>RCUT01000662.1_pt1 | contig 17475 bp, 16 predicted proteins | sample 2166171 | NCBI WGS metagenome assembly RCUT01 (sample SAMN09932757, study PRJNA488358) | compost metagenome | isolation source: compost soil in 4-hydroxybenzoic | place: Germany: Experimental Botanical Garden
AGTTCTCAATGGAAATTATCTGCCTAACCGGCTCAGTTCTGCGTGGAAACCAACAGGTTGGATAACGGGATAACTAGGATAGATCTTAAGATGCTCTTGCTTGATTCGAATTGCGCATGACCACTCGCAGGATGCCATGCGGGTCATTAAAGTGGCGGTAATCTTCATCGTGTTCGCTTTTCCATTGAGGTGAATCGACGGCAAGCGGCTGTTACGGGACGCTAAAACGGGGAGAAGTAGGGTGGCAAGCTGGCGAGATGATGTTGTAGAGGCGCTTCAAAGAATAGGTGGAAGAGGTTCGCTCGCCGAGATTTATGAATCTGTAAAGCTGGTTAGGGAGGCAAATCGGCCTCCAACATGGCAAGCGATTGTTCGTAGAGAGTTGGAGTATAATTCATCGGACTCAAAGTCTCACCAAAAGCGGCATGACTTATTCCGGTCAGTGTACGGCATTGGAGGAGGTGTTTGGTCGCTTCGGGATATTGTACCCGATGTTGTTTCGCCTCCAGATACGGTACAGGTCGTCATTAATCGGATTATTCGGGATACGCGTATGGTCCGGAGGTTGAAAGCTATGTATCAGGATACTTGCCAGATATGTGCGCTTCGCATTACCTCAGATGATGGGCGAACTTACAGTGAAGGCCATCATGTCCGACCATTAGGGAGAGAACATAATGGCACTGATACCGAGGATAATATCCTTATTCTCTGTCCCAATTGTCACGCAATGTGCGATCTAGGTTTTTTTTGCCTTAATGATGAAGACATTAAATGGGTGAAAGATCATCGTGTTAGTCGAGCGAACCTTGCCTACCATAATGAGCATCTCGCGCAATGACCTTTAGGGTATGCCTTTTGCGAACCATATAGCGATCTGGTTCGATAATATCGATTGACAACTTAAAGCGAACCGATAAATAAGAGACCACTTAAAACGAACCAGCAGGTCTCTTCTATGTTCACCCGTGCTTATCTTCGTGCCTCGACCAAAGAGCAGGACGCCTTACGCGCTCGCGCTGAATTGGAAGCTTTCGCTTCTGAGCGCGGCCTGACTATTGCCGCGACCTACACAGAAAATGAAAGCGGCGCTTCCCTTCAACGCCCTGAGTTGTTCCGCCTGTTAGCTGACAGCCGCCCCGGAGACATATTGCTGGTTGAACAGGTTGACCGCCTTAGCCGCTTGAATGCTGCTGACTGGGAACGCCTTCGCACCGAAATAAGGCAACGACAGGTGAGGGTGGTCGCTCTGGACCTTCCAACGTCTTGGCAGCTCGCTTCGTCAGGTAGCGATGATTTCACCGCTCGCATGGCCGAAGCTATCAATGGAATGCTTCTGGATATGCTCGCTGCAATCGCCCGCAAGGATTATGAGGATAGACGCAGGCGTCAAGCACAAGGTATCGCCAAGGCTAAGAACGATGGAAAGTATGCAGGACGCCCGGAAAACCTAGAGAAGAATGAAGCAATTATTGGGATGCTTCGGGCAGGCCAAAGCTGGAATACTATTGTAAAAGCGACAGGATGCTCTCGATCAACATTGGCAAGATTAGCTAAGCGGTCAGCTGGAAAACCTGTTTAAACGCTTGTGTATGAATAGGCGTATCTGCTTTTTTCCAAGCATTCATTAATACGCATTCTGTTGTGCATCACATCATGTTGGACAAAAATCACGAAAGCCAATAAAGCAGCAAAAAGTATATTATAATTAATGATACATTAGATGTGCCTCGATAGCTAAGAAAGCAACCGAGGCTTCATTAAGAAATGAACGCCTTTTATTTAAATTTTATTCTTCATTGGCGAACGTTTTTTCCGCCTCGTAACTCGCGAAGAAATTTAAACCCTTTTCAGTAAGATAAGCTCTTCTATATGAAACACCCGGTACGGACTCTGTAGTTGCAAGACCATGTAATTGTAGTTTTGGAAAGATATTAAAATATAAAAAACGACTTAAATCAGTCGCACCTGCAGCCTTGTTTGTAACTCCAGTAGTCAATCTATTAATGAATCTATATGATACGTTAAATAAATTCTTCTCATTAATAACATATTCATCAAGTATAACCTCTGGAATATTTACATTAACGGATTTCATTATCCGCATAAGATCAGTGTAGTTTTCTCTGTATTCTAATTTATTTTTAGATGGGATTTCTGAGCTTTCTAATTGCTTTTTCAGCGCGACATTCTCATTTAAAAGTCTATTTACCTCGTCGGATAAGGCTGCATTATCTTTGAGCCGATCATACGAAACCCAACCCTTTAATGAAATATCGTTTTTGTATTCAGCCATACTTTCATGTATTGATAGCTTAATATCTTTTATGTCACTATAAAAAGCACACATCAATGTAAGAACTTTTTCTCGAAATTGCTTTAGCTCATTTGGATAATTTGTCTCTATAACAGTAGCGCCATGCTTCTTAACTCTTTCAGCTAACGCTTCCTCCGTAATGACTACAGAGAAAATCGGCTTTGATTGCTGACGCGCATAATCATATTCTAATTCTGTATAGCTAACACCTGTTGCCGTCTCAACAGAACCGTAGCGACCACCAAGAATTAGCATATATACATCGCTCTCATCTATCCATCGCTTGATAACTTCCATTTGGGATTGACTGCTTGCTGAGAATAGTTCCATCCCGGCTGGGATATGCCCAGACTTTAATATAGCCTCAACTGCTGCTTGTCGCTCATCGCGAAGATCGGTATATGTGCTTGATACAAATATTTGTAGTTTTTTGTTCATTTATTCTAACCCCGCAAATGAATCATATTTCTAGACTTATTCACTTTTGAAAAACTATCAAAAAAATTTATTTTATAATTCCATAATTATTCTTGAAGCTTAAAAAAATCCAAATACCGCAGGTGAATCGCCCATCCATCATACATAAAGGTTAACCTCAGTGCGTGTGATAGTATGTTAAACTATATAAACAAGTTAAAATTATTCATTAAACAGCATTTTTCAAGAGCGTTATATTCGAATTATCAATTATTGACCGCCGCTACAAAGACCGCTACAAAGCGTTCACTTTCGGCAGCGAAAAAAACCTTTAGAATCAATGGTTGGCATCGAAATTCCCAGTTTCCCGCCGACCGCACCACCCATTCTCCTTGATAAAACATTACAAATTTACTCATGTTTATCGTTTCAAGCTTGTTTGCGCTCTCAAAGCCATGTAGCCATGCTCGAAATTAATTAGAGTATGCAGAAAGCTGACCGATGAACGCCTTCGTTAAAGCCGTAGTTCAAGCTGAAACTGCCATGCGTGCACTCTTCCCAGAGACACCTTTGCAGCTCAATGACTATCTTTCACGAAAGTACGGCGCAGAAATTTGGCTCAAGCGCGAAGATCTGACCCCAGTTCGTAATTATAAGATACGCGGAGCCTTCAACTTCATTTCGCGTGCAGTTAAGACCGCCGATGAAAAAGCTGTGTTCGTATGTGCCTCGGCTGGGAATCACGCACAGGGCTTTGCCTTTGCTTGTCGTCATTTCGGACGCAAAGGCGTGGTTTTCATGCCTGTCACGACGCCTCAGCAGAAAATCGACAAAACCCGCGCTTTCGGTGCAGAATTTATCGAGATCAAGCTTATTGGCGACATTTTCGATGTCTGCTATGCCGCTTCGCAGGAATATGCAGAAGCCAATAAGGGTGTAATGGTGCCACCATTTGACCATCAGGGCATCATCGAAGGGCAGGCGACTGTTGCGCTCGAAATCGAGCGACAGTTGCCTGACAATAAGAAACCGGATTTTGTATTCCTGCCCGTTGGTGGTGGTGGTCTATCTGCAGGCGTAACACAGTACTTTTCGGCGCTTGGCTGGAAGACTGCCTATCGCTTTATTGAACCACAGGGCGCAGCCAGCCTGAAAGGCAGTCTTGAAGCAGGCAAGCGGATCAAGCTTTCTCAGGTCGATAATTTCGTTGATGGTGCAGCTGTCGCGGAGATTGGCAAAGAAAACTTCAAGCTTCTCAAAGGCTTTGACAAAAATATTGTCATCACGGTTCCGGAAAACCGGCTTTGCTCGACTATTGTCGAAATGTTGAATATTGAGGGCGTTGTCCTTGAGCCTGCTGGTGCGCTCGGCATTGATGCTCTCAAGGATTTCAAGAAGAGCGAACTCAAAGGCAAGCGTATTGTCATCGTGGTATCCGGCGGCAATTTCGACTTTGAGCGTTTGCCAGACGTGAAAGAGCGCGCTCTTCGCTATGAAGGCCTGAAGAAATACTTCATCTTCCGCTTCCCGCAGCGTCCGGGTGCACTGCGCTCCTTCCTTGATCTGCTTGGTCCCGAAGATGACGTCGCCCGCTTTGAATATCTGAAGAAATCCGCGCGCAATTTCGGTTCAGTATTGATCGGCATCGAAACCAAGGATGCAGGCAATTTCAAGATTCTGGAAAAGAAGTTTGCGGAAGCAGGCTGGGCTTATCAGGATATTACAGACAATCAGGTGCTCGCTGATTTCATAATCTGATTTGCCGCTCAAACATAAATCATTTGCTTTTTGGGGCAAAACACCCCATATGGCGGCTCAGGCGCATGGGCTGAACTGTTTCAGCCTTCCCGGAATCGGACTTGTTGCGTCTCGCCTCTTGCAATCAGAATGGTCTGAGAGCAGGGGAGACCCGGCTGGTTTCGGGCACGGCAGCGCAAGTCGACCGGAGTATTCCGGCGTCCCGTCGTACATCCAAGAAATTCCCGTTCGGCAAGTTGCGCTTGTCCGAAGTTTTTAAGCGGACCACAGCTTTGCGGTGCCGCCGAAAGAGTTTAAATTGACCACTGAAAATATTGGTGAAAACATTGGCGGCTTTGCCGCTCTTGGCGTTACCGGCGTGCTCCTTAAAGGCGTTGAAGCTGCTGGCATGACCGAGCCAAAGCCCATTCAGACACAGGCCATTCCGCATCAGCTGGAAGGCCGCGACATTCTGGGTATCGCACAGACTGGCTCTGGCAAAACCGCTGCATTCAGCTTGCCAATCCTGCAGAAAATCATCGCCCTTGGTGACAAGCGCAAGGGCAAGACCGCACGCGCGTTGATCCTCGCACCAACCCGCGAACTGGCTGTGCAGATCGAAGAAACGATCCGCACCGTTGCCAAGCAGGCTCATATCTCGACAGCACTCGTTCTTGGCGGCGTATCGCGCCTTAGCCAGATCAAGCGCATGCAGGGCGGCGTGGACGTTCTCATCGCAACACCGGGTCGTCTGACCGATCTCGTGCGCGAAAACTGCGTTGACCTGTCGGAAACCCGCTGGCTGGTTCTTGATGAAGCTGACCGCATGCTCGATATGGGCTTCATCAATGATGTGAAGCGCATTGCCAAAGGTACACACAAGAACCGTCAGACAGCGCTTTTCTCGGCAACCATGCCAAAGGAAATCGCAGCACTTGCACAGAGCCTGCTGCGCGATCCAGTTCGTGTTGAAGTTGCTCCGCAGGGCACAACCGCTGCTGAAATCACGCAGGTCGTGCATCCTGTTCCAACCAAGGAAAAGCGCCGTCTGCTCTCTGGTCTTCTGGGCGACAAGGGCATGAAGTCGGTCATCGTCTTCACTCGCACCAAGCATGGCGCAGATGCAGTCGTTCGCCATCTTGAGCGCGATGGTTTTGATGCTGCTGCGATCCACGGTAACAAGTCGCAGAATGCCCGTCAGCGCGCGCTGAACGGCTTCCGCGATGGCACATTGCGCATTCTGGTTGCAACAGACATCGCCGCACGCGGCATTGACGTTCCGGGCATCAGCCATGTCGTCAATTACGATCTGCCGGATGAGCCGGAAACCTATGTGCACCGCATTGGTCGTACTGGACGTAACGGTGCAAGCGGTGCCTCGATCACGCTTTATGATGCAGCAACGGAAGATACGAAGCTGCGTGCCGTTGAACGCGTCACACGCACGAAGCTGTCGATCAAGGAAGCTCCGGTTAAGCTTGCACCAGCACCGGTCGCAAAATTCGATGATGCGGACGACAAGCCACGTTCCCACAGCGTACCACAGAAGCATCGCCGTCCAGCAAACAAGATGGCAAAGTCCGGCGAACATCGTTCGGGTCAGGGTTCAAAGCCTGCGGCTGGGGAAGGCGCTGCGAAGCCGAAGCGTCCATTCCATCGCAAGCGTCGTCCAGGTGGCGGCGGTGGTGGCGGCCAGCGCGCTGCTTAATCGCAGCACTACTTTTTCTAAAAGCCGCCCGATAGCGCATCCCAAAAAGTGCAAAGCGGTTTTTGGATAAGATGCGCGATAAAAAAATGATAAAAAGCCAATCTGATCTAATCAGGTTGGCTTTTTATATGCGGTTTTTTCGCATCGGGATGAATGATGAGTTTTTCGTTGCGAAATCATGCAGAAAATTATTCCCCACTTGCTTGAAGAACGTCATGCTTCCACATAGTTTCCTCTCAACCAGAAGGAACGGAAGCCATGCTCAATTCAGCACTCGATGCTATCGGCAATACCCCACTGATCCGCTTGAAAAAGGCTTCTGAAATCACTGGTTGCGAAATCTACGGTAAGGCCGAATTTCTCAATCCCGGTCAGTCGGTTAAGGACCGCGCAGCCCTTTACATCATCCGTGACGCCGAAAAGCGCGGACTTTTGAAGCCCGGCGGCGTTATCGTTGAAGGCACGGCAGGAAACACCGGCATCGGCCTTACCTTTGTTGCCAAGGCCCTTGGTTATCGCACCGTGATTGTTATTCCGGAAACCCAAAGCCAGGAAAAGAAGGATGCGCTGCGCCTCCTTGGCGCAGAACTGATTGAAGTTCCTGCAGCACCCTATCGCAATCCGAACAATTATGTGCGTCTGTCCGGGCGTCTGGCCGAGCAACTCGCCAAAACCGAACCCAATGGTGCAATCTGGGCCAATCAGTTCGATAATATCGTCAATCGCATCGCGCATATTGAAACCACCGCACAGGAAATCTGGCGTGATACCAATGGCAAGGTCGATGGTTTCGTCTCGGCTGTCGGTTCGGGCGGCACGCTCGCAGGCACTGCTTTCGGCCTCAAAGACAAAAATGCGGACATCAAAATCGCGCTTGCTGATCCCCATGGCGCAGCCCTTCATTCCTTCTACACGACGGGCGAGCTGAAATCCGAAGGTGATTCCATCACCGAAGGTATCGGGCAGGGGCGCATCACGGCCAATCTCGAAGGCTTTACACCTGACTTTTCCTATCGCGTTCCCGATGCCGACGCGCTCGATATTCTGTTTGATCTGGTGCAGGAGGAAGGACTCTGCTTGGGCGGTTCCTCCGGCATCAATATTGCCGGTGCAATCCGCCTTGCAAAAGATCTCGGACCGGGCCACACCATCGTGACCGTGCTTTGCGACTATGGTAATCGTTACCAGTCCAAGCTGTTCAATCCGGCTTTCCTGCGCGGCAAAGATCTGCCTGTGCCAGCCTGGCTAGAAATGAAAACCGAAATCGACATACCATACGAGGGATAATCATGGCATACGAGACTGAAGCTCTGTTCCGCGAAGATGCATATCTTAAAAGCGCGGAGGGTTCAGTCCTGGCCCTGACAGATACCGGCGGCATTATTCTCGATCAGACAAATTTTTATGCCACTTCCGGCGGTCAGCCGGGAGATACGGGCTTTTTTGAGCGTGCCGACGGCTCGCGCATCGAAATTGCGGCAACCGTTACCGGCGAAAGCAAAAACGAAATCGTCCATGTGCCAGTCGAAGGGCAGGCGCTCCCCGCGATTGGCGAGAAACTGGTTCTGCATATCAATTGGGAGCGCCGCTACAAGCTGATGCGTATGCATACAGCCTGTCATCTTCTTTCTGTCGCGTGCCCGTTTCCAATCACTGGTGCTGCGGTTGGTGAAGAGGAAAGCCGCGTCGATTTCGATCTTCCAGATGCGAGCTACACCAAGGAATCCGTCACCGAAAAACTCATGGAAATGGTGGAAGCCAATGATCCAGTTACGCTTCGCTGGATCAGCGACGAAGAGTTTCTGGCCAATCCGGATATTGTGAAGTCGAAGAACGTCCGCCCTCCTGTGGGTGCAGGCCGTCTTCGTTTGGTGGTTATCGGCGAAAATGGTTCAGTGGATTCGCAACCTTGTGGCGGAACACACGTTTCTGAGACGCAGGAAGTGGGTGAAATCCACATCGGCAAGATCGAAAAGAAGGGCAAGGAAAACCGCCGCTTCCGCATTCGATTTGGCAATGCACCACTAGTGTAAGTTCAGGAGCAATCATGTCCGATAAAAGCGCATTTGTTATCTCCCGCGACGATCTGAAAGCTCGTCTGGGCGAACCGGGTCTCGCAATCGTGGATGCATCCTGGTATTTGCCCGCAGCCGGTCGCAATGGGCGCGATGAATATGACGCAGCACACATTCCGGGCGCAGTCTTCTTCGATCAGGATCTGATTGCAGACAAGGGTTCGGGCCTCCCGCATACCTTGCCATCACCGGAGCTTTTTGCACGCCATGTCGGCGCAATGGGCATCACGGCAGATGAAACCATCGTTGTCTATGACGGTCCTGGCATGTTTTCTGCGCCACGCGTCTGGTGGATGTTCCGCGTGATGGGCGTGAAGAACGTTCTGGTTCTCGATGGTGGTTTTGATGGCTGGAAGGCAGCAAACTTCCCCGTCAACGATGAAGTTACAAAAATCGCTGCAACGCTTTTCACGCCTTCATTCAATGCGGCCAAGGTCGTTGATTTCGCAGAAATGAGCAAAATCGTGGATGGACGCAGCTCTCAGATCGCCGATGCACGTGCCGCTGGCCGTTTCACAGGCCGCGATGCAGAACCGCGCGCAGGTATGCGCTCGGGTCACATGCCGGGCGCTCGCAACGTTCCGGTCGGTTCGCTGTCTGAAAACGGTCAACTGAAAAGCCTCGACAGCCTTCGCGAAATCTTCGCCAGTGCTGGGGTAGACCTTAATAAACCCGTCGTCACCAGCTGCGGTTCCGGTGTGACCGCAGCGGTCATCACCCTTGCATTGACGTCGCTTGGCCACGAAGACAATCGGCTTTATGATGGTTCGTGGAGCGAATGGGGCAGCAGGCAGGATACACCTGTCGTGACCGGCGAAGCAGAATAAGTATGACTGAAAAACTGATGGCCAGAGTGACCCATCTGGAAATGACAGCGCGTCCGGCGCTGTCATTTCCGGTTCCTTCCGGTCTGCGTCTTGCAATCATGCGCTCGACCGAAATGCCGGTGCATTTCTATCGCTATCTCTACGAACAGGTTGGACGCCAGCATCACTGGATGATGCGTCGCGTGCAGAGCGATGCGGAAGTGGCTAAGGCCATTCATGCAGAGACTACCGAGATTCACGTCCTTTATGCGGAGGGAAATCCGGCCGGTTTTTTGGAGCTCAATTTGTCAGCCTTGCCAGAAACAGCCGAAGTTCTCTATTTCGGACTCGTTCCTGATTATCAGGGGCGGGGACTGGGAAAATTCTTCTTCAGCGAAGCCATTTCAACTGCCTGGTCGCACAGCCCGCAAAGAGTGACCATTCATACCAACACACTCGACAGCCCGCGCGCGCTACAGCTTTATCAAAAGATGGGATTTGTGCCGGTCGGCTGGTCCGAGGAAGAAGTCACGCCCTGGGAATAGAGCAAGCGCTATTATCCGCGCGCGACTTCACGGCCATTGGTGATTGAAACCACGGAAGCACTTGTGATGCGTCCGCTTTCCTCATCGAACACCACGCAATTTCGACCGCGCTGCTTGGCCATATAAAGGCAACGATCAGCGCGGCTTAACACCTGCGAGTTGGTTTCGTTCTTTGGTGCAGACGCCACACCGATACTGATGGTCAGTGGATAAATCTGATATTCAGTCGCATGGAATGGCGTATTTTCTACTTCCGCGCGTATTCTTTGCGCAACCCGCATACCCGTTTCGCCTGTCGCGCCCGGAAGAAAAACGCAAAACTCCTCACCGCCGATACGGCCAACAAGATCACCTTTACGGGTAACATTCTGAAGTGCAAAGGCAATCAGCTTAAGCGCACGGTCGCCAACACTATGACCGAACGTATCATTTATCGCTTTAAAATGATCGGCATCGATAACGAGAAGTGTCCCGCTTTCGATACGCGAGCGGCTGATTTTCATAGCATCGAACAGCGCTTCACGGTTGAGTAATCCGGTCATGTGGTCGACACGAGAGCGAGCTTGCAACTCGATATGGGCTTTTTCTAATTGCACATAGGCATCGCTGAGCTTGCTATGCTGCAAAAAGATATAAAGAAGGGAAGGGAAGGCCGTTATGGTCGGGATTACGACGCTCAGACTAAGAGCTATAATCCCGGGCATGCCGCCAGAGATGAATCCAATGGTCAGGCTGATCCCAACTGAAAACAGGACCACAGACAACGTTATCAACGTTGCCTTCCATAAAGCCGCCTTCATACCGAACTCCCCAACCCCGACAAAGATGTTTTAGATGCCTGTCTCTGAACCCTCTATGAACAGACCTGATCTTTGTGGGCCTTATAAGAGGAGTGCTTTGGCGAAGAAAGACGCGCCCCCGCACGAATGCAATTTTTTATATATGCGTGCTATTATTGACACAATCTAAAGTAGAATGCCGCGAATATATTACCTATAGATTAGCTGAACGACAACTATCTTTAAAAGAAATAACACTAATTGTAATTTTTAACATTTTACTAATTTACAATATTGGATCGTAGCAATGCTTAAACAACAGAAGGACGCCTTTGGAGGGGCCCTCAATGTTCAAAAACCCATATCGTCGGACAACCAGAGCATTTGAGCCAAAAGTGCGAAGCGATTTTGCGTGAGGTAAATGCGTAAAAACAATAGTTAGAGCGGTTCCAACGATTCAATCTTAACCGAAACCGCCCTAGGGTCTGGGGGAGTTCGGTTTTGGGCGTGGCGTGAGACGGATTTTGTTTCTGAACAGGAGAACAGGACGCCGTGGAGTGTATCTCCACAAGGGCTGTTCGACGCATTCAGAGAGAAAATCCGCCACGTCCTAAAGGGATATGGTGAAAATCGCCCAGCTTCGCGTTGCAAAACCTCGATGAAGAACCAATCCATTTTCGGCTTTGCTCCTAAACCTGTGCTATTTTCATCCATACCACGCTTCAAAACGAATTCCCCACAGGCCCTAGAAGACTGCCAGATATTTCAGGAGCGATATAATACCGATGATGATGACGATCACCTGAGCGATCTGTTTCACTTTCCCATCGAGTGGCAGCATGTTGATGAGATATAGAACGAGAAAGATAACCAGAATTGTTATCAGAAGACTGATGAGGATGGACATAGGCTGTCGGACCCTTCCCGGAACGGCTTTTCTATTATCATTCGGTGGTGGTTCCTTCACAACACCGAATTGAACTCGGGAAATCATGGGAAACGAGGGATATTTACAGGCCCGAAAATCCATGATCTCAACCATTTTCCGTTTGAAAATGATGTGCCGGTTAACGTTCCAACGAGAATAAGGTTCCAACACTTAGCAAAGCAAAACGGCGGCTTTCGCCGCCGTTTATAGTGTTTTCTGTCTCGAGTTATCCGTTATTTCAACATCGAGCCCGTTTGTTGACGCCGGCTATGCCAGCTGAATACCTCTTCCAGAAGGTGAGGGGTGTGCCCACCCCGGCTGCAGGCACGCTCAAAATAATCGCTAAGCTGATCGCGATAATCCGGATGAGCGCAATTGTTGATAATCAGCTTTGCCCGTTCACGTGGCGCAAGGCCACGAAGATCTGCCAGACCTTGTTCGGTCACGAGAATATCCACATCGTGTTCGGTATGATCGACATGTGTCACCATCGGAACAATCGACGATATCGCACCATTTTTGGCTTCGGATTTACTGACGAAGATAGAAATATAAGCGTTACGCGCAAAATCGCCAGACCCACCAATACCATTCATCATGTGCGTACCATCCACATGGGTCGAATTGACATTCCCGTAAATATCGAACTCAAGAGCGGTGTTGATACCGATAATGCCAAGACGACGGATGACCTCGGGGTGATTGCTGATCTCTTGCGGGCGCAGGATCAGTTTATCGCGATAGCGATCGATGTTGTTGAAGACCCGTTCACCACAAGCAGGGCTCAATGTAATCGAAGAACCTGACGCGTAATCGAGTTTACCAGCATCAAACAAATCAAAGGTGCTGTCCTGGAGCACTTCACTATACATACGCAGATTATGGAACGGACTTTCGGCAAAGCCATTGAGAACCGCATTCGCGATTGTGCCGATACCGGCCTGCAAAGGATTGAGCGTCAGATCGAGACGACCCGCCTCCACTTCATTCAAAAGAAACTGGATGAGGTGCGAAGCAATCGCAATTGTCTCACCATCTGCAGGCTCTACGGTTGAAGCGCTATCATTTTCCTGCGTGATGACGATGCCGGCAATCTTCTCCGGCGGAATAGGTATATATGGAAGGCCGACACGGCTGTCACAGGCTGTGACCGGAATTGGATCGCGGGAAGGGCGCTTCGTCGGTATATAGACGTCATGTAATCCCTCAAGAGCCAATGGCTGGTTCAGATTGACCTCAACAATCACTTTCTCGGCAAGAATCGCAAAACTGGCGGAATTACCGATGGATGTTGTGGGAATAATCCCGCCATTTTCGGTGATCGCAAGCGCCTCGACGACAGCGTAATCGATAGGTCCAATCTGGTTGGACCGCAGCTGTTCCACCGTCTCTGACAGGTGCTGATCGATAAACATGACTTCGCCGCGATTGATCGCGGCCCGCAATGTACGATCCACCTGAAATGGCATCCGGCGAGCCAACACGTGTGCTTCCGTCAACAGCTTGTCGACATCGTGGCCGAGGGAGGCGCCGGTAATCAGCGTAATCTGAAAGGGATCGCTTGCGGCACGTGCCGCCATTGCCAGTGGAACAGCCTTGGCATCGCCTGCGCGTGTAAATCCGCTCATGCCAACAATCATGCCATCTTTAATCAGGCTTGCGGCTTGCTCCGCAGTGATAATCTTGTCCCGCAGAGACGCGTTCCTGATACGTGCTTCCAACATGTACTCTAACCTTCCTTGCAGACCGGCTTTAGAGCCGGAAACAACGCTCTCCAGTACGCGCAACTATTGTGAGCATGGAGCCGGAGTCAGCGCATGCAGGTAATAGCGCATGCTGACTGCGATTACACGCATGCTTTGGTCTTAGATCGGTTCCAGTTAAAGCGGAGCCGCTGAAACCGATCTAAGTGTTTATTTCATCGCATTACTCTACGCAAAACTGCTTCGCACTTTTGCTGGAAATGCTCTAGATCGGCATTCTGGAATTACATTGGGAAGCGGTTTGAAGGAATGATTTAGATCAAACGAGGTGAATGAAAAATGCTTTCTATGCTTTGGCAGAAACATGGTCCAAACTATTCACAACGCAATGATTTCAAGATAAATCTAACGCCGTTGGCACCGTCCTTCTCATAAAAACACTGAAGTGCATTTCTTTCAGCAGCACCGTCTGACTGGAGATTGTATCTTCGCAAGCAGAGGTTACGCGATGGACGATATCGCTAATCAGAGTGTCGGTTTCGGACGAATTGCAGCTATGATTCCTGTCAAAGACATGGATGTGGCCTGCCAATTTTACTGCGGCGCATTAGGCTTTAAAAACGTCTTCGAAAATGGAAATCCGGTGGGTTTCATGATCCTGAAACGCGAAGAAGGTGAACTGCACCTCTCCCTGCAAAGGAACCACAAAGCCGCTAATTTCAACATTGCTCACATGCTGGTGAAAGACGTCGATGCTATGCATGCCATTTGTAAACGGTATGGCATGAGGATCATAAAAGGTCTGCAAGACAAGGACTATGGCTTGCGGGCATTCGTTTTTGAAGACCCTGATGGAAATCGTATCGATGTAGGACAAAAAACTAGTTCAAGTCGCACGGATGAAAACGCGTAATCTCTTGTAATAGTTACAACAAATGAGAGACAGGGCAGGGCTTTCAGATAGCCCTGCCTGCAGTCTGTTTACCGACAACGCGCCGTATAAATTCTGCCGCGACGGTCTCTATATTCACATTTACCATTGCGTAAGTTGCGAACAAGCAAACCACCAATAGCACCAGCACCAGCACCAATCAGTGCCCCGCGTCCACCACCGGCTATTCCTCCAATAGCGGCACCGGCAACGGTTCCAATGCTGACATCCTTTTCGGTCGTCGTGCATCCGGTAATGATGAGCATGGCGACCAGTACCGCTGAAATTTTACCCATTGAACCTTTCCTCTCCTCGAAACGATTAAACGCCTAACTATAAGCTAAAGCTTTGAATTTTGTGCGCTTTCACACATGCGATATAAATCGATTTCGTGTCAAAATGCGAATACTTTCTTGGAGGACTTCTATACTCCGCATAGATCCAGGTTCAAATTTCGCTCGGCTAGATTTCCAGAATTTTTTCTTTAGTTACAGGCTCCTTGAATTGGATAACTCATTGTTATCATTTGTAAATAACACTTTAGAATAGAACGCACCCATCCATCAACGTCGATCACATAAGATAGATTATGGAACAATAAGATCAGAATCCGTATGCGAACTCGCGATGAATGTTAGCGTCGCTGAGCGATATATAAATGCCCTGGGACCGGCGATCCTTGCTCGCTTCGAACTGTGATGTCGGTGCAGCGTATGCAATCCATTCCGTGTGCTGATAGCAGCGAGCGCACATAGGACTGCGCGTGCGCGAAACGCTGGAAATCGCCAACCATGAAATCGCGGCCAGCGAAGCGATCGTCGGGCTGTGTTTCACTGGAAAAGCCAAAGTGGCCACCGGCCTGCAGATGTTCGGCAACGCCCGAGAAAAAGCGATCCAGCTCACCCATATAAGGCAGCACGTCAGTTGCGACGATCAGGTCCCAATTGTCTTCCTCAGTAGTCTCCAGAAAACGGACTGCCTCGCCAACAAAAAGCGCGTCGTAATCGCCTTTTTCATAAGCCACTTCAATCATGTTTTCAGATATGTCGACGCCTGTCTTGTGGTCGGCCATATCGTCCAGCGCATCGGCAGAAAGTCCCGTACCACAACCGAGATCCAGCATGCGCTTGGCCTGAAACTCTTCATTGAGTTCCAGTAGCATTTCACGCAATTGCAGCGGCACATCGTAACCAAGCTGATCGACAAGAATCGTGTCGAACATCTCGGCATGCTGATCAAAAAGCGTAGCAACATAAGCGTCAGGTGCTTTTGGCGGTACGGTGCCACGTCCCATGCTTGCCAGACGCACGGCGGCGCCACCGTGGTCTTCGGGATCAATTTCGAGAACTGCTTTATAGGCCTCGGCAGCGGCATCCAGATCGCCGGCCTTTTCCAGGGCAAGCGCATGATTATAAGCCTCAGCCAGCACCTCTTGATCAAGAGAATCCGTGTTATTGGATTTACCGTTGTGCTTGGACATCTGCGTTGCCTTTTGTTGAGCCGTCAGTGAACTGAAAAGGCCTATAGAGAGCTAATATATGGGTTAGGGCTGTCTTTTCCATAGATAGAAAAGGCGAGGCGAAACCACTCGCCTGCCCTCCTACCCTCATATGAAGATGACAGCAAGAACCAGTTCTATTCGGCCGCTGCGGGAGCTGTGTTTGAAGCAGGCTTATGGTCAGCAAGCTTTCGCGCAATGATTGCACAAGCCATCAGCTGGATCTGGTGAAACAGCATGAGCGGCAGCACCACGCTGCCCACATTCGCGCCTGCGAAGATCGCGCTGGCCATCGGCGCACCGCTGGCAAGGCTCTTCTTGGAACCACAGAACATGATGGTAATGCGGTCGGCGTGATTGAAGCCCAGCGCCTTGCTGCCATACCAGGTCGCCAGCATGACAATCACCAGAAGCAGAATATTCACGCCGATCATTACGCCGAGATCATTCCAGGAAACCGTATGCCACAGACCTTCGACAATCGCTTCACTGAACGCCAGATAGACAACCATCAAGATCGAGCCACGATCGACAAACCCGAGCGATTTGTTATGACGACGCATGAAATTGCCAATCCATGGCTGCAATATCTGCCCCAGGACAAATGGTGCAAGCAATTGCAGCAGAATGGATTCGAGAGCATCGACAGAAATCCCGCCGCCGCCCTTAACCGCAAACAGCAACCCGACAAGCAATGGTGTCAGGAACATGCCAAAGATGTTCGATGCCGATGCAGAAACGATAGCCGCAGAGACATTGCCGCCAGCCATTGAGGTGAAGGCGATTGAGGATTGTACGGTGGAAGGCAAAACGCAGAGATAAAGAATGCCGAGATAGAACGGCGATTGCGCAAGACCGGGAATAGTCCAGCCCGCGGCCAGTCCTAAAATCGGAAACAGAACAAATGTTGCGCTGATGACTGCCAGATGCAGTCGCCAGTGGGTTACACCTGCAACAACTGCCTCACGTGACAGACGCGCACCGTGCAAGAAGAACAGAAGCCCAACCGCTATTTTTGTCGCAATCCCGAACCATTCAGCAAAATCGCCTTGCACGGGAAGAAATGACGCGAGCAGAATGGTCGCAATCAACATGCAGGTGAATTTATCGGGCAGAAAACGCATTCTCGTCAGTCCTTCAGCATGGCATTCCTGAATGCTCTCCTGAAACTCCAAGGCTTCTCGGAGAGCATTCTGAGCATATTTGATCCCTAATTTGTAATAGGCCGATCAGAAATCGACACAATACTAAAGGATAGAGCCAGTCGCTAATTGGATCACTTTTCCGGCAAAAGTCGTCGATAAAGGGCTTTTCAGCCCTCAATCCACTTCATATCCATTTGGATTTTTCGACTGCCAGTTCCACATGTCCTTGCACATTTCGCGAAGATCCTTCTCGGCGGTCCAGCCAAGAAAATCACGCGCAAAAGCTGGATCAGCGTAGCATTCGGCCACATCGCCCGGACGGCGTGGAGCAAGCTCATATTTGATTTCGCGATTTGAAACGTGTTCGAAGGCTTTTACCACGTCGAGAACGCTGTAACCCTGCCCTGTCCCCAGATTGACAGAAAAGCACTTCGGTTCATCAAGTTTTTTGAGTGCTTTAAGGTGTCCTGCTGCAAGATCAACAACGTGAATGTAATCGCGAACGCCTGTACCATCCGGCGTGTTGTAATCATTACCCCAGATGTTGAGTTTCTCACGACGACCGGTTGCCACCTGCGCAATGATTGGCATCAGGTTGTTTGGAATCCCCTTGGGATCTTCACCGATAAGACCGCTTTCATGCGCACCAACCGGGTTGAAATAGCGCAGGATCGCGATCTTCCAGCTATTGTCGCTGTTATAAAGATCGCGCAGCATATCCTCGATAACAAGCTTCGTGCGTCCGTATGGATTGGTCGCAGAAAGCGGCTGATCTTCGGTAATCGGCAATTTTTCCGGGTCGCCATAAACAGTCGCGGACGAGCTGAAAACAAGCGTCTTCACGCCTGTAGCTTCCATTGCCTGTAATAAACGCAACGTACCGAGC
>RCUT01000665.1_pt1 | contig 17442 bp, 11 predicted proteins | sample 2166171 | NCBI WGS metagenome assembly RCUT01 (sample SAMN09932757, study PRJNA488358) | compost metagenome | isolation source: compost soil in 4-hydroxybenzoic | place: Germany: Experimental Botanical Garden
ATGCTCGGCGCCCTGGTGCTGATCCCGGCGCTGTCGCACTTCCTGCTGCGTGGCGTCGGCGAATCCGGTAGCCGGATTCCCGCGTCCGTGGCGGCCATGGAGCAGCCGGCCCCCCTCGAATCCAAGACCCCGGCCGCCCATTGCGTATGAGGCGGGCCGGGCCAACCCGAACCCACGAATCCATAAGGAAGCACCATGAGCGATACCTCCGCAGTGTTCCTCAGCGAGCAGGAAACCATGATCCGCGACTCGGCGCGCAAGGTCGCCCTCGAAGTCGTCGCCCCCACCGCGGCCGAACGTGACCGCAGCGGCGCCTGGCCGCGCGCCGAGCTGGCGGCCGTGGCCGAACTCGGCTTCCTCGGCATGCTGATCCCCGAGGAGTACGGCGGCGCCGGCGCCAGCTTCGTCGACTACTGCCTGGCCATCGAGGAATTCGCCGCCGCCGACACCGGCTTCGCCACCCTGATCCACGTGCACAACTCGGTGGGCCTGACCCTGGCGCGCCTGGGCAACGAGGAGCAGAAGCGCCAGTACCTGCCGGACCTGGCCAGCGGCAAGCGCATCGGCGCCTTCCTGCTCAGCGAGCCCCACGCCGGCTCCGACACGGCGGCCTTCCGCACCCTGGCCCGTCGCGAAGGCGATCACTATGTGATCAACGGCAGCAAGCAGTTCATCTCCAACGGCAACGAGGCGGGCCTCGGCCTGGTGCTGGCGGTGACCGACAAGGCCGCCGGCAAGAAGGGCAGCAGCCTGCTGATGGTCGACCCGGCGCAAAACCCCGGCTACGTGGTCGCTCGCGTCGAGCACAAGATGGGCCAGCGCTCGGCCCATGTGGCGCAGATCCAGCTGGAGGATTGCCGCGTGCCGGTGGCCAACCTGCTGGGCGCCGAAGGCTCAGGCTACCGCAACGTGATGGGCTCGCTGTCCGAAGGGCGCGTGGCCATCGCCGCGGTCGCCACCGGCACCGCCCGCGCCGCCCTGGAGGCCGCCGTCGCCTACGCCAAGGAGCGCGAAGCCTACGGCGCGCCGATCATCAACCTGCAGGGGGTGGCCTTCGACCTGGCCGACATGGCGGCCCAGGTGGAGATCTCCCACCAGTTCCTGGTGAATGCCGCGCGCCTCTGCGAGGCCGGCGTTCCCTGCGCCAAGGAGGCCTCCATCGCCAAGCTGTTCGCCAGCGAGATGGCCGAGAAGGTCTGCTCCGACGCCTTGCAGATCCACGGCGGCTACGGTTACCTGAACGACTTCCCCGTGGAGCGCTACTGCCGGGATGTGCGGGTGACCAGGATCTACGAAGGCACCAGCCATATCCAGAAGCTGATCATCGCTCGCAGCCTGCTCTAGGCGGGACCCCACCCCAAGGGAGGGGGGAGCCTGCCGCCCGAGCTGGGGCATAACCACGTTATGACCCGTCTCGGCGGCCGCCCCTCATTGGTGGGTGGCGACGCTCGCAAGGAACCGAACCATGAACATGCAGATGCCCAGCGACGCGCAGCGCCTTGCGGTGGAAAGCTTCCGCACCTTCCTCGCCTCCGAGGTGGCGCCCATCGTCCGCGTGTTCCGCGACCGGGCCATCCCCAGGGAAACCCTGCGCGAGATCACCCAGGGCATCGCCGAGTTCGGCCTGCCCGGCGCCAGCCTGGCACAGGAGCACGGCGGCATGGGCCTGTCGGCGGTCACCGAGGCGATGCTCTTCGAGGAGCTTTGCGCGGTGTCCGTGGACATCGCCCAGTGCGTGCTGACCAACCTCGGGGCGGCGGCGCTGTTGGCCGAGCTGCCCGAGGCCCGCGCCGGCCTGCGCGAGCGCTACCTGCCGTTGCTGCTGGCCGGTCGCAGCTTCGCCGGCCTTTGCGTGGGCGCGGCGCAGGGCAGTGCCGATGGCGGCGCGACGGCCAAGGGGGACCTGGAAGGTTTCGTCGTCCGGGGCGAGCAGGGCGGGGTCGCCAACGGCCACTACAGCGACTTCCTCATCACCCGCGTGCGCCTGGACTCCGGGGCCTTCCACCATCTGCTGATCGACCGCGCCGAGCATGGCTACGCGTCGCGCCTGGTCGAGCGGTCGAGCCTGGGCGGAGCGTGCAGCGCCCTGGTGACGTTCGGCGAGTTGCGGCTGCCCGCCGGCCAACTGGTCTGGGAGGAGGACGACGGCGCGGACCACCGGGCCAGGCTGCTGGAAAGGCTGCAGGCCGGTGCCGGCCTGCTCGCAGTGGGCCTGATGCGGGCGGCCCTGGAGTCCTCCATCGTCGCCGCGCAGGACTGCTCCGCAGGCGCAAGGCCGGCTGGCGCCCAGCCGCTGGTGGCCGTGCGGCTCGCCGAGATGGCGACGCAACTGGATGCCGCCCGGCTCATGTGCCTGCGCGCCTATTCCATGATGGACGCCGGCGTCCGCTGCCAGATGCAGGCCGCCATGGCCCAGTGGTTCGCCATGGATATGCTGGTCAAGGCCTGCCGGGAAACCGTGCAATTGCATGGCGGAATGGGCCCGGCCAGGCCCCTGGAGGTCGAGCGCCTGGTGCGCGGGGCCCTGCTGCTGCCGGTGCCGGACGGCACCGCCGACCGGCACAAACTGATGATCGCGCGGGAGCTCACGGGCATCAGTGCCCTGTGACCCAGCGCTGTGAATATTGAACGTCCTCGCCTTCGTGGCGTGAACACCATGGACCTGCTCCACGTACCAGGAACCCTTATGCGCCATTCCCTTGTTGCCCTTGCCACCGCCGTTTCCCTGCTCAGCAGCCCCGCCTGGTCCGCCGAGACCGCGCCGGCCAATCCGGCCAAGGACGCCAGCCCGGCCACGGCCGCCGCCAACCGCGAGCTGCTGGGCAAGCTGCCGTTCGCCGACCGCGCCGACTACGAGGTGGCCCGCCGCGGCCTGGTGGCGCCCTTCGAGGGGGAGATCCGCAACGCCGATGGCAAGCCGGTCTGGAACACCCATGCCTACGACTTCCTGCAACAGAAGGACGCGCCGGATACGGTGAACCCGAGCCTGTGGCGAATGGCGCAGCTCAATACCAATGCCGGCCTGTTCCAGGTGACGGAAGGGCTCTACCAGATCCGTGGCCTGGACCTGGCGAACATGACCATCATCGAAGGCAAGGACGGGCTGGTCGTCATCGACCCGCTTACCGTCACCGAGACGGCCAAGGCTGGCCTGGAGCTCTACTACCAGCATCGTCCGCGCAAGCCGGTGGTGGCGGTCATCTACTCCCATAGCCACGTCGACCATTTCGGCGGCGTGCGCGGTGTGGTCGACGAAGCTGACGTCAAGGCCGGCAAGGTGCGCATCTACGCGCCGGAAGGCTTCATGGAACATACCATCAGCGAAAACGTCCTGGCGGGCACTGCCATGTTCCGTCGCAGCATGTTCCAGAGCGGCGGCCTGGTGCCGAGAAGCGAGCGTGGCCAGCTGGATACCGGGCTCGGCAAGGGCGCCCCCGTGGGCGGCACCACCAGCCTGATTGCACCGACCGACCTGATCGTCCAGCCCCTGGAAAGCCACGAGATCGCGGGTATCCAGGTGGAGTTCCAGCTGACCCCCGGCACCGAGGCACCGGCGGAGATGAACCTCTACCTGCCGCAACTGAACGCCCTGTGCATGGCCGAGAACGCCGTGATGACCCTGCACAACGTGCTCACCCCGCGTGGCGCGGAAGTGCGCGACGCCAAGGCCTGGTCGCGGTTCCTCGATGACAGCCTGGTGCGTTACGGCGACAAGGCCGAGGTGATGTTCGCCTCGCACAACTGGCCGACCTGGGGCGGCGAGGGCATCCGCACCCTGCTGGCGGACCAGCGCGACATGTACGCCTTCATCAACAACCGCGCCCTGCACCTGCTCAACCTGGGCCTGACGCCGCTGGAGATCGCCGATGCGGTCAAGAAGCTGCCGGGCGAACTGGACCGCAAGTGGTACGCCCGTGGCTACTACGGCACCCTCAGTTTCAACACCCGCGCGGTCTACCAGCGTTACCTCGGCTTTTACGACGGCAACCCGGCCAACCTCGATCCGCTGCCGCCGGTGGAGTCCGGCAAGCACTACGTGGAAGCCCTCGGCGGGGCGGAGAAAGTGCTGGAACTGATGCGTGCCGCGATGGAGAAGGGCGAGTACCGCTGGGCCGCCCAGCTGGGCAACCACCTGGTCTTCGCCGAGCCGGACAACAAGGCCGCCCGCGAAGCCCAGGCCGACGCCCTGGAGCAGTTGGGTTATCGCAGCGAGTCCGCCATCTGGCGCAACATCTACCTGACCGGTACCCAGGAATTGCGCAAGGGCGCCCCCGCGCCGAGCTCGCGAACCGTCGCCGACCTGGTGCGGGCGGCAACGCCGGCCATGTTCATGGATGTGCTGGCGGTGCGCCTGGATTCGGACAAGGCCGTGGGCCATGACATGACCCTCAACTGGAACTTCGACGACCTCGGTCAGCGCTTCGCCCTGACCCTGCGCAACGGCGTGCTGACCTACCGCGAGAACGCCAGCCACGCCAAGGCGGATGCCACGGTGACCCTCAGCAAGGCCACGCTGGACCGCATCAGCCTCGGCCAGCTCGATTTCCCCACGGCGTTGCAGCAGGGCGAAATCAAGCTCGAAGGCGATGGCGCGCGCTTCAAGGCGTTGCTGGGCATGCTCACCCGCTTCCAGCCGACCTTCAACATCGTCACCCCCTGAGCATCATGACCCGTCGAGTGGAAGAGGGGAGGGCCGACGGGCCCTCCCGCGGCAAGGCAAGCAGCGAAAACGTCCTGCAGGTGGAACTGCCGGCCAAGCCGCGCAAGCGCCCGAAGCAGGCCCGCTCGGTCGCCCTGGTAGACGCCCTGAAGAAGGCCGGGCGCGACATCCTCGAACAGGACGGGCGGGAGGCGCTGTCGATCTACCGCCTATCCGACTATTCGGGGGTGGCGATCAGCTCGATCTACGAATACTTCCCCACCATCGAGTCGCTGGTCGGCGCCATCTTCGACGACTACCGCGCCGATACCCGCCTCGAAGTGATCGCCAGCATCCAGGCCCTGCCACCCTCGGCGACACTCTACGACGGCCTCGAAGTGCTGCTGCGCACCGGTCTCGTCGCGCTGCATCGCTGGATGCAGATCGACTCGGACCTCAGCATCAAGACCGCCTACTACGGCGAACTGGTGCGGCTGGAGATCGTCAAGCCGGAGCGCTTCTGGATCTCCACGGTGATTCCCGCCCTGGTGGAGCGCTTCTCCGAGGAAGTACGGGTGCGCGACCGCGAGAAGGTCGGCTTCCTCGCCTACCAGGCGGTGACCGCCTTGCCCCGCGCCCTGCTGATCGAGAAACCGGAATACCTGGTGGAAGACGACACCGTTCGCCTGCTGGCCAGGATGCTCCACGCGCTGCTGACCACCCCGGACGCGGAATGATCGCCTCATTCGTTCTGTTTTTCTCATAAAACTCCTTTCAAATCAGTGGCTTGATATCTGGGTGGCAGCTCCGGAATCCGGAAATGATTTTGCCCTTTCGCCCCCTAAACTGGCCTTGCCAAGAAGGTTGCCCATCCCCGGGCAGCCGGCCTTTCGCGCAGTCGCCGCAGCTTGCGGGCGGCGCGCGAAGGGTCAGATCCAGGAGCTTCCATACACATGACAAGAACAATCGATGAGAAGGTCGAGCTGCTGCTGACCGACCCCGTGGCGCTGGCCGGGCACTCCTTCGAAAAGTGGAATCAACTGCCGCGTCACGAAATCGATGCCCTGCAGCTCGCCGCCGCCAAGCGTCGATTCGCCGAAATGCGCGATCGCATCCCGGTGCTGAAGAAGCTCGCCGACGCCGAGGGCGTTGATCAGGTAGAGCAGGTCGAGGACCTGGTCCCGCTGCTGTTCGAGCACACCGTATTCAAGTCCTATCCGCCGTCCCTGCTGGAAAAGAACAACTTCACCGCGATCAACAAGTGGTTGTGCAAGCTGGTCACCCCCGAGATCGCCGAAGCCATCCAGGCCGTCGACGTCAGTGGCTGCCAGGGCCTGGACGAGTGGTTCGAAACCATGGACGAGGCGGTGCCGCAACTCTGCATCAGCCACACCTCCGGCACCTCCGGCACGCTGTCCTTCCTGCCCCTGAGCAACCGCGAATTCGAAAAGACCGTCAAGGTCCGCCGGCTGTACGCCTGGCGCATGACCGGTCCGGATACGCCGGCACCGGACATGCACTCCGTGTATCCCTACTACCGCAAGGGCTACCTCAGCCACATGCGCGGCAACATGGCGATCATGAAGACCGTGCTGCCCAGCCTGGACAACTTCCACCCGGCCTATCCGGCAACCCTTTCCAGCGACGTCCTGCACCTTGGCGCCAAGGTGCGCGCGGCGCATGCCAAGGGCACCCTGGACCGCATGGTGATCAGCCCGGAGCTGATGGCCAAGAAGAAGGACTTCGATCAGTTGCAGGCGGACATGCCCGGGCACCTGGCGACCTTCTTCGAGGACATGACCTCCAGACTCAAGGGCAAGGTCGTCTACATCGGCGGTACCTGGAACCTGCTGCACAACATGGCCAAGGCCGGGCTGGAGCGGGGGCTGGAAGGCGTGTTCGATCCCGGTTCCTTCATCGCCACCACAGGCGGCGCCAAGGGCGTGGTACAGCCCGAAGGCTGGCGCGAGGACGTGCTGCGCTTCACCGGCGCGACGAAGATCTTCGAGACCTACGCCATGTCCGAAACGCCCAGCGGTTCCCATGCGCTCTGCGAGCACGGCAACTACCACTTCGCGCACACCACGATTCCTTTCGTGCTCGACCCGGAAACCGGCAAGGCGCTGCCCAGGACGGGGCGGCAGACCGGCCGGGCGGCGTTCTTCGATCTCGGCGCCGACCTGCGCTGGGGCGGCTTCATCACCGGCGACGAGATCACCGTCGAATGGGACAAGCCCTGCGCCTGTGGCCGGCCGAGCCGCTACGTGGCCGGCGCGATCCAGCGCTACAGCGACAAGAACGGCGGCGACGACAAGATCACCTGCGCCGCGTCCGAACAATCCCATCGCGAGGCGATGGACTTCCTGAACACCCTGGAGCTCTGAGTCATGTCTCATCCCATCGCGCCGATGATCATCCGCGGCGAAGTCATCACCGACAACCTGATCGAAGTCGGCGGCCGTGGCGGCGACCTGGCCTTCCTCACCCCGGACGCGCGCAAGTACATCGACCGCCTGCCCCTGGGCAACCCGGCGAAACTGGCCGACCTGTACCAGCTGAGCTTCGACGACATACTCGATTACTGCGTCGCCCTCGGCGAGCGCCTGGACTTCAGCAAGAACCGCTACCTGCAGGAAGCCTGCGAGCTGTCCTACCGGACCGCGCCGACCACCCCGACCATCGTCAAGGCCTCCTACATGGGCCTGCACAACATGCTGTCGCGCCCGTTCATCACCGAGATGGTGGAAAGCACGGTGGGCGTGAAGTACCTGGAGGGCTGGGTTCCGCAGACCCTGCTGGATGGCACCGAGCTGGAAGTCCGCTGCTTCGGCGCGCGCACCCTGCACATCGTCGCCGGCAACGCCGTGTCGCTGTCCCTGTGGACCATCATCCGCAACATGGTCCTGCGCAGCGACGCCATCATCAAGGCGCCGTCCAACGACCCGTTCACCGCCCTGGCCATCGCCCGCACCATGGTCGACATGGCGCCGGACCACCCGCTGACCAGGCACCTGACCGTGGCCTACTGGAAGGGCGGCGACCAGGAGCTGGAGCAGCGCCTGTACCAGCCGCAGAACCTGGAGAAGATCGTTGCCTGGGGCGGCTTCGCCTCGATGAAGCACGTCACCCGCTACATCCAGCCCGGCCTGGAACTGATCTCCCTGGACCCCAAGCGCAGCGCCAGCATCATCGGCAAGGACACCTTCGCCAGCGAGGCCAGCATGCGCGAAGCGGCGGTACGCCTGGCCTCCGACATCGGCGCCATCAACCAGAAGGGCTGCGTGTGCGCGCGCACCGTCTACGTGCAGTCCGGCACCGACGAGGCCGGCCTGGAGCGGCTGAACACCTTCGGCCGCTACGTCTACGACGCCATGCTCGGCCTGCCGAACACCCTCAGCACCAGGCCCAAGTCCTATGACCAGAACCTCAAGGCCCACGTCGGCGCGCTGCGCCTGGATGACGAGTGGTACAAGGTGATCGGCGGCGAAGACGGGGAGGGCGCCATCATCTGCTCGCAGATCCCCGAGCCGGTGTCCTTCTCCACCCTGCTGGACGACCGCACCGCCAACCTGGTGCCGGTGGACGAGCTGAGCGAAATGCTCGACGCGGTGGACGCCTACACCCAGACCGTCGGCATCTACCCGGAGAGCATCAAGGACCAGCTGAAGGATGTGCTGCCGCTCTACGGCGCCCAGCGCATCGTGTCCCTGGGCTATGCGGCGGCGATGAAGTTCGCCGCCCCGCAGGACTCCATCGAGCCGATGCGGCGCATGGGCAAGTGGATCTCCAACCAGATCGCCTCGCCGGAAACCTCGGCGGCGCCCTGGCTGCGGCCATCGATCTGAGGCCTTTCGACCCTGCCCCGCATCGCGCGGGGCAGGGCGCTTTTCTTCCATTGTTTCGAGGAAACCACCATGACCAGCTGTATCGGCTACGGGGCCCATGAGGCCCACGCGCAGCTCAAGCCGCTCGCCTTCGAGCGCCGCGCCCTGCGCGACGACGACGTGGCCATCGAGATCGCCTACTGCGGCGTCTGCCACTCGGACATGCACTACGTCCACAACGACTGGAACAGCACCCGCTTCCCCTGCGTGCCGGGCCACGAGATCGTCGGCCAGGTCACCGCGGTTGGCCCCGCCGTCGACCGCTACAAGGTGGGCGACCGGGTCGCGGTCGGCTGCCTGGTGGACAGCTGCCAGCACTGCGAAGCCTGCGAGGCGCACCAGGAGCCCCATTGCACCCAGGGCATGACGCCCACCTACAACGGCCTGGACCGCATCAGTGGCGAAGTCACCCTGGGCGGCTATTCCCAGCACATCGTGGTGCGCGAGCAGTTCGTGCTGCGCGTGCCCGAGGCGCTGGACCCGCGCTTCACCGGCCCGCTGCTGTGCGCCGGCATCACCGTGTGGACGCCGCTGCGCGAGCATGGCGTGGGCGCCGGCACCCGCCTGGCGGTGGTCGGCCTGGGCGGGCTGGGCCACATGGGGGTCAAGCTGGCCGTCGCCCTGGGCGCGGAGGTCACGGTCATCACCACCTCGCCGGGCAAGGCGGACGACGCCCGGGCGCTGGGCGCCCATAACGTGCTGCTGTCCAGCGACCCGCAGGCGATGAAGGGGGCGGCGAGCTCGTTCGACTTCATCCTCGATACCATCCCGCGCAAGCACAACGTCAATCCGTACCTGATGTTGCTGGGTCGCCAGGGCAAGCTGGTGCTGGTCGGCGCCATGGAGCCGCTGGAGCCGATCCACGGCGCGCTGCTGGCGGTCAACAACCGCTCCATCGCCGGCTCGCTGATCGGCGGCCTGGCCCAGACCCAGGAACTGCTGGACTTCTGCGCCGAACACCAGGTGCTGCCGAACTGCGAGATGATCGGCATCCAGGACATCAACACGGCATTCGAGCGGATGGAGCGCAACGACGTGAAGTACCGCTTCGTGATCGACATGGCGTCGTTGAAGGATGTCGACCCGTCCTGACGCAGCCAGCATCCCGACAGTACAAGCGGCGGCCCATTGGCCGCCGCTTCGCGTTGTGCAGCCGGTAGCCCCACCGTAGGGTGCGCCATGCGCACCGATCGCGGGATTCGACCTTTGCGCCACATTCCACTCCTGGTGCGCACGGCGCACCCTACCAATAGTCAGTAGTCCGGATGAAACAGGGCAGGACTTCGTCCTGCGCACAAAAAAACGCCTTGCATCTCCCCTGCATCGAAACCTGCGGGGGACATGCAAGGCGCCAACAGAGGAACCTTCAGAACCGGTTGCGGAACTCAGGACACGCGGCGGGCCTTGTCCTTCCAGTATTTCTCCCGCACCTGGCGGCGCAGCACCTTGCCCACCACGCTCACCGGCAGCGCGTCGACGAAGAGGATCGACTTGGGCGCCTTGAAGCGGCCCAGGCGGCCCTTGACGTGCTCGATCAGCGCGTCCGCCGAAACCTCCTCGCCGGCCTTGAGCACCACCTCGGCGTGCAGCGCCTCGCCCCATTCCTCGTGGGGAACGCCCACCACCGCCGAGTTGGACACGGCCGGGTGGGCGTTGAGGGCGGCTTCCACTTCCACGGCGTACACGTTGAAACCGCCGGTGATGATCATGTCCTTCTTGCGGTCCACCAGGTGCAGGAAGCCTTCGTCATCGAGGTAGCAGAGGTCGCCGGACTTCCAGAAGCCGTCGACGAACTCGGCGGCGCTGGCCTCGGGGTTGCCGAAGTAGCCGGAAACGGTGCCACGGGAACGCACCCACAGCTCGCCGGTGGCGCCTTGCTCCACGGGGTTGCCCTCGTCGTCGACGATGACTACCTCGGCACCCGCGGCGATGCGCCCGGCGGAGCCGATCTGGCTGTCGGAGGCATTCAGGTGATCGGCCTTGCCGAGGATGGCCACGGCATGCAGGCACTCGGTGGCGCCGTAGATCTGCATGAAGATATTGCCGAAGCGTTGCTGGGCCTGGCGCAGCTTGGCCGGGCTCATGGGGGCCGCGCCATAGGCGAGGGTCTGCAGCGACGAGAGGTCGTAGTCGCTGGCCTCCGGCAATTCCAGCAGCCGGTAGATCATGGTCGGCACCAGCAGGGTCATGCTGACCCGTTCGGCGGCGATGTTGCGGCATAGCTGCGCGAGGTCCGGCACGTTCTGGGTCAGGGTGCAGCCGCCACGGAACAGGGTCGGCAGCAGGCCGAGGCCGGAGCCGTGGCTGATGGGCGCCATGTGCAGGAAGCGGGTATCCGGCTGGTAGGGCTGCTCGCACTCCATGTACATGGAATCGCGCAGGGCCAGCCAGTTGTCCATGGTGTAGGGCACGCACTTGCTGGCGCCGGTGGTGCCGCCGGTGAAGCGGTAGGAGACGACATCCTTCTGCGTCTCGTGGGCGATGGCCGGGGTCGCGTCGGAGACGCCTTCGAGCAGGTCCCAGAAGTACAGCAGGCCGTCACGCGGCTGGGCCGGCGGGTCCATGCAGACCACCTGGATGCCCTGCTCGTGGAGCATGTCGAAGTAGCGGTCCAGCAGCGGGTTCTCGAGGAACACCGCCTTGGGGCGGATCAGGGCGATCTGCGAGCGGTGTTCTTCCAGGGAATCGCGGAAGTTGGTGTAGGCCCCGGCGGCCTCGCCCTTCATGGAGGTCCAGGCATGCACCAGGGACAGGTTGTCGTTGTCGAGGATGCACAGGTAGACATCGCCGCGGCTCAGGCCAAGGCGCTCGCGGAGCATGTTGGCGATGCGGTTGGTGAGCGAATGCAGCTCGCGGAAGGTGTAGCGGCGTTGGCGCTCGATGTTGACCAGCGCTTCGCGGTCGGCGAAACGTACGGCGAGGTTGCCCATGGTGCGGGCAAAATTCATTCTTGTCGTCATTGTTGTTCTCCTTACGGCCCCGGAAGTCCTGCGCAGCAGGGCTTCCGGGGCGCCGGTGCAGTCGCTCGGCGCGGGATCAGGCGCCCTTGAGGCCTTTCATGGCCGCTTCGACGAAGAGTTGCACCTGCTGGTTGGCGTCGTTGCGCGGGGCGGCGCTGCTCCAGTCGGTGATCCGGGCCATGTGGGCCGCGACGTCTTCGGGGGTGAGGTCGGCACCGCCCACGTAGACCGGCGCGGTCTCTTCCATGCGCACGGCGGAGAATACGCCGGCGCCGGCGCCCAGGACCAGTTTGGTCGGCGCGTCTTCGCTCACCAGGAACAGCGCACCCGGGGTCACCTGCTCGGGACGGCTGGCCTTGAGCAGTTCTTCCGGCATCACGTCCTCGGTCATGCGGGTGGCGGCCATGGGCGCCAGGGTGTTGACCAGGATGTTGTTCTTGCGGCCTTCGATGGCGAGCATGTTCATCAGCCCCACCAGGGCCATCTTGGCGGCGCCGTAGTTGGCCTGGCCGAAGTTGCCGAACAGGCCGGCGGCGGAGGTGGTCATCAGGATGCGGCCGTAGTTCTGCTCGCGCATCAGGTCCCAGACCGCCTTGGTGCAGTTCACCGAGCCCATCAGGTGGACGTTGAGCACGGCATTGAAGTCGGCCAACTCCATCTTGGAGAAGGACTTGTCGCGCAGGATGCCGGCGTTGTTGATCAGGATGTCGACGCGGCCGAAGGCTTCGACGGTCTGCTTGACCAGGGCCTGGACCTGCTCGTAGTCGGCGACGTTGGCGCCGTTGGCGATGGCGGTGCCGCCGGCCTGGCGGATTTCCTCGACCACGGCCAGGGCGGCGTCGGACGAGCTGCCGGAGCCGTCGCGGCTGCCGCCGAAGTCGTTGATCACGACCTTGGCGCCACGGGCCGCCAGTTGCAGGGCGTGGACGCGGCCCAGGCCGTTGCCGGCGCCGGTGACGATGGCGACGCGGTCATCGAAGCGAATGGTCATGGTGTGTTTCCTCTCTCGAAGCGTAGTAGGGGGAGAGCGGCGGGGAAACCGCGTGGAGTCTCCTGGGCCGCCGCTCTCCGTAAAAGGTCAGGCGCGGGCGAAGATGCCGACGTGCTCGGTGGACTCCTCGACGCGCCAGAGGCCGCCGCCGTTGCCCTGCAGGGCAATGCGCGCGCCTTCGACCTGGCGCTTGCCGCAGTCGCCGCGCAGTTGCTCCACCAGTTCGAAGATCTGGCCGATACCGGTGGCGCCGATCGGGTGGCCCTTGGACTCCAGGCCGCCGGACGGGTTGACCGGCAGCTTGCCGCCCAGGCTGAAATCGCCGCGCTCGGCCATCACGCCGCTCTGGCCCGGCTCGCAGAGGCCCAGGGCCTCGATGGCGAGCAGTTCGCCGATGGCGGTGGCGTCGTGCACCTCGGCTACGTCGACGTCCTGCGGGGCGATGCCGGCCTGTTCGAAGGCGGCCTTGCCGGCCAGGTGGGTGCAACCCTTGTCGAAGTCCTCGGCGGCGCGGGCCGATGCCGAACGCACCACGCTGGCCAGTACCTTGACCGCGCGGTTCTTGTCGAAGCCGTACTTCTTCAGCGCCGATTCGGTGCAGAGGATGGCGGCAGCGGCGCCATCGGAGATGGGCGAGCACATCGGCAGGGTGATCGGGTAGGTGATCGGCGGGGCGGCGAGGATTTCCTCGATGCTCATGGCATTGCGGTACTGGGAGCGCTCGTTGTGCACCGAGTGGCCATGGTTCTTCGAGGACACGGCGGCCAGTTGGCGCTGGGTGACGCCGTAGCGCTCCATCAGGCCGCCACGGCCCAGGGCCGCATAGACGTCCATGAACGGGCTGTAGGGCTTCTCCGACTGGGAGCCGGGCGGCGGCACGATGCCCTTGCCCATGGCGGCCAGGTAGTTCTTGTTCTCCTCGAAGGTCTCGATGTCCCAGGCGGACTCGAAGGCGGAGAACATCTTCATCTTGTCGCTGTAGAACATCTTCTCCGCGCCCACGGCGATGGCCACGTCGGCGGCGCCGGCGCGCAGCTGGGTGACCGCCAGGTTGAAGGCGTGGCTGGAGGAGGCGCAGGCGCCTTCGATGTTGAAGATCGGGATGCCGTCCAGGCCCAGCGGCAGCAGCGCCACCTGGCCACGGATCATGTGCTGGCCGTCGAAGTGGCCCTGGGTGCAGTTGCCGAAGAAACCGACCTGGATCCACGTGCGGTCGCAGCCGGCGTCCTTCAGGGCATCTTCCACCGCCCAGGCGGTGAGCTGCTTGATGGTCTTGTCGGTGTGGCGGCCGAAAGCGGTCATGCCGACGCCGACTATGTATACGTTTTCCATCGTTGCCTCGAATCGTTCTGAATGATGGGGGAGGGCGCAGCGCCCGGGATCAGTAGCCCTTGAAGTCCGGCTTGCGCTTCTCGGCGAAGGCGCGCACGCCTTCGGCCATGTCGTAGGAGCGCTGGTGGTTGCGCAGCTCCAGCAGTTCCTGGCGCAGGGCGTCGGCACGGGACTTGTCGCCGGCCTCGTCGGCCACCTTCTTCATCTTGCGCAGCACCAGCGGGCTCTTGCCGGCCAGCTTGTCGCCGATGGCCTGGACGCGGTCCACCAGTTCGGCATCGGCCACCACCTCGCTGACCAGGCCGTAGTTCTTCATATCCTGGGCCGGCAGGGAGTCGCCGGTGAACAGCATGTACTTGGCGATGTTCTCCGGGATCTTGCGCGGCAGCACGGCCGCGCCACCGCCGCCGGGGAACACGCCGAAGTTGGAGTGGGCATCGCCGAAGCGGGCGCTCTGGGCGGCGATGACGAAATCGCAGCAGAGCACGGTCTCCAGGCCACCGGCCAGGGCCAGGCCGTTGACGGCGGCGATCACCGGCTTGGGATAGGCACGCAGGGCGTCGAAGAAGGCGACGATGGTGTCCAGCAGGTCCGGCTCGCCGGGCTGCGGCGTGCCGCCGGCCTTCAGGTCGGCGCCAGCGCAGAAGGCCGGGCCGATGGCGGTCAGCGCGATCACACGGACGCCGGCATCGCCTTCCCACGCCTGCAGGCGGGCGATCATGGCCTCCAGCATCTCGCGGTTCAGGGCGTTCATGGCTTTCGGGCGGGTCAGGGTGATCCAGCCCACCTGACCTTTCACTTCAAAAGAAACGGACTCGCTCATCTCAGCTCCTCGATCGCAATCCAAATGGCGTTTCTGCCTGGATTCGAACTTACGCGAGCCCGTCCGCGCGGCTCCCCCCCCGTTGCGGACGGGGCCAGCTTCCAGTGGGTTGTAGCAGGATGCGGGCGACATCGGGGCGATGCCCGGCCCTCGCCGGGATCGGGCCGGACCGACACGAACACGTACAAGGGCGGAGAAAACGAACATGCATACATCAGTCATCAATGCCGACGACCTGCTGGTCGCGACCAAGTTCTCGCCCCCGCGCCTCAACGCCCGGCACATCCCCCGTACGCAATTGCTGGCGCGCCTGCGCGAGGCGCAGCAGTGCAGCGCGACCCTGATCGCCGGCGGTGCGGGATTCGGCAAGACCATCCTGCTCGCCCAATGGCGCCTGGACCTGATGAAGGCCGGGCTGGACGTGGCCTGGATCTCCTTCAGCCTCGACGACCGCCAGTTCGCGAGCTTCCTCGCCTACCTGCTGGCGGCCCTGCAGCGCCTGGGCATCCGCATCGAGCAGGAATGGCTGCAAGGCGACGGCAGCGAGCAGTCGAACAACGCCCTGGTCGCCCTGGTGACCCACCTGGTGGAGGGCATCGGCAAGGAGTTGCACCTGCTGATGGACGACTTCCATCACGTGGAGTCGCCCCTCGCGCACCGGCTGCTGCAGAAGCTGCTGGACCATTGCCCGGCCAACCTGCATATCACCATCGCCTCGCGGACCACGCCGCCGCTCAGCCTGGGGAGGCTGCGCATGCAGGGGGCCGTGGCCGAGATCGATTTCGCCGAACTGCCGTTCGACCTGGATGAAACGCGGAACTTCTTCCAGCAGAACCTCGGCACGCTGAAGCTCAGCGCCGACGAGGAGCGCCTGATCCACGACCTGACCAGCGGTTGGCCGGCCAGCCTGCAACCCATCGCCACCATGCTGCGGGTGCGCCCGAGCAAGCGCTCGCAGCTGCGCTCGATCCTCTGGAAGTCCAACGACCTGCAGGCCTACCTGGCCGAGGACGTGGTGGCCTGCCTGGCGCCCGAACTGATCGCGCTCATGGAGAAGGTCTCGCTGTTCCGGCGCTTCAATGCCGATCTCGCCCGGTTCGTCAGCGACAGCCCGCGCGCCCATGAGCTGGTCAAACGCGCCGAGGACGAGAACCTGCTGATCTACCGCATCGAATCCGACGACGACCTGCCCTGGTACCGCTTCCATCCGCTGTTCGGCGAATTCCTCGCCAAGCGCCTGGCGGCACGCGGGGAAAGGGAGGTGGAAACCCTGCACCGCCGCGCCAGCCAGTGGTTCGCCGAGCATGACTACCTGGTGGAGGCGGTGCGCCACGCCAACCTGGGCGGCGACCTGGACTATGCGGTGAAGGCCATGGAGGAGGCGGCCTCGACCACCTGGAGCATGGCCTACGTCAGCCCGATGCTGCATCTGCTGGAGCGTTTGCCGCAGGACGTCCTGTTCGCCCATCCCCGGCTGTTCATCATGGGCTGCCTGACCTACGCCTTCACCGCGCGGCCGGACCAGGCGCAGCGCTGGCTGGAGCAGATCCGCCGCACCGAGGCGGCGCGCAACCCGGCGGTATCGTCGAAGCTCGCGCTGGCGGATGCCGCGATAGCCTTGCAGCTGGACCAGCCACGGCGGGTCATCGGGCTGCTGGAGCCGGCGCACCAGTCGCCCCTGGAGAACCGCTCGCTGCGCTACATCGGCCTCTCCGCCCTGGCCACCGCCTACCTCTCCGTGGGGCGCCTGGAGGATGCGCGCAAGCTCTACGAGCGGCAGTCGATCCATGGCGAGGATCGTGACAACGACATGGCGATGGTGTTCGAGAGCATCCGCGCCCTGGCCAGCCTCAAGCGCGGCGATGCGCGCGAGGCGGAGCGCCTGGGGGCGAGCGTCCTCGCCCGCGCGGAGGAGGCCTACGGGCGTGGTTCGGTGTCCGCCAACCTGTGCGCCGCCACGCTCTGCGATGCCTATTACGAGCTGGACCGCCTGGATGATGCGCTGCGCGTGCTGGCCAATCGCAGCGGCATCCTGCGCTCGTCCATGCCGGACGTGATGGCACGCGCCTCGCTGTGCCGCGCCCGCATCACCGCGCAGGGGGATTCGCCCCAGGCCGCGCTGGATTTCCTCGAGGCCCAGGCCGCGCATTTTCATGTGCAGGGGCTGGATCGCTTGCTGGCGCTGATGCTGGCCGAGCAGGTCCGCCTGCTGCTGGAGCAGGGCGAGCTGCGCCGCGCCACCGAACGGGTGGCGCAACTGGCGGCCCTGGAGACGGCCCAGCGCACCACTGCCGAAGCGCGCGGCGAGATCGCCGCCATCGCCACCTTCGCCCGGGCCCGGCTGGCCCTGGCCGGGAGCGATCCGGCCTGGGCGCTGGAAGGCCTGGCGACCATCCGCGTCGCCGCCGAGAAGTCCGGGCGGATGCGCACGCTGGTCAGGGCCCGCCTGCTCAGTGCCCTCGCCCACGACGAACTGGGCGAGCGGGACGCGGCCCTGGAACATTTCCAGGCGGCGGTGGAGAGCGCCGCCCGGCTGGGGCTGGTGCGCACCGTCCTCGACGAGGGCAGGGCGGTCCTCGCGCGCCTGGCCGCATGGCGAAACGAGGCCGAGCTGGGTCCGCAGGTCGGCGCCTATCTGGACGGCCTGCTGGCGGATGAAGAGCCGGACGACGAGGCGCCGGCGGCGGCCCCGGCGAGCATGGCGCTGGCCGGTGGACCGCGCGCCAGCCTGACGCCACGCGAGGTGGAGATACTCGGCCTGGTGGCCCAGGCGATGTCGAACAAGCGCATCGCCCTGACGCTCAACATCACCT
>RCUT01000666.1_pt1 | contig 17432 bp, 11 predicted proteins | sample 2166171 | NCBI WGS metagenome assembly RCUT01 (sample SAMN09932757, study PRJNA488358) | compost metagenome | isolation source: compost soil in 4-hydroxybenzoic | place: Germany: Experimental Botanical Garden
TCTGGCCCATGGACTTGCGGGTGGCTTCAAGCGGCGAGAGGCCTTCCTCGGCCATCACCCGCTCGACGTTCTCCACGACCACGATGGCGTCGTCCACCAACAGGCCGATGGCCAGGACCATGGCGAACATGGTCAGGGTGTTGATGGTGAAGCCGAACATCGCCAGCACGCCGAAGGTGCCGAGCAGAACCACGGGCACCGCCAGGGTGGGGATGATGGTGGCGCGGAAGTTCTGCAGGAACAGGAACATCACCAGGAACACCAGGACGATGGCTTCGCCCAGGGTGTGGATAACCCCTTCGATGGAGGAGGAGACCACCGGGGTGGTGTCGTAGGGGAAGACCACCTTCATGCCGGCAGGCATGAAGGGCTCCAGCTCGGCGATGGTGGCGCGGATCGCCCTGGCGGTGTCCAGGGCGTTGGCGCCGGTGGCCAGCTTGATGGCCATGCCGGAGGCCGGCTTGCCGTTGAACTGGGCGCTGATGCTGTAGTTCTCGCCGCCCAGCTCGATCTTGGCGACGTCGCGCAGGCGCACCTGGGAGCCGTCGCGGTTGACCTTGAGGAGGATCGCGTCGAACTGCTCGGGGGTCTGCAGGCGGGTCTTGCCGATGATGGTGGCGTTCAGCTGGGTACCGGGAGAGGCGGGCAGGCCGCCGAGCTGGCCGGAGGAGATCTGCACGTTCTGCGCCTGGATGGCGGTCTTCACGTCCACCGGGGTCAACTGGTAGTTGTTCAGCCGCGCCGGGTCCAGCCAGATGCGCATGGCGTACTGGGCGCCGAACACCTGGAAGTCGCCCACACCCTTGGTCCGCGAGATCGGGTCCTGGATGTTGGAGACGATGTAGTTGGCCAGGTCGTTCTTGTCCATGCTGCCGTCTTCGGAGACGACGCCGATGACCAGCAGGAAGTTCTTCACCGCCTTGGTCACGCGGATACCCTGCTGCTGCACTTCCTGCGGCAGCAGCGGGGTGGCCAGCTGGAGCTTGTTCTGTACCTGCACCTGGGCGATGTCGGGGTTGGTGCCCTGCTCGAAGGTGGCGGTGATGGTCATGCTGCCGTCGGAGTTGCTCTCCGAGGAGATGTAGCGCAGGCCGTCGATGCCATTGAGCTGCTGCTCGATGACCTGCACCACGGTGTCCTGCACCGTCTGCGCCGAGGCGCCCGGATAGCTGACCTGGATGCCCACCGCGGGCGCGGCGATGCTGGGGTACTGGTTGATCGGTAGTTTGAGGATCGACAGGCCGCCGGCGAGCATGATCACCAGCGCGATCACCCAGGCGAAGATGGGGCGATCGATGAAGAATTTCGACATCTGCTAGGCGCTCCTCAGTGGCTCTTGGCCAAGTCGTCGCCCGCAGGCTTCTGGACGGCCACATTGGTCGCGGGAGCGGCATCCACCTCTACGCCGGGACGCACGAACTGCAGGCCTTCGGTGATCAGGCGGTCACCGGGCTCCAGGCCCTCGCTGACCAGCCAGCGGTCGCCGACGGTGCGCTCGGCCTTCAGGTGGCGCAGTTCCACCTTGTTCTCGGTGTTCACCACCAGGGCGGTGGCCTGGCCCTTGAGGTCGCGGGTCACGCCCTGTTGCGGCGCAAGGATGGCCTGCTGCTTCACTGCCGAGCCGAGGCGGGCGTGGACGAACATGCCGGGCAACAGGGTGTGTTCCGGGTTGGGGAAGACCGCGCGCAGGGTTACCGAGCCGGTGCCTTCGTCCACCGAGACCTCGGAGAACTCCAGGCTGCCCTGGTGCGGATACTCGCTGCCGTCTTCGAGCACCAGGGAGACCTTGGCGCCGTTGTCGCCGGCCTTCTCCAGTTGGCCTTCGGCCATTTCCCGGCGCAGGCGCAGCAGGTCCTTGGTGGACTGGGTGACGTCGACGTAGATCGGGTCCAGCTGCTGGATGGTGGCCATGGCCAGGGTCTGGCCATTGCTCACCAGGGCGCCTTCGGTGACCGCCGAGCGGCCGACGCGTCCGGAAATGGGGGCCAGCACCTTGGTATAGCGCAGGTCGATCTTCGCTTTCTCCAGGGCGGCTTCGGCCTGCAGGCGGGCGGCCTGGGACTCGTCATAGGCCTGCTTGCTCACCGCCTGGTCGCTGACCAGGTCCTTGTAGCGCGCCGCCAGGGACTGGGCCGAAGCCAGGCTGGCCTGGGCGCTCTTGTAGGTGGCGGTGTAGACCGAGGGGTCGATCTGGTAGAGCTGCTGCCCGGCCTTGACCTCGCCGCCTTCGGTGAACAGGCGCTTCTGGATGATGCCGTCCACCTGCGGACGCACTTCGGCAATGCGGTAGGCGCTGGTGCGGCCGGGCAGCTCGGTGGTCAGGGTGAAGGGCTGGGGTTGGAGGGTGACGACGCCGACCTTGGGTGTCTGGGCGGGGGGCGGAGCCGAGGCTTCCTGGCAGCCGGTGAGACTGAGCGTGGCCAGTGCGATGGCGGAAACCAAGGCGGCAAAGGCTGGCTTCATGGGCATCTGAAGGGACCTCATCTTTCTGGGATACAGCCCTGGGGAAGGGCAGCGCAGGGCGGGTTCTGGATTCTTGCGAAGGTGTGCGAATATACTTACATGCGTGAATGTTTGTAAATCGAATCTTCCCTTGTCCCATGTCAGATTTTGTTTCCGAGGAGGGAAGATTTTTTCTTTGATAGCAACCACATAGGTTCCAGTGGCGAATGGCCAGACGCACCAAAGAGGAAGCCGAAGAAACCCGCGTGCAGATACTCGATGCCACCGAGCGGGTGTTCCACGAGAAAGGGGTTTCCCGCGCCTCCCTGGCGGAAATCGCGGCGGCTGCCGGGGTGAGCCGGGGCGCCATCTACTGGCACTTCGAGAACAAGACCGACCTGTTCCAGGCGATGCTGGAGCGCATCCGTACGCCTATCGAGGAGCTCGCCCGCGCCTGCGAGAGCGAAGACGAGCCCGATCCCCTGGGGCGCATGCACCAGTTGCTGGTGCGGCTGCTCAAACGCGTGGAACTGGACCCCCAGAGCCGGCGCATCCACGAGATCCTGCGGTACAAGGTGGAGTACACCGAGGAGCTTGGCGACCTGCGGCAGAAAATGCAGGACCTGAGCGCCGAGTGCGACCTGCGCATCGCCAAGACCCTGCGCAACGCCGTGAACCGTGGTCAGCTGCCGGCGGACCTGGATTGCCAGCGTGCGGCCATCAGCCTGCATGCCTATATGGAAGGCCTGCAGAGCAACTGGCTGCTGGTGCCGGCCGGCTTTTCGCTGGCGGATGAAGCCGAGAGCCTGGTGAACAGCGTGATGGATATGCTGCGCTTCAGCCCGGCGCTGCGGGTCAGGGCAGCCTGACGGAGCGCGGCTTTCGCGCCGCACCAGGCAGGTACACCGCCATCCCCGGGGAATCCCGCCGCCGCGGTGGATTCGAGACGACTCCAGATGGAAACGCCGGCTGGCCAGGCTGGAAATTTCTGCCGCCCACCGGCTTGCTTCCTGATATCGGTGCTAGCAATATGCCGCACCTGCTCGCGACGCCCATGCTGGCGCGGCGAGCGGCGCCTTTAACGAGGCGCGGGCCCGAGGGCCTGCCTGGCCAGATCACCGGAAGAGTCACATGAAGCGCACTCTTTATCAGTACAGCGGAGTCCTGTCGTTTCCCCCCGTTCGGGCGGCGGTGGCTTCCTCGTTGCACCCTTTCCTCCCGCCCTGCGCGGTCCCGCGTCATGAATCCGGCGCCAGATTCGCCGGGCCTTTGCGCCGGCGGCAAGGCGCCCGTCATCGCCACGGCGGCGGAGAAGGCCGTTCCAGAGCCTCTGCCGCGCGCCATGCAGTGCAAACGCGAGTGACTATCGGCAATGCCGCAATTGCGTTGGTCGCGCTTAATTCGTCAGCCGTCAGCTAGTCGGGGCTCCCGCTGGCATCCGGAGGCAGCTTTGGCTAAGCCTGTTGTTAGGCTACCGCGGGGGCTGGTGCCGGATCGCTCTGCGGGTTCCAACTATAAAAATACGGTCGCCATGACCCAATCCAACCATCTGCCAGTGGAGCGCCGAGATGAAGAATTTCTCGCAGCCCCGTTCCGAGTTGTCTGAAGCTCTGAAACGCCTGCGCCATACCTTTTATGTGATCGGCGGTTTCAGCGGGGTCATCAACCTGATGATGCTGGCGCCGGCGGTGTACATGATGCAGGTCTACGACCGCGTGCTGGCCAGCAGCAACGTCACCACCCTGGTGATGCTCACGGTGCTGGTCCTCGGGCTCTACATGCTGATGGCGCTGCTGGAGGTGGTGCGTTCCACGGTGCTGATCCGCCTCGGCAACCGGCTGGACATGAGCCTGAACAAGCGCATCTTCAATGCGTCCTTCGAGCGCAACCTGCGCCGCGCCGGCGGCAACCCGGCGCAGGCCCTGCAGGACCTGTCCCAGGTTCGCCAGTTCCTCACCGGTAACGGCCTGTTCGCCTTCTTCGACGCTCCCTGGACGCCCATCTACCTGCTGGTGATCTTCCTCGTACACCCGTTGCTGGGCATCGTCACCCTGATCGGTTCGGTGATTCTCTTCGCCCTGGCCCTGCTCACCGAGATGGTCACCCGCGGCCCGCTGTCGGAGGCCAACCAGGCCGCCATGTCCTCGGGCACCTTCGCCAACAACAACCTGCGCAATACCGAAGTGATCGAGGCCATGGGCATGCTGCCGGCGATCCGCGAGCGCTGGTACGGCAGCCACATGCGCATCCTCGAAAAACAGACCCAGGCCTCGGACCGCGCCGCCTACATCAATGGCGCCAGCCGTTTCGTGCGCATCACCCTGCAGTCGCTGATTCTTGGTGCTGGCGCCTTTCTGGCGATCAAGGGTGAGATCACCGCCGGGATGATGATCGCCAGCTCCATCCTCAGCGGCCGTGCCATGGCGCCGGTGGAGCAGGCCATCGGCGTGTGGAAGCAATTGCTCTCCGCACGCGGTTCCTGGGAGCGCCTGTCCAAGCTGCTGCAGGACTTCCCGGCGCGGAACGAAGCCATGTCGCTGCCCAAGCCCCAGGGCCTGCTGGCGGTCGAGCAGGCCATGACCGCAGCCCCGGGTGGCGTGTCCACCATCCTGCGCGGGATCAACTTCAACCTGTCGCCCGGCGAGGCACTGGGCATCATCGGCCCGTCGGCGGCCGGCAAATCCACCCTGGCCCGCCTGCTGGTGGGCGTCTGGCCGGCGCAATCGGGCAAGGTGCGCCTGGACGGCGCCGACATCTTCCAGTGGAACAAGGAGGAGCTCGGTCCCTGGATCGGCTACCTGCCCCAGGACGTGGAGCTGTTCGAAGGCACCATCGCCGACAACATCGCCCGCTTCGGCGAGCTGAACAGCGAGGAAGTGATCCTGGCCGCCAAGCGCGCCGGGGTGCACGAGATGGTCCTGCGTTTCGAGAAAGGCTACGACACGCCCCTGGGCGTGGACGGCAGCCCGCTGTCCGGCGGCCAGAAGCAGCGCATCGCCCTGGCCCGGGCCATCTATGGCGACCCCTCGCTGATCGTGCTCGACGAGCCCAATGCCAATCTCGACGACGTGGGCGAGGCGGCGCTGGTGGAAGCCATCATCGACCTGAAGAAGCGCGGCAAGACGCTGATCCTGATATCCCACCGGCCCAGCGTGCTCAGCACGGTGGACAAGATCCTGCTGCTGCGCGACGGCGGCATGCAGGCGTTCGGTCCCCGCGACGAAGTATTCGCGGCCCTCCGCCAGGCCAGCGTCATGCCTTCGGTAGGTACCCCCAACCTGGCGTCGATGCGGGCCAAGGAGTAATCGATCATGCAACAGGCAAGCGAAAGCAAGGCACTGGTTCGGGTCGAGCAACCGGCACAGGTGGACATGGATGACGCCCGCCCGGCGCGCTGGGGTATCTGGCTGGTACTGGCCGGCTTCGGCGGTTTCCTGGTCTGGGCCATATTCGCCCCACTGGATGCCGGCGTGGTCGCCAACGCCACGGTCAACGTCACCAACGCCCGCAAGACGATCCAGCACCTCACCGGTGGCACGGTGGATGCCATCCTGGTGCGCGAGGGCGACAAGGTCCGAGCTGGCCAGGTGCTGGTACGGCTGGACCCGACCCAGGCGATCGCCGAGCAGGGCGCCCTGAGTTCCCAGTACATAGTGGCCAAGACGGTGGAGGACCGGCTTTCCGCCGAGCGCGATGGCGCCGATTCGGTAACCTTCACGCCCGCTCTGCTGGAGCGCTTCGGCGGTGATCCGCGCCTGCAGGAAGCCATCGCCCTGCAACAGCGGCTTTTCCATACCCGGCGCAAGGCGCTGCTGGGCGAGATCGGCATCCTCCACGAGAACCTCAATGGCGCCGAGGAGCAGCTCAAGGGCCTGCGCCAGGTGCAGTCCACCCGCTCCAGCCAGTCGAAGCTGCTGGGCGAGGAACTGGACGGCGTGCGCAGCCTGGCCGCCGAAGGCTACATCCCGCGCAACCGCATGCTCGAGCTGGAGCGCAATGCCTCCGAGCTGAACGGCTCCATGGCGCAGAACATCGCCGATATCGGCCGTACCCGTAACCAGATCGCCGAGCTCAAGCTGCGCATCCTCCAGCGCGAGCAGGACTTCCAGAAGGAAGTGGAGTCCATGCTGACCGACGTGCAGAAGGAAGCGACCTCCCTGGCCGAACGCCTGCGCTCGATCGACTACCAGGTGGAGAACACCGTCATCCGTTCGCCCATCGACGGCATCGTCCTGGGTATGAACATCGCCACCGTCGGCGGGGTCATCCAGCCCGGTGCGCGGATCATGGACGTGGTGCCGGACAAGGAGCCGCTGCAGGTGGACGCCCAGGTGCCGGTGCAGGCCATCGACAAGATGGTGCCGGGCCTGCCGGTGGACATCACCTTCCCGGCCTTCAACCACGCCCAGACGCCAAACATTCCCGGCCGGGTGCTGACGGTCGCCGCCGACCGCCTGGTGGACGAAGCCAGCAAACAGCCCTATTACTTGACCCAGGTGGAAGTGACGGAAGAGGGCATGAAGCTGCTCGGGCCGAACAATATCCGCGCAGGCATGCCGGCCACCGTCACTATAAAGACTGGGGAACGCAGCCTGATGAGCTACCTGATGAAACCTCTGATGGGCCGCGTCGAAAGCGCATTCAAGGAGCAGTAACATGAGAGCCCGGATGGCTGTAGCCGGTTTCCTCGGAGCCGTAGCCCTGCCCGTGTCCGCCATGGACCTCAACGAAGCCTGGGACACCTATCAGACCCAGGGTCCCACCTACCTGGCCTCGGTGCATGAGCGCCAGGCCGGGCAGGAATACAAGGAACTGGGCAAGGCAGGCCTGCTGCCGAACATCAACAGCACCGCCTACTGGAAGCGCGTGGACGGCACCAGCGAGCAGGACAACTTTCTCGGCAACAGCGTGGAAAGCGACCTGGAGTACGACTCCAAGGGCGCGGTGGTGGAGTTGCGCCAGCCGCTGTTCAACAAGCAGCGCATGGCCGAGTATCGCCAGGGCAAGCAGCGCACCCTGCTCAGCGACGCGGTATTCGACGTCAAGACCCAGGAGTCGGCGGTCAGCCTGACCAGCCGCTACTTCGCGGTACTGCTGGCGCTGGAGACCATCGAGCTGGCCAGGGCCAAGCTCAAGGCCCTGGAGGAACAGGTGCTGGCGGCCAAGCGGCGCTTCGAACTGGGCGACGGCACCGTCATCGATATCGACCAGGCCTCCGCCCGACGCGACCTGGCCCAGGCCGAACTGATCGAGGCCGAGGACAACCTGCTGGTGGCGCGGCGCCTGCTGCAGGAACTGCTCGGTGTGTTGCCGGCGGAAATGTCCACCCTGCGCACCGAATTCCCTACGCCGCCGCTCGAACCTCCGGCCCTGCAGGACTGGATCAACGATGCGCGGGCCAACAACCCCACCATCATCGCCCGTAACCGCAGCGTGGATATCGCCGACGAGGAAGTGAAGCGGGCCAGCGCCGGGCATTGGCCGACCCTGGATTTCGTCGCCGCCTACAACGATACGGAAAGCGATTCGGTATCCACCCAGGACCAGCGGAACAAGTACGGCTCGGTGGGGGTGGAGTTCCGCATGCCGATCTTCACCGGCGGCGCCACCAGCGCCCAGGTGCGCCAGGCCGCGGCCAACCGCGAGCTGGCCAATGACCAGCTGAACTCCAGCCGCGAGGAGGTGCTGTCCGGCACCACCCGCGAGTTCCGTGGGGTGCAGAGTGGCGAGCAGCGCGTGCGTGCCCTGGAGAAGGCGGTGGTGTCCAGCGAACGGGCCCAGGACTCGGCGCGCAAAGGCTTCCAGGCTGGCACCAGCACCAACCTGGATATTCTCAACGCCGAGGAGCAGGCCTTCATCGCCCGCCGCGACCTGCTGGAGGCCAAGCTGCGCTACCTGTTGTCACGGCTGCGCCTGGCGGCCGCGGTTGGAACACTGGGGCAGGACGATATCCAGCGGGCCAACGAATACCTGGGACCGTCTATTCCGTTGCAGCCGTGAGGTTTGGTTCTTTGCGGATTGCCGGTTCATTTGAACTCGGGAAACCACGTCCTGAGGGTGCGCCGTGCGCACCCCTGGTCGAGTGAGATGCGGGGGCTGATCCCGCGATCGGTGCGCATGGCGCACCCTACGGTGGAGCAGGTGCGGGCCGCGGGTGCGTAGTCAGTAGCCCGGATGAAATCCGGGGAAAGCCCGACCGCCGCTCCCGGATTTCATCCGGGCTACGATTTGCCAGCCTGCTCCGAGAAGCCCCTTGGGGCCATAAGCAAAGTAGGCTCACCGCGCCGCACTAACCCCTTCCAGCGTGGCAAACGACGTGTCCTTGGCCGTCAGCAGGAAGTCGCGCATGAAAGGCGCATCCAGCATGTCGGCACGGATCGCCGCGAACAGGGTGCAGTACAGGCCCTTGTCGCCGAGACGCTTGGCGGTCACGTAGCCGCGCGAGCTGTACTCGTGCAGCGCCCAGTTGGGCAGGCAGCAGACGCCGCGGCCGCTGGCCACCAGCTGCATCATCATCACCGTGAGTTCCGAGGTGCGTACCTGCGCCGGCTCGACATCGGCCGGTTCGAGGAAGCGCGTGAAGATATCCAGGCGATCGCGTTCCACCGGGTAGGTGATCAGGGTCAGGCTGGCCAGGTCCTCGGGGACTATGTAGGGCTTGCCCGCCAGGGCGTGCTGGTTATCCACCGCGAGCAAGGCCTCGTAGGTGAAGAGCGGCACATAGGTGATGCCGGCGAGGTCGATGGGATCGGCGGTCACCACCAGGTCCAGGTCGCCGCGGGCGAGGGCGGGCAGGGGCGCGAAGGAGAAGCCCGAGGCCAGGTCCAGCTCCACCTCGGGCCAGGCGTCGCGGAACTGGTCGATGGTGGGCATCAGCCACTGGAAGCAGCTGTGGCACTCGATGGCCATATGCAGTCGCCCCGCGGTGCCCCCGGCCAGGCGCGCCAGGTCGCGCTCGGCGCTGCGCAATTGCGGCAGCACGCTATCGGCCAGCTGCAGCAGGCGCAGGCCGGCGCTGGTGAAGCGCACTGGCTTGGTCTTGCGCACGAACAGTTGCATACCGAGGCGCTCCTCCAGCTCCTTGAACTGGTGGGACAGGGCCGACTGGGTCAGGTGCAGGCGTTCGGCGGCTTCCACCAGGCTGTCGGCTTCGCGCAGGGCGTGCAGGGTCTTGAGGTGGCGCAATTCGAGCATGGGTGGCCTCTATGAATAAAACTTGAGATCAACGCGAATATGTTGAGTTTGTCTCAAGTGCTCATGGCTGTCGACAATGGACTCCATCACTTGCATGGAGATTCACCACATGGCCCTGTCCCATTCCCTCGGCTTTCCGCGTATCGGCCGCGACCGTGAACTGAAGAAGGCCCAGGAAGCCTTCTGGAAGGGCGAACTGGACGAAGCCGGCCTGCGCGCCGTCGGCCGGCAACTGCGTGCCGAGCACTGGCAATTGCAGAAGGACGCCGGCATCGAGCTGCTGCCGGTGGGCGACTTCGCCTGGTACGACCAGGTGCTGACCCATTCCCTGACCTTCGGCGTGGTTCCCGAGCGTTTCCGCCCGCATGACGGCGGCAAGCCCACCCTGCAGACGCTGTTCGTCATGGCCCGTGGCGCCGTGGCGGCGGACCGCAGCGACAGCTGCTGCAGCGGCGCCCATGCGCAAGAGATGACCAAGTGGTTCGATACCAACTACCACTACCTGGTGCCGGAGTTCTCGGCCGAGCAGAACTTCAGCCTGAGCTGGGAGCAGCTTTTCGAAGAGGTCGAGGAGGCCCACGCCCTGGGTCACAAGGTCAAACCCGTGCTGATCGGCCCGCTGACCTACCTCTGGCTCGGCAAGGCCAAGGGCTGCGAATTCGACAAGCTCGACCTGCTGGAGCGGCTGCTGCCGGTCTATGGCGAGATCCTCCAGCGCCTGGATGCCCTCGGTGTGGAGTGGGTGCAGATCGACGAGCCGATCCTGGTGCTGGATCTGCCCCAGGACTGGAAGAACGCCTTCGAGCGGGCCTACAACCTGATCCAGCGCGAACCGCTGAAGAAGCTGATCGCCACCTATTTCGGCGGCCTGGAAGACAACCTCGGCCTGGCCGCCAGCCTGCCCCTGGACGGCCTGCATCTCGATCTGGTGCGCGCCCCGGAGCAGTATCCGACCATCCTCGACCGGCTGCCGGCCTACAAGGTGCTGTCCCTGGGCCTGGTCAACGGCCGCAACGTCTGGCGCTGCGACCTGGAACAGGCGCTGGCGGTGCTGCGGCATGCCCATGAGCGCCTGGGCGAGCGCCTCTGGGTGGCGCCGTCCTGTTCGTTGCTGCACAGCCCGGTGGACCTGGATCGCGAAGACCAGCTGGACGCCGAGTTGAAGAGCTGGTTGGCCTTCGCCGTGCAGAAGTGCGAGGAAGTCGCCCTGCTGGCACGTGCCCTGGCCGAGCCGGAAGCCCCGCAGGTCCTGGACGCCCTGGCCCGCAGCCGCGCGGTGCAGGCCGGCCGGGCTGCTTCGTCGCGCATCCACAAGCCGGCCGTCCAGGCTCGCGTTGCGGCCCTGCGCCCGGAAGACAGCCAGCGTCAGACTCCGTTTGCCGAGCGCATCGTCAAGCAACGCGAACGGCTCTGCCTGCCGGCCTTCCCGACCACCACTATCGGCTCCTTTCCGCAGACTTCGGCTATCCGGTTGGCGCGTCAGGCCTTCAAGCGGGGCAAGCTTTCGCAGGCTGAATACACCGAGGCCATGCACAGCGAAATCCGCCATGCGGTGGAGGTGCAGGAGCGCCTGGACCTGGACGTGCTGGTGCACGGCGAAGCCGAGCGCAACGACATGGTCGAGTACTTCGCCGAACAGCTCGACGGCTATGCCTTCACCCGCTTCGGCTGGGTGCAGAGCTACGGCTCCCGCTGCGTGAAGCCGGCGGTCATCTATGGCGACCTGAGCCGGCCGAAGGCGATGACCGTCGAGTGGATCCGCTACGCCCAGGGCCTGACCGCCAAGTGGATGAAGGGCATGCTGACCGGCCCGGTGACCATGCTGATGTGGTCCTTCCCGCGCGAGGACGTTTCCCGCGAGGTGCAGGCGCGCCAGCTGGCCCTGGCGATCCGCGACGAGGTGACGGACCTCGAAGCGGCCGGAATCCGCATCGTGCAGATCGACGAAGCGGCCTTCCGCGAAGGCCTGCCGCTGCGCCAGGCCGGCTGGCAGCACTACCTGGACTGGGCCACCGAGGCTTTCCGCCTGACCGCCAGCGGCGTGCGCGACGAAACCCAGATCCATACCCACATGTGCTACAGCGAGTTCAATGACGTGATCGCCTCCATCGCGGCCATGGATGCCGACGTCATCACCATCGAGACCTCGCGCTCGGACATGGAGCTGCTGGACGCCTTCGAGGCCTTCGCCTACCCCAACGAGATTGGCCCGGGCGTCTACGACATCCACTCGCCACGGGTGCCGGACAGCGCCGAGATGGCCAAGCTGCTGCGCAAGGCCGCCGAACGCATCCCCGCCGAGCGGCTCTGGGTCAATCCGGACTGTGGCCTGAAGACCCGCGGCTGGGCGGAAACCGAGGCGGCGCTGGTGAACATGGTGGCGGCGGCGCGGCAGTTGCGGGTGGAATTCAACTGCCGCTGAAGTCCAACCGTAAGCATCCGGGCCTGGAGTCAGGCTTGTGCATTCCCCGCCAGATCATCGAGAAATGCCTGCAGGATCGGCGGTGGCGCCAGGCCTCTGCGGGTAATGGTGTCGAAGGCGGCGAGGGGGCGCAGACGCTCTGGCAGCAGCGGGCGCATGTCGCCCGATTCCACCCAGCGGGCGGCGAAGTGGCGGGGCAGGAAACCCAGGTAGGCGCCGGAGATGATCAGGATCGCCAGCGCCTCGATGTTATCCACAGTAGCCTCGGCCTTGCTGGCGCCTACCAGTTCCATGTCGTTCTGTTGCATGAACCCGCGCGCTACCAGGCGTGAGGCGGCGATCTGCCGTTGCAGTTCGTCGTCCGCCGCGTCGCTCAGGTAGAGCGGGTGGTGGCGACCGCAGTAGAGGCCGAGCACTTCCTGGTAGAGCGTCCGGTAGTGCAGGCCGGGCACGCGGAAGGGGAAATGGCCGATGGCCAGGTGCAGGCGGCCGTCCAGCACCCGCTCCTCCAGCTCGGAGGGCGTGCCGACGTAGACGTTGAGGTGCACGTCGTGCCCCCGCGCGACGAAGCGCTGGGTGGTGGCCGGCAGGGGCGAGTCCGGGTCGGTGATGGTGGTGTCGATGATGCCGAGGTTGAGGGTGCCGCTGATGTGCTGCTTGAGCACGTCGGCATCCATGCAGAAGGCTTCCACCGCCGACAACAGGCGCTGGGTCGCCTCGTGGATGGCCACGCCCTGCTCGGTGAGGCGGAAGCCGCTGCGCCCGCGCTGGCAGAGCTTGACCCCGAGGCGCGCCTCCAGCTGGGTCATCTGTTCGCTGATGGTGGACTGGCCGACATTGAGGGTGGCCTGTGCCGCGGAGAAGCCGCCACAGCGAACTATGGTCTCGAAAACCCGCAGCAGTTTCAGGTCGATGTCATAGAGCTGGATCATCGCAACCTCTCGCCTTTCTACAGATCGGATTTTTCCGATTTTTGTATCTGATCTTTTGCATTTTACCAATGTGAATCCGGGGCCATAGTCGGCCCAACGGCGATCCGTGGCAAGGCCTGCTCGCCGTCTTCCCGACCACGCGCCCTGCGCATGACGACGAGAACGACGATGGACACCAGAACAAAAAACTACCTGCAGCAATATGGCGTTTCCGAAGCGACCCAGCACTTCCTCTCCAAACCGAAGCAGCTCTTTATCGGCGGCGTCTGGCGGGATGCTTCCGACGGTGCCAGCGCCGACGTGACCGAGCCCTCCAGCGAAGGGCTGCTGTGCCGCATCCCCATGGCCACGGCGGAAGACCTCGACCGCGCCGTGCAAGCGGCCCGCGCGCAGTTCGACGGCGGTCCGTGGCGGCAGCTGAAGCCCCTGGAGCGTGAGCGCCTGCTGCAGCGCCTGGCCGACCTGATCGAGGCCAATGCCGACGAGCTGGCGGAGATCGAATCCATCGACATGGGCAAGTCCGTGGCCCAGGCCCGCGCTGTGGATATCCAGGGCACCATCGACACCTTCCGCTACTTCGCCGGCTGGGCCAGCAAGATCCACGGGCGCACCGTCGAGCCCTCGCTGCCGGGCAACTACCTGGCCTATACGCGCAAGGAACCGGTGGGCGTGGTGGGCGTGATCGTGCCCTGGAACTTCCCGCTGCAGACCATGGCCTGGAAGCTCGGCGCTGCCCTGGCGGTGGGTTGCACGGTGGTCGTCAAGCCGGCCGAGCTGACCTCGCTGTCGGCCCTGCGCTTCGCCGAACTGGTGCAGGAAGCGGGCATCCCCGACGGCGTGGTGAATATAGTCTGCGGGCGCGGCAGCGTGGTCGGCGAGGCCATGTCCCGTCATCCGGGCATCGACAAGCTGAGCTTTACCGGCTCGACCCCGGTGGGCTGCGCCGTCGGCAAGGCGGCCATGGACCAGATGAAGCGCCTGACCCTGGAGCTGGGCGGCAAGTCCCCGGTGATCGTCTTCGCCGATGCCGATATCAAGGCCGCGGCCCAGGCGGTGGCCAACGGTGTGTTCTTCAACTCCGGGCAGGTCTGCGATGCCGGCACCCGCGCCTATGTGCACCGCAGCATCTATGCCGAGTTCCTGCGCGAGCTGGCCGACTACACCGCGACGCTGAAGATCGCCCCCGGCCTGGACCCCGACTGCTTCATCAGCCCGATGGTGTCGCGCCAGCAACAGCAGCGCGTGCTGGAGTACATCGAGTCCGGCAAGGCCGAAGGGGCGGAGCTGTACTACGGTGGCGAGCCTGTCGAGGGCCCCGGCTTCTTCGTCCAGCCGACCATCTTCGCCAACTGCAGCAACGACATGCGCATCGTCCGCGAGGAGATCTTCGGGCCGGTGCTGGTGACCGCGCCCTTCGACGATGAGGAAGAGGCCCTGGCCCTGGCCAACGACTCGGTCTTCGGCCTGGCGGCGGCCCTCTATTCCAACGACCTCGGGCGGGTCCATGGCCTGATCCCGCGCCTGCGTGCGGGCACCGTCTACGTCAACGCCCACAGCACCCTGGACCCCTCCATGCCCTTCGGCGGCTACAAGGAGTCCGGCTACGGCAAGGACCTCGGGTCGGAGCAACTGGACTATCTGCTGGAAACCAAAGCCGTGTGGATCACACTGCCCTGAGGAGCTGGGCGGAGTAGCGCCGCCGCCGGCGGGCGACGGCGTTGATCGATCGGGATGCATCGAATTTCAAGAACAAGAACCCATAGAGGTGATGCCCAGATGAACAGCCAAGCGGACATCGAACGTGCGCAAGAACTGGAAAGACGCATCCGCGTCTACGAGCAACTGGAGGAGAGCAAGAACTGGCCGGGGGCGCTGAACGCCGTCGACTACATCGCAATAACCCTGATGACGCTGGTCCTGGTCGTCGGCTTCTACCTCTGGGGGTACTGAGCCGTGGCCAATCAGGAACGCGTCAATCACAGCCTGGAAGCCGAGCGCGGCGACACGCCGCTGCTGCCCGCCGAACGCATGTGGGGCTTCTGGGAGTTCACCTATGCCAACTCGGCCCTGGCCATCGCCACCTGGGCTTTCCTCATCGGCGGCGCCACAGCCTTGTTCGTCGGCCCGATGCAGGGCATCGCCGCCATCGTCATCGGCAACATCCTCGGCGTGCTGCTGACCACCTTCGCCACCTGCGTGCCCTGCGGCAAGTACGGCACCGAGCAGTTCACCTTCCTGCGCAGCATGTTCGGCGGCAATGGCAGCCGGCTGGTCTACGTGTTGGCGGTGGTATTCCTGACCATGGGCTGGCTGGCGGTGCTGGGGCTGATGTTCGGCCGCTCCATCGACGGCCTCACCGGCCTGGTGTCTGAACACAAGACCGATTCCACGGGATGGCTGGTGCTGGCGTCGGGCTTCTTCGCCATCGTCCTGACCGGCTTCGTGGTCGCCAAGGGACCCACCTCGATCAAGGTGTTCAACACCATCGTGGCGCCGGCCCTGGTGCTGATCATGGGGGTGATGTTCTACATGATCCTCAGCGAGCACTCCTTCGCCGAGCTGATGGCCATGCCGGCGCTGGACGCCCCCTTCGACGATCCGCGGGTGAACTTCATGATCGCGGTGGAGGTGAACATGGCCGCGGGGTTCTCCTGGTGGCCCTACGTGGGCAACCTAGCGCGCCTGTCGAAGAACCAGCGGACGGCCTTCTGGCCGAACATCATCGGCATCTTCGGTGCCGCCGCACTGGGCGAGGTGGTGGGTCTGCTGGCCGCTGCCGCCCTGGGCGACAGCGACCCCACGGTGTGGATGACCCGCATCGGTGGCCTGACCTTCGGCGTCATCGCCCTCGGTTTCGTGGCCTTCGCCAACGTCACCAGCATGGTGAATATCCTCTACACCTCAATCGTCGGCCTGCGCCAACTGGCCGGGCAGACGCTGAGGGCCATGAGCTGGGAATGGCTGGTGGTGCTGTTCTGCGTGGTGCCGGGACTGATTGTGCTGTTCGCGCCGGGCATCTACGACGGCTTCTTCATCTTCCTGGTCTGGACCTCGGCCCTGAACAGCGCCCTGGCGGGCATCGGCATAGCCGACTACTTCTTCCTCCGCCGCCAGCGCCTGAACCTGCGCCACCTCTACGCCGCCGAAGCGCAGTCGCCATTCCGCTTCTGGCGGGGCTTCAACCCGGCGGCACTGGTGGCGCTGGTGGCCGGCTTCGTCATCTACGTGGTGGTGTTCAACCCACAGACCCTGGCCAACACCACCTTCTTCAGCTTTGCCACCGCATCCCTGCCGTCCTGCCTGCTGGCCGGGCTGGTCCACTACGCGCTGACCCGCGTGCTGGCCGTCCGCCTGGGCTGGGGCGCCTACCCAAAGGGCGACGACCGCAAGACCGAGGCTCTGGGCCTCAATGCAAAGGGTTACAGCAATGAATAAGCGATACGACTACATCATCATCGGCGCGGGCTCCGCCGGTTGCGTCCTGGCCAACCGCCTGACCGAGGATGCCGGCACCTCGGTGCTGGTCCTGGAGTTCGGCGGCAGCGACCGCAGCGTGCTGATCCAGATGCCCAGCGCCTTCTCCATCCCGATGAACACCAAAAAGTACAACTGGCGCTACGAAACCGTGGCCGAGCCGCATCTCGATGGCCGCCGCCTGCACTGCCCGCGCGGCAAGGTGCTGGGCGGTTCGTCCTCGATCAACGGCCTGGTCTACATCCGCGGCCATGCCTACGACTTCGACGAGTGGGAATCCCTCGGCGCGAAGAACTGGGGTTATCAGCACTGCCTGCCGTACTTCAAGCGCGCCGAGACCTACAAGTTCGGCGGCGACGACTACCGCGGGGCCAGCGGCCCCCTGGCCACCAACAACGGCAACAACATGCAGAATCCGCTCTACGGCGCCTGGGTGGAGGCCGGCGCCGAGGCCGGCTACATCAAGACCGACGACTGCAACGGCTACATGCAGGAAGGCTTCGGCGCCATGCACATGACGGTGAAGGATGGCGTGCGCTGGTCCACCGCCAACGCCTACCTGCGCCCGGCCATGGAGCGGCCCAACCTGACCGTGGTCACCCATGCCATGACCCGGCGCATCCTCCTCGACGGCAAGCGCGCCGTGGGCGTGGAGTACGACGAGGGCGGCCAGACCCATACCGTGCATTGCAACCGCGAGGTGCTGGTGTCCTCCGGGCCGATCGGCTCGCCGCACCTGCTGCAGCGCTCCGGCATCGGACCGGCGGCGGTGCTGAAGAAGGCCGGGATCGAGGTCCGCCACGACCTGCCGGGCGTGGGCGAGAACCTGCAGGACCACTCGGAAATCTACATCCAGTACGAGTGCAAGGAACCGGTGACGCTGAACAGCAAGATGGGCCTGTTCGCCAAGGCCCTGATCGGCCTGCGCTGGCTGCTGTTCAAGGATGGCCTGGGGGCCAGCAACCACT
>RCUT01000668.1_pt1 | contig 17428 bp, 13 predicted proteins | sample 2166171 | NCBI WGS metagenome assembly RCUT01 (sample SAMN09932757, study PRJNA488358) | compost metagenome | isolation source: compost soil in 4-hydroxybenzoic | place: Germany: Experimental Botanical Garden
TTATACCAAGGCGGCTCAAGATGCTAACGCATCACGCCTTGATAAAGTTCAAGCGCCACTCGGGCTTAACCAAAGTCCAATGAGTTTCACTCAATGAACTTTGGTATTAAAGCATGTCGTGGAAAAGTGGGGACCGGTTTTCCGTTAACGACATGCGTAAAAACAAAGACCTAAAGCGCATCGTCTGGGCATGATAAAATGCGACGCGCTTTAGGCCAAGAAAGTGATTCACTTTCCTGGCCCAACTTGTTGTTCCTGAATCAGATTCAGCTTTCGAAATTATCGCGAACGAGACGGTCGAGAAGTCGAACACCATAGCCCGAAGCCCATGACTGGCTATATTCGTTCGTTGGCGAACCCATGGCTGTTCCGGCGACATCGAGATGCGCCCAAGGTGTGTCGCCAACAAAACGCTTGAGGAACTGCGCCGCCGTGATCGAACCTGCATAACGGCCCGAGCTGTTTTTCATGTCGGCAAATTTGGAATCGATCATCTTGTCGTATTCCTTGCCCAGCGGCATGCGCCACAACTTTTCACCCGTTGCCTGACCTGCTTCATAAAGCTGATCTGCGAGTTCATCATCGTTCGAGAACAAACCTGCGTGATGTGTGCCGAGCGCCACCATGATAGCGCCAGTCAGGGTTGCAAGGTTGATCATGAACTTCGGTTTGAAGCGATCATTGGTGTAGTAGAGCGCATCGGCCAACACGAGGCGGCCTTCGGCATCGGTATTGATCACTTCGATAGTCTGTCCAGACATCGATGTCACGATATCACCCGGACGCTGTGCATTGCCGTCAGGCATATTTTCAACAAGACCGATCACGCCGATTGCGTTGACCTTGGCTTTACGGCCTGCAAGAGCGCGCATCAAACCTGTAACGGCTGCAGCGCCGCCCATGTCGCCTTTCATTTCTTCCATGCCAGCAGCAGGCTTGATAGAGATACCGCCGGTATCGAACACCACGCCCTTACCGACAAAAGCGACAGGCTTTTCCTTGGCCTTGGCACCCTGCCACTCCATGATGACGAGACGCGGCGGACGCACAGACCCTTGCGAAACGCCCAGAAGCGAGCCCATGCCGAGCTTCTTCATTTCTTTTTCGCCGAGAACTTCGACTTTCACACCAAGCTTCTCAAGCTTTTCAGCTTCTTCAGCGAACTCGACAGGACCGAGAATGTTGGCTGGCTCATTGACGAGATCGCGTGCTTTTAACACACCATCGGCCACGGCTTCAGCGGCTTCAAGAGCTCTTTTGGCACTGTGTACGTCTGCGGTATGAATATTGATCTTGGCTGCGTGCTTCGGCTCGCCGTTTTCTTCACTCTTGCGTGTCTTATAGCGATTGAACTCGTATGAACGAAGAATCATGCCCAGAGCCACATCGCCCGCTTCGTCGCCAGCAATCGTGGTTTCAGGCAGAGCCAGCGTCAGCGTTGCGCGTTCGGATTTGCCGATTCGCGAGAAAGCTGCGCCACCGATCTTGATCCAGTCGTCATTGCCAAGTTCGCCGGGCTCACCCACACCCACCAACACGATCTTATCTATACCGCCTTGAGAAGTTTCAATTGCTTCCGCAGTTTTGCCCAAAGCACCCGTAAACCCTGAGATTTCGGCGATACGAGCAATCTTTTCGGCTCCACCAACCGCCTGCCCCGCTTCTTCTGCGAAGCCTCCACCCTTGGCAACGAGAACAATGCTTACGCCTTTTTGCGGTGCTGAAAATTCACTGAACGAAATGGAAGGACGTTTCGACATAACAACTCCAAACAGAGGTCGCACCATGAGATGACACGATTGTGTTGCGTCTTTTTTTTACTCATGTGAGACGAATATGGCGAAACGGCAAGTCCGCCGCATCATGAAAATCAGTTTTACGTTAACTTCGGTGACAACTTGCCAAGCTCCGTTTCGGTCCCCACCTATGTTCGGCAAAAACAGGTTGCAACAGCCCGCTCTCTCCATTTAGAGAAGCTTGCGCTAGCTTCGGCTGGAAATCTTTAGTAATCTGTTAACCTAATTTCTTTGGCTAATTTTAGCCAAGTGCAATTAGACTGAATTTTCATTTACGAGCATTGTTTCTTCAGGGACAGGCTCCTTCAACGGAACCGGGATGTAAACTCCGCCTATGAAATTGATCGAGTTGTACATCCTGCGCCGCGTGGCGATCATGTTCTTTGCGGTGCTGGGCGCTGCAGTGGGCATCACGTGGACTGTGCAGGTGCTGCAACGCGTCGACTTCCTCACCACAAGCGGTCAGTCCATTCAGACTATTATCCAGTTCAGCTCCCTCCTGATCCCTTCCGCAATTCCACTGGTCATGCCATTCGCGCTGATCATTGCAATTACGCAGACGCTCTCGACGATGAACCAGGATTCCGAGCTCGTGGTTATCAACGCATCCGGTGCGCCACGCAGCGCAGTAATGCGTCCGATACTTATGCTCGCAGCCATTATCTCGGTGGTTTCCTTTCTCGTAGCGAACTATGTCGATCCATATGCCCGCATGAATATGCGCGCGATGATCGCAAATGCGAGTGCGGATTTGCTCAATGTCGTTGTGCAGGAAGGCAGCTTTCGCAAACTTGCAGATAATCTCTATATCCAGATCGCCGAGCGCCGCGCCGATGGCAGCATCGGTGGCCTATTCATTGCCGACTCCCGCGACCCTTCGCTTGACCTGATTTATTATGCCGCCGATGGCAACATCGCCAGCACGCCAGCGGGTGACATGCTGCTGATGAAAGACGGCGAAGTTCAGCGTCGCGATGTTTCGGACGGCACCGTTTCGATCATCAAGTTCAATTCCTATGCCTTCGATCTCAGCCAGTTTACCTCTGCTGGAGACGATTTCGTCATCTACGCTAAAGATCGCCCGCTTAATTATCTGCTCAATCCAGACCCGAACGATCCAATTCTGCAAACGCGACCATTGCGCTATAAGGCTGAATTGCATCGTCGTTTGACGGAATGGCTCTATCCGGTTGTTTTTGCGATGATTGCGCTGGCCTTTGCCGGTGACTCCCGATCCCATCGTGAAGCGCGCGTATCCGCATCATTTTCAGCAATCAGCACAGCGCTGCTTGTCTATTGGGCCGGATATTTTTCTGCCGACCGGGCCGATAAGGACGAAACCTATATCGTCATCATGTATCTCATCCCGCTCAGTGTGATCCTGCTGGCTGGATATGCCCTTGTCACGGGTCGACGTATCGGAATTCCAGACAAATGGAATGACCGTATTCTTGACGGCCTCGACCGTCTGAGAAGACGTGTGTTTGGCACTTATAACCGCTTGCTTGGACGATTCCGCGGAGATGCGGGAGGTCGCGCATGATCGGCTGGACGCTTGGGCGCTATTTCTTTGCACGTTATGTGCAGATCACGTTCTATTTCCTTTTTGGCATCTTTGCGCTGGCGCTTCTTCTCGATTTTACCGAGAACGCAAGCAAGCTTGCCAATCTGCCCGGCTATACCGTATGGGCAGCACTTGGCCTTTCTGCCATGCGTGTTCCCTTCATCATGCAGCAGATGATTCCCTTTGTTGCGCTATTCTCGGCAATGGCGACACTCATTTCGCTTAATCGCAAATATGAGCTGGTCGTTGCGCGTTCTGTCGGCGTTTCTGCCTGGCAATTCCTGCTGCCTGCTTGCTTTGGCGCATTGCTGTTTGGTCTGGCAACGATCTTTATTCTCAATCCTTTTGCCGCTTATGGTTTTTCGAAAGCTGACGAGATCGCTTCCAACTGGAAGAATGGCAAAGTGACGGATGTTTCTGCGCTGCGTGATCCGTGGTTGCGCCAGAAAACCGATGAAGGCGAGACCATCATTGGTGCCAAAAGCATTCTTGACCGTGGCGCAACACTTGCGGATGCCACGTTCATCCAGTTCGATGACAAGAAGAAAATCAAGGACCGTTATGACGCTCGCACTGCGAAACTCATGGATGGTCATTGGAAACTAACTGACGTCACACGATTCTCGCGTGGTGAGGAACCGCGCAAACTGGAGAGCATCAATATTCCAACGCAGTTGCGTCCGGAATATGTGGAAGAAAAGCTCGCCTCCCCTGATACAATTCCGTTCACGCAGCTCCGTCACAAGATCGAAGTTGCGCGTTCGTTTGGCTATTCGGCAAACGCATTTGATATGCAATACCAGTCACTTCTGGCATTGCCTGCATTGCTGATGGCCATGACTCTCATTGCTGCAACAGTGTCCCTGAAATTTGTGCGCTTTGGTCAGTCCGGCGCGATGATTCTGGGTGGCGTTGTCGCTGGCTTCATGCTTTATGTCGTTTCGGTGCTGGTGAAGGCATTCGGGAATGCGGGATTCGTTCCGCCATTCGTCGCTGCTTGGGTTCCGGTTGTTATTGCAACATTTTTTGGTATCTCCTTTTTGTTGCATAAGGAGGATGGTTAGTGGGTTTGAGTAACGCCCGCATGGTGCTGCCCCATTTGTTCTCGCGTCTTGCGCGCGGGTCTGCCTTGGCGTGCGCCCTTGCTATACCTTTCATTTCAGTTGCAATTATCCCTTCGCAGGTTCAGGCGCAGGATGCTCTGGGGGCAAATTACCAGAGCGATCCGAATGCTCGTATGCTTCTGCAGGCGGATGAGCTTGTCTATGATCGTGATGTGAACGTTGTTACCGCTCAAGGTAAGGTTCGCATTGAGTATGACGGCAATCGCCTCGTTGCGGACAAGGTTACCTACAACCAGCAGACCCGCCGCATGACCGCGACCGGGAATGTGGAGATTGTCGAACGCGACGGCAACAAGATTTACTCCGATCATCTTGATGTGACGGATAGTTTCCGCGACGGCTTTGTGAATGGCCTGCGCGTTGAGACGACAGATAACACGCGCTTTGCTGCGGAAAGTGCCGAGCGGAGCAATGGTGAGATCACCACCTTTAACAATGGTGTCTACACTGCTTGTCAGGCTTGCGAAAAAGATCCTGATAAGCCGGTTCTCTGGCAGATCAAAGCACGCAAGATCATTTGGAACAGCGCGACCAAAACTGTGCGTTTCGAGCGCGGCAGGTTCGAACTGTTCGGTATGCCGTTGGCATATTTCCCGGCTTTCGAAATGGCCGACCCCACCGTCAAACGTAAGAGCGGCTTCCTGTTCCCAGGCTTTGCTTATAAGGACGACCTCGGCTTCGGTATCAAGAACTCGTATTTCTGGGCTTTGGCACCAAACTACGATCTGACGCTTTCAACAACTGCTTACACGAAGCAAGGCTTCCTGACGCAGGCCGAATGGCGTCATCGCCTCGAAAACGGCAGCTATAATCTCCAGATTGCCGGCATTCATCAGATGAAGCCTGGTGAATTCGATGCTGACACTCTTGATCGCGGCGAAGACAACCGCGGCATGGTGGCATCGAAGGGTGATTTCGATATCAACTCGCGCTGGAAGTTCGGCTGGGACGTGATGGCTCAGACTGACCGCAATTTCAGTCGAACTTATAACCTCGAAGGCTACAACGCACAGACACAGGTCTCGAAAATCTATCTCACCGGTATCAATAACCGGAACTATTTCGATCTGAACTTCTATCGCTTCAACGTGCAGGAATCTTATCCGCTTACGAGCACGTATAAAGATGTCGAGATGCATTCAAAGCAGCCTTGGGTTTTCCCAAGTCTCGACTACTCCTACACATTGCCGGATCCGGTCTATGGTGGTGAACTAAACATCACCACCAATGCTCAGGTTCTGTATCGCCAGAATGCGAATTACACTCTTAATCCTAGTAACGGATCGATTTACTATCCGCGTATTCCTGGCTTTAGCGGCACGAATGCCCGTTTCACAACTGAGGCTGAGTGGAAGCGTACATTTATCACGCCAGCAGGCTTGGTAATCACACCGCTTCTGGCTCTGCGTGGCGATGCTATCAGCGCCAATACAAACTTTGATCCTGCGGTGGCTGGTTACACGGATGCCGTTGTTCGGTCTGAAGCATTGCGGGCAATGGCAACGGCAGGTCTTGAACTGCGTTGGCCGATCCTGTTTTCGACCACCAGTTCGACACATATTCTTGAGCCAATTGCACAGATCTATATGCGCAATAACGAACGCTACGCTGGCCAGCTTCCAAATGAGGATGCGCAGAGCTTCGTGTTCGATGCGACCAACTTGTTTTCGCGCGATAAGTTCTCAGGATACGACCGCGTTGAAGGCGGCACCCGTGCCAATCTCGGCCTGCGTTATTCTGGCAATTTCAGCAATAGTGACTGGGGGCTTTACGCCCTTGCCGGACAGTCGTTCCAGTTGGGCGGCGTAAACTCCTTCGGCACGAGTGATTTCGTCAATGTCGGCGCTGATTCAGGCCTGCAGGATGCTCGTTCTGACTATGTTGCCATGATTGGCACGTCGAATTCGACTGGCCTTGCACTTGCTGCCCGTGGGCGGTTCGACAAAGATAGTCTCAATGTCCGCCGTGGTGAACTTGAAGTGCAGCAGAACTGGCAGAAACTGTCTGTTTCGGCGCAATATGCTTATATCGCACCACAGCCAGCCTACGGTTATGCCGATCTCAGACAGGAAGTCACGGGTGCGGCAACTGCACGTCTTGATGCAAACTGGCGCGTTTTCGGTTCCGGAACTTATGATCTTGTGTCGGATACGCTTGTTCGCGCATCTTCCGGCCTCGCCTATGACGATGAATGCTTCACTTACTCGATGGCTTACGTTCAAACCCGTAATCCGGGAGAGGACAAAGCATCTCATAGTGTGGGTTTCAATATCTCGTTCCGAACGCTTGGCGACATCGGCAGTGGCGCCCAAACCTTCTAAACTTAGAAAGAGCGGAAACAATTGATCTTGTTTCCGCTCTTTCCTTTTAGGCGTCAGCATTGCTGCTGATATTCAAATAACGTTACGATTTTTATCGATTTTATTCAGTTAAGTGCCTCCCATAACCTCGCAAAATGCTAAAGGGTCATTGTTTCGCCGCTTTGGCTCCTCTATACAGGCATCATAATATGATTGGCTTCTGATACGTCAGTTCACTTTGAAGGCGTTATTTGGACACCGACCTGAAAGAAATCGGGAAAGAAAGATGATGTTTGCAAGACCTCTATTCGCCTCCCTGCTAGGCGCTGCCGTATGTATGACAGCGCTTGGAACGGCTGCGACCCTGAACCCGGCTTTTGCTGCCGGCGGAACGGAGGTCAAGGTCATTGTCTCCGGCAATGCGATCACCAATGGCGATATTCAGCGTCGTGCGGCTTTTCTGAAGCTACAGCGTAAGGGCGGCAACCTCAATCAAGTTGCACGTGAAGAACTGACCGAAGAAATGCTGAAGCGCGTGGAAATGAAAACACGCGGCGTCAACATCTCCGACAAGGAAGTCGACGAGGCCTATGCAGGGTTTGCAACGCGCAACAAGATGAGTGTCGCGCAGCTTAATCAGGTCATGAATCAGGCGGGGATTACCCCTGATCACTTCAAGAAATACATCATGGTCCAGATGGGTTGGGGTCGTCTTGTAAGCGCACGTTTCCGTGCAACCGGCATGGTGAGCGAACAGGATGCTGTGCAGCGCATGCTGAAAGATGGCGGCAAGAAGCCGGTCGCAACAGAATATCAGCTTCAGCAGGTGATTTTCGTTGTCCCTAGTTCGAAGCGTTCGCCTGCCCTGCTTGCCAAGCGTCGTCAGGAAGCAAACGCATTGCGCTCACGCTTTCAGAGCTGTGATTCCACCCGTCAGCTAACCAAAGGCATGATCGACGTTACAGTTCGCGACCTTGGCCGTATCATCGAACAGCAGCTTCCGGGCGACTGGGCGAAGGACGTCAAGGCAACTGGTGCCAACCGTGCAACACCGCCGCATGACACCGAAAAGGGCGTCGAATTTTTGGCGGTATGCTCGACCCGTCAGGTGTCAGACGACCGCGTTGCTCAGCTCGTTTTCTCGATGGAAGGCACAGATTCTGAAGCCGGACAGGAAAAGAAGGCGGATGAAATGAGCAAGAAGTATCTTCAGGAACTGCGCGAAAAAGCGACGATCGTCAATCGCTGAGCTTACGTCAGGAGCGCATCCCGAAAAGTGCGAAGCGGTTTTGCTGAAAATGCTCTAATGCCTTGGCAGTAACAATCTGACCGTATAATTTGAGGGGGCTTTTGTCCCCTTATTTCATCAGCCGAGAAAATAGCTATGCCAAATCAACCGGTTCCTCCGCTCGCCGTCAGTATTGGCGATCCCTCTGGCGTTGGAGCTGATGTTACTCTTAGCACCTGGCTAAGACGCGCAGAGCTTTCTCTGCCGCCCTTCCTGTTGATTGCCGATCCAAAGCAGCTGGCTGCCCGCGCGCAGCATCTTGGTTTGGACCTGCCGATTGCGGCAATAGAGTCACCGGCAGAGGCTGTTGATATTTTCAGCGAGAAACTTCCTGTTTTGCCGCTCGTCAATGCGCATAAGGAAAGCCCCGGCACGCCTCTTCCAGAAAATGCAGCCGGGGTCATTGAAGCTATTGAACGGGCCGTGGCCCTGACATTACGTGGTGAGACATCGGCTGTCGTCACCTGCCCAATTACAAAGAAACCGCTCTATGATGCTGGCTTCAAGCATCCCGGCCATACCGAGTTTCTCGCAGAACTCGCAAGCCAGCATATCGGGCGCACAGTCATTCCGGTCATGATGCTTGCTGGCCCGGAATTGCGTGCGGTTCCGGTCACGATCCACATCCCGCTCGCTGAAGTACCGCGTGTATTGACCAAGGATGACGTTCTGGAAGTGGCGCATATCACTGCGCAGGAACTTACAGACCGTTTCGGTATCGCCGCACCACGCCTAGCAATTTCCGGTCTCAACCCGCATGCGGGTGAAGGCGGTGCGCTTGGCAAGGAAGATGACGCGATTATTCGGCCAGCAGTCGAAGAATTGCAGCGCGAAGGTATCAATGCCTGGGGCCCACTGCCTGCGGACACGATGTTTCATGCACCCGCACGTGCAACTTATGACGTCGCTATCTGCATGTATCACGATCAGGCACTTATCCCGGCCAAGGCCCTCGCCTTTGACGAGACAGTCAACGTCACGCTGGGCCTCCCCTTTATCCGAACATCACCGGATCATGGCACGGCCTTCGACATCGCCGGAAAAGGCATTGCCCGGCCAGATAGCCTCATCGCCTCCATAAGACTGGCGCAGGAACTCGCAGAAAACGAAGCAAGGCGGAAATCATGAGCATCGACAATCTTCCGCCGCTACGTGAGGTGATTGAACGGCACGATCTGATGCCGAAAAAATCGCTTGGGCAAAACTTCCTCTTTGACCTCAATCTGACATCGAAGATTGCACGACAGGCAGGCAATCTGCAGGATCAACCGGTTATTGAAGTCGGCCCCGGCCCTGGCGGGCTTACGCGCGCCCTTCTCGCCCAAGGCGCTTATGTGACTGCGATTGAACGCGATGAACGCTGCCTTGATGCGCTGGCAGAAATCGAAGCCCATTATCCGGGTCGATTGCGCATCATTTCCGGCGATGCGTTGGAACAAGATTTCAAAGCACTGTTTCCCGATGGCCCGAAGCCCCGCATCGTTGCCAACTTGCCTTACAATGTCGGCACGCAATTGCTGCTAAACTGGCTCCTGACCGAGCCATGGCCACCCTTTTATTCATCGATGACACTGATGTTCCAGAGGGAAGTCGCCGAGCGTATTGTAGCCGCTCCCGATAGCGACCATTATGGCCGCCTTGGCGTTCTGGCAGGTTGGCGAGCACATTCAAAAATTGCTTTTGACGTGCCTCCACAGGCGTTTACACCGCCGCCCAAGGTGATGTCGTCGGTGGTGCATATTACACCGCGCGAGGAGCCGCTTCCGTGCCGTGCCGAAGCATTGGGGCAGATCACGCAGGCGGCCTTTGGCCAGCGCCGCAAAATGCTGCGTCAGAGCCTGAAACCCGTTGGTGGTGCCGCGTTGTTGGAAAAGACAGGTATCGACGGCACGCGTCGTGCCGAGACCCTGAGCGTCGAAGAATTCGTCGCGCTCGCGAATGCTTATCGTCCGGTGTGATCAAAACTGGTGTTGGGCGCAGCTGTCATCGGCGTCAGGTTCATCTGTTTGAAAACCTTGTCCACGTGATCGATTTCCGAACGGAAACTGGACATGGATGAACCTGTCAGCTTTTCGCCCGCATTGAGCTGCGCTTTGAGCGGATCGACATAGTGATCGCCGACCTTCAGTTCGTAATAAAGGTGCGGACCCGTCGAATAACCAGTTGATCCGACATAGGCGATCACCTCCCCCTGCTTCACATGCTGTCCGACTTTCAGGCCTTTAGCCTCAGCGGACAGGTGAGCATAGGTGGTGCTATAGCCGCCTTGGTGGCGGATGCGAACATACTTGCCATAGCCCTTTTGCGATGAAATCAGTTCCACAGTTCCGTCGCCCGCTGCGACGATCGGAGAACCGATCGGAGCGTCGTAATCAACACCGTTATGATGCTTGCGCACATGCAGAACCGGGTGAACACGCCAACCGAAGCCATCATTCAGGCGACCATTCGGCAATGGCTTGTGCATGAGATACTTGGTCATCGAGGAGCCGTCCTCGTTGAAGTAATCCGCGTTTCCTTCAACCTCATGTCTGTACAGACGCTTACTCTCACCGTTCGACGTGAATTCGACGAAAACCAGTTCTGGATCAGTATCCACGCTTTCACGGAACAAAAGATCGATTTTATCAACCCCGTTGGCGCCCCTCTGGAGAGATACATTGTTCTCAGAAGCAAGCTTCTTCACATCGTCTGCAACAGTGCGTGGAGCCCCTGCTGCAATCAATCGGGACTGAACAGAACCATCCGTCCGAATTTTGGAAGGCTGACGCGATGCCGAGAGCATGGCATCATGAGAAAGCCGTGCGAAAAGCCGCTGATTATCATTGGCGCGAAAAACACCATCGTCTGTTCGTCCATAAACAGAATCGGATGCACTACCATGCCGGAAGCGCGCCATAGTTATATGAGCGGGTTTGTTGGGTGACTGATCCAGAAGCAGAATAAGATTATCACCAGGAACCAAGTTCTTGCGTCCGAGCGCCTGTTCGAGATTTGCGGCGTCTTCGGCCGCAACGTCCGCTGCCTGCATAAGTACGCCCACCTTCTCACGCGACTGTGGGGCGAGGACAATTTCATGCACTGTCTGGTGAGCCGTGCTGGCAGGCCTTGCGAAGCTCACATTCAGCGGTACGCCTTTCTGATTGGCGAGTGCAGATATTTCCGTATCATGATTAAAGCCGTTGCCCCCTCGATGCTGATCTGGCGAGGAATCATGACCGATCAGGGCTTGTGACCCTCTTTCGTTTGCCAAATCAAGAATCACATGCTGATAGGTAAAGAGCGTCGCTTCGCCGTCGTCGGTGCCTTCTGCAATATCGATGCGTTTAGCAATCCGGCGGCTCTTGTCGACATCATTCTGCGGAAGCAAGCGGGCTTCCTTCATTGCAGCGTGATTATGGACAAGTGTAGCGGGATCAACCAGCACAGGTTGTGAAGCATGTCCATGACGCACCAAACCGCCAGTCACGAGCGCCATCGCCCCACCTGCCAACAGCGTCGCAGAGGCAAGCGCTATACAGGCGCGTTTATGCGTGTGAAATGAAAAGCGAATGCGTTCCAAGGGTTTAAGGGCACGCTGCGAAAGTGGCGCAAGCCTCGCATGCATAGCCGACAGAGCATCATGGGAAGCATCTGACCGGATCGCAAGATCTGGGGATACAACCACATGAATCTGCTTATCTCTGCGGGCGGTGCGAAACAGCATGCAGCGAATGGCTCCAAATTCCATCTGAAATAACAAACGGACCAGAAGGCCAGAGCGCGGCCAAATTAAGGCTCCGGTGACCTTAATCCACCGGAGATAAAGCACAAACGCTCAAGTTAAATTTATCAAGCGCTGGCGCGTGCCTTGCGATGCGCCGACAAAGACGACCAAGTGTAAATGATCAGGCCGGTCCAGATCAGCACAAAAGCCACCAGCTGCGCATTGGAGAAAGGCTCATGAAAAATGAAAATCGCGAAGATGAACAGCAGTGTCGGCGTGAGATACTGCATCAGACCAAGCGTCGTGTAACGCAGAAGCTTGGCACCGCCTGCATAGAGGATCAGCGGAATTGCAGTGAACGGCCCTGCCAGCAGAAGCAGCGAAACGTTCGAGATCGTGCCCGAGAAGAAATGGTCCTGACCATTGGACATCAGCCACAGAACATAGCCCAGCGCCGGTACTGACAGAATGACCACTTCCAGCGTGAAGCCCTGCAAAGGCTGCATTGGCAATGATTTGCGGAAGAAACCGTAGAGGCCAAATGTTACCGGCAGGACCAGCGAAACCCATGGAAGGCCACCAGCATTGAAGGTCAGAACCAAAACTGCAGTGAAAGCAAAGCCGACGGCAACGTACTGCACCTTCGTCAGGCGTTCGCCGAGAAACAGACCACCAAGCACCACATTAAACAGCGGATTGATGTAATATCCGAGTGCTGCGCCAATAATCTGATCATGAGCAACCGCCCAGACGTAAACCGACCAGTTGATAGTAATCAGTGCCGCGGTGAGCGCCGCCATTGCCAGCATACGCGGATTGCGCAGAGCATCAAGAATGGTCCTGAACTGCCCGATAAAGATAAGTAAGATTATAGCAACCGGCACAGACCAAATCACACGATGTGCGACGATTTCAAGAGCGGGAAGATGCGACAAAGCCTTGAGATAGAACGGCAAAATAGCCCAAAGACCATAAGCCCCCATAGCCATCATGAAGCCACGGCTTCCATCTGAAAGCTGGCCTCCGGATAAGGTTTGCTCGGTCATTTCCATCTCCGCATTGAATATAGTCTCGAAAAAGCAACGGGCTATTTCAAGCTGGTCAGATTGCTATGCGCCGATCAATCCATAAAATCTATTCAATTAAACTGATCAAAGCATCAATCTTCGTGAAAGGAGCGGCTTATTCAGCCGCCACCAGACCGGCGAGGGAACGGTTCTTCATCAGCTTATAATTGACCGAATCCATCAATGCCTGAAATGAAGCATCGATGATGTTGTCGGAAACGCCAACAGTGCGCCAGCGAGCACCTGTTGCGTCACCGGACTCGATCAGAACGCGGGTGATAGCCGCCGTACCGCCATTGAGGATACGCACCTTGAAATCGACCAGTTCAAGGTCTTCGATCTCATCCTGATAGCGGCCAAGGTCTTTGCGCAATGCGATGTCGAGCGCATTGACGGGACCATGGCCTTCGGCAACCGACATATGCATTTCGCCATCGACTTCGACTTTTACCACGGCTTCCGACACGGTTTTCAACATGCCATTGGCATCAAAACGTCGCTCCACGAGACAACGGAAAGAATCGACCTTGAAGAATTGCGGTTGCGGGTTGAGCATGCTGCGCGCCAGCAGCTCGAAGCTCGCATCGGCGCCTTCATAGGCATAGCCTTCCGCTTCACGCTCCTTGACCAGCGCGATCAACGTATCAAGCCGTACATCATCCTTGGCGACGCGGATGCCACGACGCTCCAGTTCCGCAATGAAATTCGACTTGCCGCCCTGATCAGACACCATGACGCGGCGGCGGTTCCCAACGGTTTCAGGCGGAACATGTTCATAGGTCTGCGGGTCTTTGAGCAACGCAGAAGCGTGAATGCCAGCTTTGGTGGCAAAGGCAGATGTTCCCGTATAAGGAGCCTGTTCTGTCGGCGCGCGGTTCAAGATATCATCAAAGGCACGCGAAATGCGCGTAATGGCCTTCAAGGCATCCGGCTTGACGCCTAGCTCAAACCGTTCCGACCAATAGGGCTTCAGCGCCAGCGTCGGAATCAGTGAGACAAGATTGGCATTGCCGCAGCGCTCGCCGATACCGTTGAGTGTTCCCTGTACATGCCGAACACCGGCATCAATTGCGGCGAGAGAGACAGCGACTGCCTGTTCGGTGTCGTTGTGGGCATGAATGCCAAGGCTTTCGCCCGGAACGACAGTTTTAACTGCAGCAATGATATCAGCAACTTCCGATGGCTGCGTGCCACCATTGGTATCGCAAAGAACGACCCAACGCGCGCCGGCTTCATAGGCTGCTTTGGCACAGGCCAACGCATATTCAGGATTGGCCTTGTAGCCGTCGAAGAAATGCTCGCAATCGACGAGAGCTTCACGCCCCGCCATGCGAACAGCCGTGACCGAGGCTGTAATCGATTCCAGATTTTCCTCGTTGGTACAACCGAGCGCGATCCGCACATGATAGTCCCAGCTTTTGGCAACGAAACAGACCGCATCGCTTGAAGCCTGCAAAAGCGCCGTCAGCCCCGGGTCGTTTGAGGCAGAAACGCCAGCACGCTTCGTCATACCGAAAGCTGCAAACTTGGCGCGGGAAGTCTGACGCTTCTTGAAGAAAGCAGTATCGGTCGGGTTTGCCCCGGGATATCCACCCTCGACATAATCGACGCCCAGTTCTTCGAGCAGAATGACAATCGCTTTTTTGTCTTCGACAGAGAAATCAACGCCGGGAGTTTGTTGTCCATCCCGCAAAGTTGTGTCGTAGATATAGATGCGTTCGCGTGCCATTTTGCCTGCCTGTCGGTGGGTATAAGCCGTATGGTCTGTTGAATTAATCAGTTTTCAGTGTCGTGGTCGGGGTGCTGGTAAGACACCATCGTTCTCACAAACTCGATACTTTCCGGATCGCGCTCCGTTTCGTAACCGGGTAGTTCTGCGAGGCTATCGACATAAGGCAGCTTGACCTCAACGCCCCATTGAACGGTCGGCTCGATCTCCTCCGGTGCATCGAAAGCACCGATAGAAAGGGCAATACCATCCGGCGCTTCATAGGTGAGCGGGGTTCCGCACTGGGGACAGAACCCACGCTTGACGTGATTGGATGACTGGAAGCGCTTTGGCTCATCGCGGGTCCATGTGAGGTTCGCTTCCCCCACCGAGACCAGCGGTGCATAGAAATTGCCAAATGCCTTCTGGCACATGCGGCAATGACAGATCGAAGCGGAACCGAGCGCACCTTCCACACGAAAGCGCACCGCGCCACACTGGCATCCCCCGCTATAAAGCGGCTTGTTATCAAGCGTCATGGCATCCTCCCTCCAATTAGAGCACGTTTCGATCTGATTGGATCAGATCGGCGCTCTAAATAGTTGTTTTAACGCGCATCTTTGTCCGAAAACCGTTTCACACTTTTCGGGATGCGCTCTAAAAGGCACTAGCTTACCACATCCCACGTCGTGACACGTTCGCCGGTGGCAGGGTCCTTGCCATCCTTCAACTGCACGCCCTGTGCCAGCAGGTCATCACGGATGCGATCAGCTTCGGCCCAGTTCTTGTCGGCGATCACACGCAGACGCTCGGCAATCAATGTTTCAATTGCAGCCGTGTCGACATCAGCCTTTGCAAAGACCGGAACGTCCTGCGCCGTCACAAAATAAGGATCGAACAAGCCCAACAGCACCATGCCTTCGCCTAAAGCTGGCACATCCTTGACTTTGAATGCTTTGCGCAGCGCCGTGATCGCCGTCCAAGTGTTCAGATCGTCTGACAGAGCTTCCGCCACCTCTCCAACGACCGAAAGCGCAGACGGAGCAGCAAAACCGGCATCACGCAGTAAACCATACCAGCGATGCAGCTCTTCGGCGGATTCTGCCAAGCGCTGTGCCGTCCAGTTGATCGGTTCACGATAATGCGTTTGCAGCATCGAAAGACGCGCAGCCAGTCCAACCCAGCGATCGCGCGCACCCTTGTCATCCCATGCGCCAAGCTGCGGCAGACCATCATTCAGCACGTCGCGAATGGTGATGAAATTGCCAAGCGATTTCGACATCTTCTGCCCTTCTACCTGCAGGAAGCCATTGTGCATCCAGATGCTGGCCATTCGCTCGGTGCCAAACGCGCAGCATGATTGTGCAAGCTCATTTTCATGATGCGGAAATACAAGATCAATACCGCCGCCATGAATGTCGAACTGGTTCTTATAAGGATCGTCGCACTTCAGACCGCCACCAAAAGGTGACAGCAGCTTGGCCATGGACATGGCCGAGCATTCAATGTGCCAGCCGGGGCGGCCAAGCGTTTGAATGCCCGCAGGCGATGGCCAGCCGGGTTCACCATTGCGCGATGGCTTCCAGAGTACGAAATCCATCTCGTCGCGCTTGTAGGATGCGACATCAACGCGAGCGCCAGCCAACATTTCATCAAAAGGACGGTGCGAGAGCGCACCATAACGTGCGCCACCCAGCGTATTCATCGAAGACGGCGAGAACAACACATGCTCATCAGCAACATAGGCGACACCGCGCTCAACCAGCTTTTCAATGATATCGCGCATGTCATCGAGATGCTCAGTCGCACGCGGCTGACTGGACGGTTCGAGATTTGCCAGCGCCTTGATATCTGCCTGAAACTGGTTGTTTGTACCCTCCGTCACCCGGCGGATTGCTTCATTGAGTGGAAGATCAGGATATTCGCTGGCGGCACGTGCATTGATCTTATCGTCAACGTCCGTGATGTTGCGCGCATAGGTGACCTTCTCCGCGCCATAGACATGACGCAGCAAACGAAACAGCACATCGAAGACGATGACTGGGCGTGCATTGCCGATATGGGCGAAATCATAAACGGTTGGTCCGCAGACATACATGCGCACATTGTTCGCATCGATGGGGACAAAGTCCTCTTTCGTGCGGGTGGCAGTATTGTACAGACGTAGTTGCGGCGCATCAGCCATTTTATTTCCCCAAAAAGACCTGAAAATACGGGCACGAAGGACCGCAGCCGACTGGCCGGGGCGTTATCATCCTGTTTTATGGTAGGGGAGACGAAAACGGCCGGGCCAGCAAGCTGCTAGCCAATAATAATCGAACCAGTACAAATGATCGTGGTCGGCGTTTTCATGACGTTACTTATCTCTCTCGACCTGATCCCCGTCAAGAGCTTTTGGAAAAGTTCGAGTGAAATAAAGCATTTCCGGTAAAAGTTTGACGCCCGGTTTACTGAAACGAATACATGCAAATAGAGAGTTTGGTTTACGGATGGTTAAAACGCTGTGGCATTTCAGCAACCGTATCAAACCTTCTCAACGGTCAACCGGAATTCCTCAAAACCGGCTCCAAACAGCCTTCATTCCGTCTCAATCAATCACAAAATAGTGAGTGTAATTGGAAGAGGAATGAACCAATGCCTAAAAGTGAACCGCAACCACGACAAGACAAGCTGATTGACCAATATCGCGAAATCGGCCCCGCCGTGCTTCTTGCAGCACTGATGAGCAAGAAGAACCGCAAGGACGAAGCCCGTAACGACAATAAGCGCCGCTCGATTCTAGTGGATTGAATTTGACGTTTGAATCCCGACCGACATGAATGCCGTTTCAAACGTCAAATTCGAAAAATCCACTAGATTCATAAAGTTGCTAGTG
>RCUT01000672.1_pt1 | contig 17391 bp, 18 predicted proteins | sample 2166171 | NCBI WGS metagenome assembly RCUT01 (sample SAMN09932757, study PRJNA488358) | compost metagenome | isolation source: compost soil in 4-hydroxybenzoic | place: Germany: Experimental Botanical Garden
TTTCGGGATGCGCTCTAATCGTGCCTTTTATAGCGAAATGCCGGCTGCATCGCACCTTATTCAACGGCTCAAGTCGTTGCCGAGATAACTGAAGTCACAATTCGGCCTTCATCGCGTACGGTGAACTGCAGTAAGACACAATCGCCAGTCGTATTCCACAGGCTAGGCCAGGGGATGATTTATCAATGATTTCAACAACCCGACAACCTTGAGAAGTGGCGATAAATGTTACAGTAACCATAATAAAATCAACGCTTTAATTTAATTCCTCTTTAATATTTACGTTTTATCAATTTTTAAAAGCAACGAGGTTTCCCCATGACGCGCGTTTTGTTTCTCGTCGCGCTCGTTATTCTTGGTGGCTGCGCGACCGCCCCACGGCAGGTCAGCAATGTTTGCGCAGTCTTTGATCAACGCGACGGCTGGATAAATAATTGGCAGAAGGACGCGACCCGCACTTCGCGTGAGTTCGGCGTGCCGGTCCATGTTCTTATGGCGACGATATACACTGAATCTGGCTTCCGCCCTTATGCGCGTCCGCCGCGCACCAAGCTGCTTGGTTTCATTCCATGGAAGCGCGCTTCCACTGCCTATGGCTATTCGCAGGCGCTCAATGGAACGTGGGATCGTTATAAACGGGAGACTGGACGCTGGACTGCATCACGAAGCAATTTCGGCGATGCTATTCATTTCATCGGCTGGTATCACTATCAGAGCTATCAGAAGAACGGCATTAACCGGGCCGATGCTTACAGCCTGTATCTCGCTTACTATTCCGGTCACGGCGGCTATTCGCGTGGTGTCTGGCGCGGCAACGCAACCGCGTTGAACGGTGCGAAACGCGCGCAGTCGATGGCCAATCGCTACGCCACACAGTTGCGTTCCTGTGGGCGTATTGGGTAAGGCGTAGCGATCAAATGATCCACGATCTGTTGCAATCAGAACAAAACGCGTTTTAAAAGTCGCGGATGGGGATTTAAAGACACCATCCGGCCTTAATCGAAGTTATCATTCGCGACGAATCGACAATTGAGGATAACCTATACATGCTGAAAAAAATCGGGATTGCCCTTATCGGTGCCACATTTCTGGCAGGCTGCACCACCGATCCATATACCGGCGATCAGAAGGTGTCTAACACCGCTGGCGGTGCTGCAATTGGTGCGGCTGTTGGCGCGCTCGGCGGCTTGATGGTTGGCGGTTCCAGTCGTGCACAGCGTAACGCTGTTCTGATCGGCGCAGGTATTGGTGCGCTCGGTGGCGGCGCTATCGGAAATTACATGGATCGTCAGGAATCCGAGCTGCGAAACCAGCTGCAGGGAACCGGTGTTTCTGTGACGCGTAATGGTGATCAGATCATCCTGAACATGCCATCGGCCATCACTTTCGACACCGATCAGGATCAGGTTAAGAGCCAGTTCTACCCAACGCTTAATTCCGTTGCGATCGTGCTGCGCAAGTTCAATCAGACTCTTGTCGACGTTATCGGTCACACGGACTCGACTGGTAGCGCAAGCTACAATCAGGGTCTGTCGCAGCGCCGTGCTTCTTCTGTTGCAAGCTATCTTGGTTCACAGGGTATCGATCCGCGCCGCTTTGCGGTCATCGGTTTGGGCGCAAGTCAGCCGGTTGCAACCAACGCAACGCCGGACGGACGCGCGCAGAATCGTCGCGTAGAAATACAGATTTCACCGCTGCGTGGTGCTAGCTCCTAAATTAGAGAATCGGATTTGATCCGTATTGTGACGCAGCTCTTCGTAAGAAGGGCTGCGTTTTCTATGCGTAGATTGCGAATCGAATGGTTCGGCTACGCTTTTTTAGAACTAAAGCGTGGACAGTCTTACAAATTACATGTTCCTAATGCATGGGAACAATAATAGAACAAAAATATTAAATCTATCGAAATCAATGTCTTGACCATATTGCAAAATGAGAACAAAACGGATACAAATAGATATCGGCAATGAGCCCACCGGGCTTCTAGCGAGACAAGAGGATGGTGTAAGATGTCTCAGAATTCATTGCGACTTGTTGAGGAAAATTCAGTGGACAAGACAAAGGCTCTCGATGCGGCTCTGTCGCAGATCGAACGGGCGTTCGGCAAAGGCTCGATCATGCGCCTTGGTCAGAATGATCAGGTAGTAGAGATTGAAACGGTGTCGACCGGTTCGCTTTCTCTCGATATTGCATTGGGCGTCGGCGGTCTGCCCAAGGGACGTATCGTAGAAATTTATGGTCCGGAAAGCTCGGGTAAGACGACGCTTGCACTCCACACGATTGCAGAAGCTCAGAAAAAGGGCGGTATCTGCGCATTTGTGGATGCGGAACATGCTCTTGATCCGGTCTATGCCCGTAAGCTTGGGGTCGATCTTGAGAACCTGCTGATCTCGCAGCCAGATACTGGTGAGCAGGCGCTTGAAATCACGGATACGCTTGTGCGGTCTGGCGCAATTGATGTTCTGGTTATCGACTCGGTCGCAGCTCTGACGCCACGCGCCGAAATCGAAGGTGAAATGGGCGATTCCTTGCCTGGTCTTCAGGCGCGATTGATGAGCCAGGCATTGCGCAAGCTCACGGCTTCGATCTCGCGTTCGAACTGCATGGTGATCTTCATCAACCAGATCCGTATGAAGATCGGTGTCATGTTCGGTTCGCCTGAAACGACGACTGGCGGTAATGCGCTCAAGTTCTATGCATCGGTGCGTCTCGATATCCGCCGTATTGGTTCGATCAAGGAGCGTGACGAGGTTGTGGGCAATCAGACCCGCGTGAAGGTGGTCAAGAACAAGCTTGCACCTCCATTCAAACAGGTTGAATTCGATATCATGTATGGTGCGGGCGTTTCCAAGATGGGCGAATTGGTCGATCTTGGCGTTAAAGCCGGTGTTGTTGAGAAATCGGGCGCTTGGTTCTCCTATAATTCCCAGCGTCTGGGGCAGGGCCGTGAAAATGCCAAGCAATATCTCAAGGATAATCCGGAAGTCGCGAAAGAGATCGAGACGACGCTCCGTCAGAATGCAGGCTTGATTGCCGAGCAGTTCCTTGAAGATGGTGGACCGGAAGCGGATGATGGTCCGGAAGCCGCAGAAATGTAAAATTCGTCTGATGACGAAACAGAAGAAAGCCCTGCGCTATGCGCAGGGCTTTTTGTTTTTTAGCTTACAGCGGCTTCAGTTAAGACTGGATCGCTGAATCCGTTGTAACTATTTGTTTTTGAGCATCATCCTTCGAAAAACCGCTTCGCACTTTTGCTGGGAATGCTATGAACACTGTTGCATAGTCGTCATTTTCATATTTTCCGGGAGAAATTGCTTTTATAGCGCACACTGCTTATCTGGACAGAAAAGCGGTGCCCCGTTAAAAGCGGTCAACCGAAACTCCACCTCACGGACTTTCCATGATCGGGCAGTCGAAGCGTGGCGGCATGAAAATGCCGGACATCGTTGCAACCTTGCGGGTGGTGAAAAGATAATCGATGCGCCTTGTTGAAAGGTGTGTCTCATGTAGGGCAGAAAATGTCCAAGGGTGAATTATGGCTGGCGTCAACGAGATAAGGTCCACATTCCTCGACTATTTCCGTAAGAACGGACACGAGGTTGTTTCATCAAGCCCGTTGGTGCCGCGCAACGATCCAACGCTGATGTTCACCAATGCGGGCATGGTGCAGTTCAAGAACGTTTTTACTGGTCTTGAACAGCGTCCATACAGCCGTGCGACCACTTCGCAGAAATGCGTGCGCGCTGGCGGTAAGCACAACGATCTGGACAATGTCGGCTACACAGCTCGTCACCACACTTTCTTTGAGATGCTCGGCAATTTCTCCTTTGGCGATTACTTCAAGGAAGAAGCGATCAGTCATGCCTGGAACCTGATCACAAAGGAGTTTGGCCTGAACAAGGACAAGCTGCTGGTCACCGTTTATCACACCGATGATGCTGCCGCGAATTTCTGGAAGAAGATTGCCGGTCTTTCGGATGATCGCATTATCCGCATTGCGACGAGCGACAATTTCTGGGCAATGGGTGATACCGGACCTTGTGGTCCTTGCTCGGAAATCTTCTACGATCACGGCGATCATATCTGGGGCGGCCCTCCTGGATCAGCAGATGAAGACGGCGATCGGTTCATCGAGATCTGGAACCTCGTTTTCATGCAGTTCGAGCAGCTCTCTCCGGAGCAGCGCATCGATCTGCCACGTCCCTCGATTGATACGGGAATGGGCCTGGAGCGCGTTGCAGCTGTTCTGCAGGGCGTACATGACAATTACGATATCGATCTTTTCAAGGCATTGATCCGCGCATCGGAGGACGCAACTGGCGTTAAGGCTGAAGGCGATTTCCGTGCGAGCCATCGCGTTATCGCTGATCACCTGCGTGCATCGAGCTTCCTGATTGCCGATGGCGTTCTGCCATCGAATGAAGGCCGTGGCTACGTGCTGCGCCGCATCATGCGCCGCGCTATGCGTCATGCGCAGCTGCTCGGCGCAAAAGAGCCATTGATGTGGCGTCTGCTGCCAGCGCTCATCCGCGAAATGGGACAGGCCTATCCGGAACTGATCCGCGCTGAAGCATTGATCTCTGAAACCCTCAAGCTTGAAGAAACTCGTTTCCGCAAGACGCTGGAACGCGGTCTTGGTTTGCTTTCCGATGCTTCGGAAAGCCTGGTTGAAGGTGATCGCCTTGATGGCGAGACGGCTTTCAAGCTTTACGACACCTACGGCTTTCCGCTTGATCTTACACAGGATGCACTGCGCCAGCGCGGTGTGACAGTCGATACCGACGGTTTCAACCTCGCAATGGAACGCCAGAAGGCAGAAGCACGCGCCAACTGGACTGGTTCGGGCGAAGCTGCCACTGAAACCATCTGGTTCGGTATCAAGGATAAGGTCGGCGCGACCGAATTCCTTGGTTATGAAACCGAAAGCGCTGAAGGTGTGATCACTGCGCTTGTCCGTGACGGTGCGGAGGTTGCCTCGGCTGCGGAAGGCGAAACCGTTTCTGTCATCGTTAATCAGACACCGTTCTACGGCGAGTCCGGTGGTCAGCAGGGCGATACCGGAACGATTTCCGGCGAAGGCTTTGCAATCACGATCAAAGACACGCAGAAGAAGGGCGAGGGCGTTTTCGTTCATACCGGCCAAGTCACCAAAGGTTCGGCCAAGGTCGGCGATGCAGTCGAATTGAAGGTAGACGCCGTGCGTCGTACACGCATTCGCTCCAACCACTCGGCAACCCATCTTCTGCATGAAGCGCTGCGCGAAACGCTCGGCTCACATGTCGCTCAGAAGGGATCGCTCGTTGCTCCCGATCGTCTGCGTTTCGACTTCTCGCACCCGAAGCCAATTTCGCCTGAGGAACTGACCGCTGTTGAAAATCTCGCCAATGAGATCATCCTGCAAAACGCACCGGTTTCGACGCGTTTGATGGCCGTGGATGATGCTATTGCCGAAGGTGCGATGGCGTTGTTCGGCGAAAAGTATGGCGACGAAGTTCGCGTTGTTTCAATGGGGACGGCTACGCACGGCGAAAAGGCTGGCAAGGCTTACTCTGTTGAGCTTTGCGGCGGCACGCATGTTCGTCAGACGGGCGATATTGGCCTCGTGCGTATTCTGTCCGACAGCGGTGTCGCTGCCGGTGTTCGCCGTATGGAAGCGCTGACGGGTGAGGCAGCTCGCCTGTACCTCGAAGAGCAGGACGAGCGCGTCAAGGCAATCGCCGGTGTTCTTAAGACGACGCCATCAGAAGCACTTGAGCGTGTCAACGCTTTGGTTGATGAGCGTAAGAAGCTGGAACGCGAGCTTACCGAAGCCCGCAGACAACTGGCGCTGAGCGGTGGTGCGTCTGATGGCGGCAGTGCTGTGGAAGCCGTCAATGGCATCAATTTCCTCGGCAAGGTTGTGACTGGCGTTTCGCCGCGCGATCTCAAGCCACTTGCTGACGAAGGCAAAAAGCAGGTTGGCTCAGGTGTTGTTCTCTTCATCGGTGTCGGTGAAGATGGCAAGGCAAGCGCGGTTGCTGCTGTGACTGACGATCTGGTTGGCCGTTTCAGTGCGGTTGATCTGGTGCGTGCTGCATCTGGTGCTCTTGGCGGTGCCGGCGGTGGCGGTCGTCCGGACATGGCGCAGGCCGGTGGGCCTGATGGCACGAAGGCAAGCGAAGCAATCGCTGCTGTTAAAGCGCTGATCGTCTGATTGTACTTAGATTAGAACTGCAGAAGGCCGGGTTTTCCCGGCCTTTTTCTTTATGCAGCACGCGCATCCCGACTATCGTCGGGAGCTTCTTCACGTTCATCGAGACCATAATCGCGTGAGACCTCTGCAATGCGCAAGCGGTAGTTTTCAAAGACACCACCTCGTCCCTTTGCCTGTGCGATCCGATGAGTGGGCAAGTTGCGCCACTGTTTGACAGCTTCTTCGTCACGCCAGAAGGAGAGCGACAGCAGTTTTTCTGGTTCAACCAGACTTTGAAAGCGTTCGATGGATATGAAACCATCGATTTTGACCAGATCAGCGCGCAGGCTTGCCGCGATATCAAGATATTGCTCGCGCCGCTCATCATCCGCAGGCCAGACTTCAAAAATAACAGCGATCATGGCTTGATAAACTCCGCATGTGGGGCCGATTGCAACTTGAGAAAGATACGCTCTTCCGAGCGGATAAACTGTTCGCGTTTTGCAAAATCATAATTTGCCTGACCGATTGGATCAGATGCAAGTCGCGCACGAAATGTTTCATAGGCGGCAAGATCTTCGACGGAATAGACGCCATAGGCCGTAGTAGTTGAACCCTCATGCGGACCGAAATAACCAATCAGGTTCGCGCCGCAACGTGGGCTTGCTTGTCCCCAATTGCGCGCATATTCCGCGAAAGCTTCTGCTTTGTACGGGTCGATCTGATAGCGGATAAAGCAGGTAATCATCGTCGTCTCCTGAGTTGGTGGATTTGGTGGACACTGTTTAGCCTATTGAAATGCATCCATGCTTCGGTTAGCATCGAAGTATGAAAGACGGACCGATCATAGCTTCAGTTGCATCCCTGCTGGGTGATCCGGCGCGCGCAAACATGCTGACCGCGCTGATGGACGGGCGTGCTTTGACGGTAAGCGAACTTGCAGCAGCAGCAGGCGTGACGATTCAGACAGCCAGCGGGCATCTCTCAAAGCTCGATGCAGCCAATTTGCTCATAGCCGAAAAGCAGGGCAGGCACCGTTATTTCAGGCTTTCAGGCACGGATGTGGCGCAGGTTCTGGAAGGACTTATGGGGCTTGCACAACGCACCGGCGCAGTGCGTGTTCGTACTGGTCCTAAGGACAATGCACTGCGTAAGGCGCGAATTTGTTACGATCATCTGGCAGGCGAGCGCGGCGTTGAAATGCTCGACGCATCCCACAGGCTTGGTCTGATCGATGATGTCGGTGAACCTCTGCTCACCGATGAAGGGAAGTCATTCTTCTCTTGCCTCGGCATTGATGTGGATATGCTGCAAAAGGGCAAGCGACCGCTTTGCCGTCACTGCCTCGACTGGAGCGAAAGGCGCAACCATCTTGGCGGTGCACTTGGCGCGGCACTCCTGAAAAACTTCATCGATAAAGGCTGGGCGCGTCGGGAAGAAGGCCGCGTTATTGCTTTCTCACCCAATGGGGCTCAGGCTTTTGCCAAGGCTTTCCAGCTTTAGCTATTGTTTCGAGCCGCTGCTGCGGCGTCATCCAACTCATTGGCGCGTTTCAGGGCAGGGCGATCTTTCAAACGATCCCAATAGGCCGTAAAGGCAGGTTTTGCTGGTAATGTGCCAAAGCGCAAACCCCAGCCAACATGTGAGCCGACATAGACGTCGGCTGCGGTGAAGCGTGAGCCGGTAATATAAGGGTGACGGGAAATGGCTTTGTCGAGCGTATTCACGACGGTATCGTAATTGCCATAACCCACCATGCCCTGTTTGTCGGCTGGCACTTCATAGCCCAGCGCGTGATTGGATAGAGCGGCTTCGACCGGGCCTGATGTGAAGAAAAGCCAGCGATAGAAATCGGCACGCTCGTCAGGATGCGGGGCGAGACCAGCTTCTGGGAATGTGGTTGCAAGATAGGCACAGATGGCTGCAACTTCTGTCACGATATCCTTGCCGTGGCGAATTGCTGGCACTTTGCCCATTGGGTTGATGGAGCAGTAATCTGGCCCTTTCATGGGGGGGCCAAAGTCGAGGATTTCTACATCGTAGGGTTTACCTATTTCCTCTAACATCCAGCGCGCAATGCGTCCGCGTGACATGGGGTTGGTGTAAAGCTTCAAATCGCTCATTTTTCATCCTCCCTGCAAGCTGAGCAACAGGATGCTCTTTCTCGTGCTAAAAAGAAACGAAAAACCAGTCGGGTATATCAGGCGGCTTATAAGGCCTTTCGATATTGGATGAAGCCGGACTGTTGGGCGATGGCGTCATAAAGACGGCGTGCGGTGGCATTGCTTTCGTGTGTGAGCCAATAGAGCCTGCCTGCGCCTTCTTCGCGTGCGAGATCAGCCACTGCATCAATCAGTGCTGCGCCGGTGCCTTTTCCACGCTGGCTGTTTTCGACATAGAGATCCTGAAGATAGCAGGTCCATTTTGGCAGCCAGCAAGAGCGGTGAAATATTGCATGGACAAAGCCGACGAGGCGTCCGTCGTCATCAAACGCGCCTAATACGTGCATTGGTTCCGACGCGTCGTGAAAACGTTCCCATGTGAGACTCGTGGTTTCAGCTGGAATATCGACTTCGTAAAAGGCCTGATAGGCTTTCCATAATGGCTCCCATGCTGCCCGGTCTTGCGGCGCTAATGCCCGAATTGTCGACATATCAGTCCTCCCTATCTCGTTAGGGACAGACTAGCCAGCGGGCCTGTTGCTTGCGAGAGGAAATAGTTAAACGCAAACAAAAAACGGCGGGAAAAACCCGCCGTCTTGATCTGAATTGGCGTTGGCTTCAGTTTAAGCAGCCATTGCCTTCTGAAGGTTTTCATCGATCTTGTCGAGGAAGCCGGTGGTTGAGAGCCAAGGCTGATCCGGACCGATGAGCAGTGCCAGATCCTTGGTCATGTAGCCGCTTTCAACGGTATCTACACAGACCTTTTCAAGCGTGTCGGCAAAGCGCTTCAGCTCTGCATTGTTATCAAGCTTTGCACGGTGAGCGAGGCCGCGGGTCCATGCGAAGATCGAAGCGATCGAGTTGGTCGAGGTTTCCTCGCCCTTCTGATGCTGGCGGTAGTGACGGGTTACGGTGCCGTGTGCAGCTTCAGCTTCAACGGTCTTGCCATCTGGCGTCATCAGAACCGAGGTCATCAGGCCGAGCGAGCCGAAGCCCTGTGCCACGATGTCGGACTGCACGTCGCCGTCATAGTTCTTACAAGCCCAAACGTAGCCGCCGGACCACTTGAGGGCCGAAGCAACCATGTCGTCGATCAGACGATGTTCGTACCAGATCTTTGCTTCCTTGAACTTTTCAGCGAATTCAGCCTGATAGACTTCTTCGAAAATGTCCTTGAAGCGACCGTCATAGGCCTTGAGGATGGTGTTCTTGGTCGACAGATAAACCGGGTAATTGCGCTGCAGGCCGTAGTTCAGCGAGGCGCGTGCAAATTCACGGATCGATTCGTCGAGGTTGTACATGGCCATAGCCACGCCAGCCGCTGGAGCCTGATAGACTTCGTGCTCAATGGTTTCGCCATCTTCACCGACGAACTTGATCGACAGCGTGCCCTTGCCTGGGAATTTGAAATCGGTCGCGCGGTACTGATCACCGAAAGCATGACGGCCAACGATGATTGGCTGGGTCCAGCCCGGAACCAGACGAGGGACGTTCTTGCAGATGATTGGTTCGCGGAAGATAACGCCGCCGAGGATGTTACGGATGGTGCCGTTAGGCGACTTCCACATCTTCTTGAGCTTGAATTCTTCAACGCGGGCTTCGTCCGGCGTAATGGTTGCGCATTTTACGCCAACGCCATGTTCCTTGATGGCATTAGCCGCATCAATGGTAACCTGGTCATTGGTTTCATCACGATGTTCTACTGACAGATCGTAATATTTCAGATCGATGTCGAGGTAGGGATGGATCAGCTTGTCCTTGATGAACTGCCAGATGATGCGGGTCATTTCATCGCCGTCGAGTTCAACGACCGGGTTCGCAACCTTGATTTTTGCCATTGATAAAGCCTCTCATTTAATGCGTCGCGACCGTATAGCATCGGTGAACGCGAAGGCAAAGTGTCAGAGGCTTATTCTTTGGCCTATAGGCACATTTTCAGGCGGCGTGATGTGCGGGTTTTTGCCATTTTGAGCGTTGATCACGATAAGTTTCCTGCTCGCGTAGCAATATGGCATCTGCGTCGAGCGTCGAAATTGCCGTTGTCTTATCCATCGGCACAAGACCGTTGATCTGCAGGGCAAGATAGCGACCACAGCAGACACGCAGGAACGATGCGAAATTATCGAGATCGTGGCCTTCGGCACGCGATTCATCGAAGAGACGGCCAAGCAGGCGATTAACGGTCAGGTCGTCGCGCGAAGCGATATCTTCCAGCGCGAACCAGAAGAAGTTCTCGAGCCGCACACTGGTCACGACGCCATCAATACGCAATGAGCGTGTGACGCTTTGCCAAAGTTCCGGATCGGCCCCGATGAACAATCTGCACATGCATTCCTCCCGAAATGTCTCCCGTGTCAGTGTTGCGCAGTTTGATGCTGCCTGCAACCGGATTAGAGTTGCAGGCAAAGCGTCACTTAAGCGTGGGTAATTTTGGTGCCAAGAACAGCGAGGAACTGCGACAACCATGCTGGATGAGCAGGCCATGCGGGCGCTGAAACCAGATTGCCGTCTGTGATGGCCTGATCGACGGGGATATCGGCATATGTGCCACCTGCAAGCTCCACTTCTGGACGACAGGCGGGATAGGCCGAGCAGGTGCGGCCTTCGAGAACGCGGGCAGCGGCGAGAAGCTGCGCGCCATGACAAACGGCTGCCACGGGTTTGTTGGCGTCAAAGAAATGTTTGACGATGGCGATGACTTTATCATCAAGGCGCAGATATTCCGGTCCGCGACCGCCGGGAATGACAAGCGCGTCATAGTTTTCGGCCTTCACATCGGCAAAGGTGGCGTTGAGTGTGAAATTATGGCCTGGCTTTTCGGTATAGGTCTGATGCCCTTCAAAGTCATGGATGGCGGTTGCAATCGCATCGCCTGCCTTCTTGCCGGGACAAACGGCATGGACCTTGTGTCCGACGGCGAGGAGCGTCTGGAACGGAACCATTGTTTCGTAATCTTCGCAGAAGTCGCCGCAGATCATGAGAATCTTTTTGCCGGACATGATTTTCCTCCCTGTAAACTTCGATGTCGGTGCCGATAGTGTGACATGGATGGGAGGCAGACTGGTGTTATTCCGCTACTACACGCGATTTTCGATATCGAATGTAAGGGGAATCTTTGCGATTTTTTGCCAATTATGTCAGGGAAGCGCCACGATCCTAAAGCATCAGAGCGTATCGCACTTAATTTTACCGGATTTGCTCGCTCTGATTTCTTACAATTGTCGCATGGTCGCGGACGCTGAATAAAATATTTGGCTGCACTATGCTTTAGCGGAAAATATCATGGCAGGAACAGACAAACAGCGCCCAATGATCACCGAAGGACCGGCGATCATTCTGGTTAACCCGCAATTGCCGGAGAATATCGGCATGGTGGCGCGCGCCATGGCGAATTTTGGTCTTGCCGAGTTACGACTTGTCCAGCCACGTGAAGAGTTTCCGAGCGAAAAGGCGCGGGCCGCAGCCAGTAAGGCGGATCATATCATCGACAATGCGGTCGTTTATGATGATCTGCCTTCAGCGCTTGCTGATCTCAACTTCGTTTATGCCACCACAGCGCGCGAGCGCGACGGCTTTAAACAGGTGCGCAGCCCTGTGGAAGCCAACGGTGAATTGCGCCGCCGTTTCGGAGCTGGTGAGAAAACCGGCATTATGTTCGGCCGGGAACGTTTCGGCTTGAGCAACGAAGAGGTTGGTCTCGCAGATGAGCTGGTGACTTTCCCGGTCAATCCAGCCTTTGCCTCACTCAATATCGCACAAGCCGTACTGCTTATGTCATATGAGTGGATGAAATCGGGTCTCGAAAGCCAGACAGATACGGTTTTCCGTGGACCGGAAATGGAAGCGGCGCCCAAGCTGGAATTGCAGAGTCTTTTCAATCATCTGGAAGAGGCGCTTGATGTTCGCGGTTATTTCCGCCCTGAGGCGAAAAAAGAAATCATGGTCAATAATCTGCGCTCAGTGCTGACGCGTGCGGGTTTTGCATCGGCAGAGCTCAAACTTCTGCGTGGCGTCATTACATCGCTTGATGTGTTTACGCCGAAAAAGCCTCGTGGCTCGGGGGCACCTGAGGGGCGCGCTCGCAAACCTGCAATTGAGGACAAGGCTGAATGAAACACGCATCCGCAGTTCGCCTTTCCGACACGTCGTCTGCCACCTATGAAAAGCCCATATTGGTCTTTGATAGCGGTATTGGCGGTTTGACGGTTCTGCGTGAGGCGCGGGTGCTGATGCCTGACCGGCGATTTGTCTATATCGCGGATGATGCCGGTTTCCCCTATGGTGGATGGGAAGAAGAAGCGTTGCGCGCGCGCATTGTCGAGCTTTTTGGCAGGTTCATTGCGGAGCACGATCCCGAAATCGCAGTTATTGCCTGTAACACGGCTTCGACATTGGTGCTGGATGATCTGCGGCACGCTTATCCGGCCGTGCCTTTTGTCGGCACAGTGCCTGCGATCAAGCCTGCTGCTGAACGTACATCATCGGGACTGGTTTCTGTTCTTGCGACACCGGGGACTGTCAAGCGCGCCTATACCCGCGATCTTATCCAATCATTTGCCACGCAATGTCACGTGCGATTGGTCGGAGCTGACAGGCTTGCTGCAGTCGCCGAAGCCCATATTCGTGGCGAAGAAATCGATGAGGCGCTGGTTATTGAGCAGATCACGCCTTGCTTTGTCGAAAAAGACGGAGAACGCACGGATATCGTTGTGCTCGCCTGCACCCACTATCCGTTTCTCGCGAATGTGTTCCGCCGATTGGCTCCCTGGCCAGTTGATTGGCTTGACCCAGCGGAAGCTATAGCACGGCGCACCGTATCGCTGTTGCAACCGCGGCAGATTGATGAGGAATTGCATCATCACGATGATCTGGCGGTGTTTACATCACAGAAGCCGGATTATGCCATTCGTCGCCTGATGCAAGGCTTTGGCTTGCAGTTTGCCTGATGTAGCCTATGTTTTTTCGATGTCGCGATTTTATGCGCATCCTGAAAGCATCAAGAGGCGAGCCATGACCGGAACAATCCCGCAAGTGAAACTGGCATCGGGTACCCATGTGCCTGCACTTGGGCAGGGCACATGGTATATGGGCGAAGATACGCGCCAACGGCGACTGGAAGTCGAGGCGCTGCAATGCGGCATCGAACTTGGCATGACACTGATCGACACTGCTGAAATGTATGCGGATGGCGGTGCAGAAGAGGTCGTGGGCGAGGCGATCAAAGGTCGCCGTGATAGTGTCTTTCTCGTCAGTAAGGTGCTGCCATACAATGCCTCCTTAGAGGGCACGATTGAAGCGTGTGAGCGTAGTCTCAAGCGGCTTGGCACTGAAAAGATCGATCTTTATCTTTTGCACTGGCGTGGGCGATATCCGCTGGAGGAGACCCTGGCTGCTTTTGAGAAACTGCAGCAGGCAGGCAAGATTGGCGCATGGGGCGTCAGCAATTTCGATACCGACGACATGAAAGAACTGACGATCGTTACAGGCGGCACAGCCGTGGCGGCCAATCAGATACTCTATAATTTGATCCGGCGTGGGCCAGAATTTGATTTGATGCCATGGTGTGCAGGGCAGAAAACTCCCCTGATGGCCTATTCGCCGATCGAACAGGGCAGGCTTTTGGGCAATAGTGTATTACATGAAGTTGCCGATGAAATCGGGGTTTCGCCGGCGGCTGTTGCGCTTGCCTGGACCATGCGCAATGGCGATGTGATTGCAATTCCGAAGACATCAAAGCTCGGTCATGTGCGTGAAAATCGCAATGCTGCGGACATAAGGCTGACAGAGGAACAGCTGACTTTGCTGGACAGAACCTTTGCTCCGCCAACGCGCAAAACAGCATTGGAAATGCTGTAAGTTGTTCTATAAGAAATTTCTTTAGAAGATTGTTTTCATTGTCTCTTCTGGAAGAATTAAAATCTTCCAGAAGATGTTTTATGCTGGTTTAGCTCGCAGCGTCCTGTCGAGAGTCGCGCTTGGCCTGGGCGACACTGGCGGCTTTTTTCAGACGACCGCGCTCCATAGGTCGGATGAGACTATCGGCCTTCTCGCTGGGTATGTTGCGCATGCCATGCCGTGCATGACGTGTATTGAAAGTATTATCCTTCTTTTCATTGGCTTTCTTCGTGGCTAACGCCTTCTGCGCATTCGCAATCAGATCATTGCTTGCAGACATGCTGCGACGACGATCCACTTCAGCATTGATGCGACGCATCGCCATTGCCAGGACTGAAACCTTTAGATGCGAACCTTCATCAGCCTTGGATGCCGAAGCACCTCTGGCGGCAGCTTTCCCGCGCATCTCGCGGCGGCGCTGGTGGGCCTGATCGCGCGCTTTGCTGCGACGATCACGTAAGAGCTTGGCCAGTTGCGAAAGCTCTGAGTCAGGAACATCCTGAAGAATCGGATGGTGCGATTTTTCTACCAGCTCTTTTTCCTCAGCGTTCAACGCACGAGCTTCTTCTTTTCGAGTTATGGCCATAAAAATCTCCTTCCGGTTGTCACTCCTCATTGGCATATAGGCCTGACGTTCGAGCGGGAAAGGGTGATGGCATAAAGCTCATTCATTTTGATTCTGAGAGCTGCTTGAAACGCTGGGATGTCGACCTTCTGCTTCAAGATGCTTGATCATGGCTTTCAACTTATCCAACGGCAGATGCTCGGCGCCGATTGTCTCACTTTTAAGAATACAGAGGTGGTTCAATATTTCATCGAGTTTGGCTTGGGTGGCACTCGCTTCGCGGTCCTGCGAGTTCTGGATCAGAAACACCATCAGGAACGTGATAATGGTAGTCGAGGTGTTCACAACCAGCTGCCAGGTATCAGAAAAATCAAAAAAGGGACCACTCACACCCCAGAACAGGATGAAGAGCGTCGCGAGAATAAACGCAGCATAGTGCCCCGCAAGTTCGGAGGCCTTTTCACTTAGTTGCGTAAAAAACTGAGACATGGCGTCCTCCCATAATATGCCGGAAACGTTTCAGCATCGGACAGGTTCCTTTTCGGGAACTATCGGTGCGGATGACCGTTGTGTCTGAAGGTGAAATGCGGAGGTGAAGCTATGGACATTGTTGAAACACGCGTCAGTTCGCTTGGTGGTTTTGCAACCTATATCGTTGAATTCGTCACCGAGAGCGAAGAGCGGATTACGGTCAAGGTTGAGAATGATACTGAGGCCGAGCTTTCACGGGATGCTGTGATACGCAAAGCGGTACTCAAGCTTGGAGAGGCCTTAAGCGTTGCCTGTATCGAGTGCGGTATTGAACCTGCTAGCTTGTTGACTGTTCCAAGTGCGCGTCGCGCAGGCGACAAATCGGAACTTGAACGTCAGCTGGATGAAGGGCTGGAAGATACATTTCCGGCAAGCGATCCGGTGTCGGTCACAAGCTCAACCATTGCCGGGTTTGCTGGCCCCAAGAATTGATAGAATTCATTGATGGGACTTTAGGACAATGAAGCCGGGCTTTTCGCCCGGCTTCTCAAGAGGTTCAGAAAATGAGTCTCTTTTCTTGTTTATCTATCTGTTTATGCTCAAAGATTGCGGCGCTTTCCTTCCATGAGATCAAGCACTGCACGTGCGCAATCGAGCACATTGGAGCCGGGGCCGAACACAGCCGATACGCCGTGGTCGAACAGATATTGATAATCCTGACGCGGGACGACACCGCCACAGACAACGATGATATTTTCGGCACCCTTCTTGCGAAGTGTATCTACGAGTTGGGGCAGCAGCGTTTTGTGACCGGCCGCCAATGATGAAACGCCCAACACATGAACCTTGGCCTTGATGGCCATATCAGCTGCTTCCTCAGGTGTTTGAAACAGTGGACCGGCGAGCACTTCAAAGCCAATGTCACCGAAAGCTGAGGCGATAACTTTCGCGCCGCGATCGTGGCCATCCTGACCGAGCTTGGCCACCATGATGCGGGGCTTGTCGTCTGTATGTTTGGAGAACTCTTCCAGACGTTCCACGAGGGTCAGATATTCCGGCTCATTTTCGTAGGCTGCGCCATAGACTTTTCTGACGACCTTCGGCACGGCCGCATGATCACCAAAAGCGCTACGCATGGCATCTGAAATTTCGCCGACAGTTGCACGAGCACGCGATGCTTCGACTGCGGCTGCGAGAATGTTGCCTTCGCCGGTTTTTGCAACTTTTTCCAGTTCAGCCAGCGCTGCTTCAACTTTCGCTTTGTTGCGTGTTTCCTTAATCCGGTTAAGGTGGGCAATCTGCGAACTGCGGACGGCGGTGTTATCGATCTCAAGAATGTCGATTTCGTCTTCCTGTTCGAGGCGGAACTTGTTGACGCCAACGATGACTTCTTCACCCTTATCAACCGCTGCCTGCCGTTTAGTGGCTGCTTCTTCAATCAGTCGCTTGGGCAAACCACTTTCGACGGCTTTGGTCATGCCGCCGAGGCTTTCGACTTCTTCAATCAGCGCCCATGCTTTTTCCGCCAGTTCATTGGTCAGGCTTTCAATGTAATAGGAGCCTGCAAGCGGATCCACGACCTTGGTGACCCCGGTTTCATTTTGCAAAATAAGCTGCGTGTTGCGGGCTATGCGCGCAGAGAATTCCGTTGGCAGAGCAATGGCTTCGTCGAAAGAATTGGTATGCAGCGATTGTGTGCCACCAAGCGCTGCCGACATAGCCTCAAACGCTGTGCGAACGATATTGTTGTAAGGATCCTGCTCTTGCAACGATACACCGGATGTCTGGCAATGAGTGCGCAGCATCAGCGATCCTGGCTTCTTCGGATCGAACTCCTTCATGATACGCGACCAGAGCAGGCGGGCTGCGCGCAACTTGGCGATTTCCATGAAGAAGTTCATGCCGATGGCGAAGAAGAACGACAGACGCCCTGCAAACTCATCGACATTGAGGCCTTTATTGAGCGCGGCACGCACATATTCACGACCATCGGCCAGTGTGAAGGCCAGTTCCTGCACCAGCGTGGCACCTGCTTCCTGCATGTGATAGCCGGAAATGGAAATCGAATTGAATTTCGGCATTTCGGCTGCTGTATAGGCGATGATGTCCGCAATGATCCGCATGGATGG
>RCUT01000673.1_pt1 | contig 17367 bp, 13 predicted proteins | sample 2166171 | NCBI WGS metagenome assembly RCUT01 (sample SAMN09932757, study PRJNA488358) | compost metagenome | isolation source: compost soil in 4-hydroxybenzoic | place: Germany: Experimental Botanical Garden
GTATAAGGTATCAGCTACTGTGAAAAATAACACAGGTAAATCATACAACGCCCGACTAACTACTTATCCATCTGTTGAAGCTATTGCCGCAAGTAAAATTGTCGAATTAAATTGTATAAATGCGACAGGTGCAAAACTGACTTCAAAGAAACTGGATGTAAATATGAATGAGCATCGGATTGTTGTTACCTATCTAACCATGAATAAAGAAGGGAAAACAGTAAATTCTACAATGACCATAACAGTAGGATATTATTTGGATCCAGGTCAAACAGTACAAGGGGAGGCAAATTTCATAGTACCTAAAGGAGAAACACCTCAGGTAAACGTACATACATTACAATAGTTCTTTAGCTCAGAAAACGGCTGAATGCATTAATATTACTGTATTCAGCCGTTTTCTTGTTTTATAGAATGCTTTTATAAAATAATCATCTATTGTTTTTTAGGAAGGAGTCAGAAGAAAGAGTTCGAATAGACAAGGTTTCAACCTACGAATTGGGTGAAACAGAAGAGACTAACCGACAATAATCACACTTAAAATCAAAAACTGAATGCAGCTGCTTTTTTAAACTCCATTTTTTGTTGCATGACGGACAAGGAGTTTTCAATTGATCACCTTTAATTTTTCTGTAGTTATGCAAATAATAATAGGTCGGCGTATTGGTTAGTTCTTCAATTTTTTTACAGATTTCACGTCCTTGTTTTGATAATGAAGAGTCGAAGTTTTGCATTTGATTTAATCCCCATCGTTCACCAACTTCACTATTCATTTGTAATGTATCGCATGAAATATAATTGGATTCCCAACTTAAAATAGGCATATAACCATAATCGTAGTATTCAGGAAGCTTATACAATGGTACCGGCATATAGCAATTTCCGCATTTTACAGGAGATGAAATGGAAAGGTAATTGGTTATTAAAATATAAAAAGCAGGTTTTGCACATTTACAAGCACTTTCATAATCATGATAAGATTTGCCAACGGTGCTAAATTGTAGTTTAGATGCACACAACTCTTCAATTTTGAGTGTCTGACGGTTTACATACCTATTATTGTAATTCTTATGAAGAGACTCGTCTTCATGCGTATAGGGTAAACTGATAATTTTATTACCGGAAGTGTATTGAGATTCAATCTTTCCTTGTGTTTGTCCACTGCCTCGGTAATGTGACATTAAAATATCAAACTGATCTTCAATAAGTACTATGTCTACTCCTGAGTTGATTTCTAATGATATTTCCTGAATATACATTGAGTATGAAAGGTTTTAGCATGTTTATTGAATTTCAAAACTAAAAGAAATCTCAGTTAATAATTAATAGCGTAGTTAGTTAATTATCATTTTGCTCAAGTCCATCAACTTTGTTATATCGAAATCCAAATCAAAATTTATAAGTTTGTGCTAATGAGAAAGGCATATTCAATATTGCTATTGTTTTTTTACTTGTTCAGCACTACAGAGCTGCATGAACTGGTGAAAATTCCTATTCTCGTTGAGCATTATTACCATCATAGTGCTGCTAATAACAATGAATCATTGATAACCTTTATTAATGAGCATTATTTTTCAGGAGATATTCATGATGAAGATTACTCCCAGGATAAAAAGCTGCCGTTTAAGTCAAATGATAATTGTGTATTGGCAACAACATCAGTAGCAGTTAATCCCGAATTATTTACAATTGTAAAACCTGCAATTTTTTCTATCGAACGAAATTACAAGGTTGAAAAGAATATCCATTTTTCTTCTGACTACCTGTCATCTATCTGGCAACCACCCAAAGCTTAACCCCTCTATTATCTTTTTAGTAAACTTTTAAATGGTGCTTTTGTGCTGTTTATAGTTTTTACTGTTTTTTTAAAAAAATAATCGTAAAATTTTCACTTACTGTTCTTTACACAAAAAGAAAGTCACTTTTTGGCAGTAAAACATTCTTACTATGCTTGATAAGATCATTTATTTCTCCATAAAGAATAAATTGGTCATTGGGTTGTTCACACTTGCTTTAATAGCCGTTGGTGTGTACTCATTAACCCGTTTACCAATAGATGCAGTGCCTGATATTACAAATAACCAGGTACAAGTAATTACTTATGCACCCTCACAGTCGGCCCCAGATATTGAACGACTGGTTACCTATCCCATTGAACAAACCATGGCAACGATACCCGGAATTGAAGAAGTGCGATCTTTTTCCCGTTTCGGTTTATCAGTTGTAACTGTGGTTTTTAAAGAAAACGTTGATGTGTATTGGGCACGTCAGCAAATTAGCGAAAGGTTAGGACTGGCCAAAGAGCTTATTCCTGATGGTGTTGGAACTCCGGAAATGGCACCGTTAACCACAGGACTGGGCGAAATCTATCAATATGCTATTCACCCTAAAAAGGGATATGAAGACAAATATGATGCTACGGAATTACGAACCATACAAGATTGGATTGTAAAAAGGCAACTGCTAGGAACGCCTGGAGTAGCAGAAGTGAGCAGTTTTGGAGGAAATGTAAAGGAATATGAGATCGCTATTAATTCTGATAAGTTACGCAGTTTGAATGTGAGCATCGACGAACTGTTTACTGCCCTTAAAAAAAACAATCAGAATACAGGAGGAGCTTATATAGATCGAAAACCCAATGCTTATTTCATTCGTTCAGAGGGTTTGATCAATAACCTGGATGATATAGGCAAGATTGTGGTAAGAACTAACAGCAATGGAACACCTGTTTTGATTCGTGATGTTGCTGAAGTAAAGTTCGGTTATGGCGCACGTTATGGAGCGATGACCTATAACGACAAAAACGAAGTGGTTGGAGCTGTAGTTATGATGCTTAAAGGAGAAAATTCCTCCAAAGTGATCAAAAATGTAAAAGAACGAATCACTCAAATCTCCAAAACACTACCCGAAGGGTTAGAAATAGAGCCGTTCTTAGATCGCACCAAATTAGTGGATAAAGCAATAAACACAGTTTCAAAGAACCTGGCAGAAGGAGCACTGATTGTCATTTTTGTCTTGGTGTTATTATTAGGAAACCTGCGCGCAGGTTTGGTGGTTGCCTCTGTTATTCCTCTTGCTATGCTCTTCGCCATTACGCTAATGAACTTCTTTGGAGTATCAGGCAATCTCATGAGTTTAGGAGCTATTGATTTTGGATTGATTGTAGATGGAGCTGTGATTATTGTAGAAGCTACCATGCATCATCTTGGGTTACGTACTCTCGACCGAAGGTTAACCCAAGGCGAGATGGATAAAGAGGTGTTTGAATCTACCCGAAAAATCAGAAATAGTGCGGCTTTCGGAGAAATCATTATCCTGATCGTTTACCTACCTATTTTGGCGTTGGTGGGAGTGGAAGGTAAAATGTTTAAACCAATGGCGCAAACAGTTTCCTTTGCCATTTTGGGTGCATTTATCTTATCGCTTACCTATGTTCCGATGATGAGCGCTTTATGTTTGAGTAAAAAGATAGAACATAAACGTACAATTGCAGATTGGATCATGGAGTTCTTCCACCGTATCTACAACCCGATTATCCGTTGGGCATTACATAAACGTGCATTCGTAATCATCACTGCAATAGTATTGTTTATCGGAAGCTTGTTTATGTTCAGCCGTTTAGGTGCTGAGTTTATTCCCTCATTAGATGAAGGTGATTTTGCTGTGGAAACAAGGGTAATGACAGGTGGAAGTATTAGTCAAACCGTGGAAGTGGCTCAGAAATCAGCCAAGGTCCTTTTGGCAAATTATCCGGAGATAAAAGAAGTAGTAGGTAAAATTGGATCAAGTGAAATTCCTACAGATCCCATGCCTGTGGAGGCTTGTGACTTGATGGTTATTTTAAAGGATCGTTCTGAATGGACAAGCGCCGATTCTAAGGATGAACTTGCTGAGAAAATGCAAAAAACCTTGGAGGATAATATTCCGGGAGTAGCCTATGGTTTTCAGCAACCTATTCAAATGAGGTTTAATGAGCTGATGACAGGCGCCCGTCAGGATGTGGTGTTAAAAGTTTATGGAGAGGATCTGGATATGCTGGCCAGGTACGCCTCACAGATTGGGAAAGTAGCTGCAGGAACCGAAGGAGCGAAAGATCTTTATGTGGAAAAGGTCAGTGGTTTACCACAAATTGTAATTAATTATAACCGTGATCGGATTGCCCAGTTCGGTTTAAGTATAGCAGAAGTTAATCAAGCAATTAACACAGCTTTCGCCGGACAGGCTGCAGGTTTTGTTTACGAAGGGGAAAAACGTTTTGCATTAACAGTACGATTAGCAAAACAAAGTCGCCAAAGCATTGAAGATGTTAAAAACTTGTATGTAAGCTCTTCGGATGGACGCCAGATCCCTCTGGAACAGGTGGCAGACGTAGAAATGCAGATCGGACCAAGTCAAATTCAACGTGACGATGCTAAACGCAGAATTATCGTCGGATTTAACGTTAGAGGCCGGGATGTGGAAAGTATTGTTAATGAGGTGAAAAGTAAAATTGAGAAGGATGTCAAATTTGCGCCCGGTTATTATGTAACCTACGGAGGTACATTTAAAAACCTGGAAGAAGCACGTTTACGATTAAGTATCGCGGTTCCGGTGGCCTTATTACTTATTTTATTACTGTTGTTCTTTACATTCAAATCAATAAAACACAGTCTGCTTATTTTTACAGCCATTCCACTTTCTGCAATTGGGGGCGTGTTAGCGTTATGGTTGCGTGATATGCCATTCAGTATTTCGGCTGGGGTAGGGTTTATTGCATTATTTGGTGTGGCAGTACTTAACGGTATAGTATTGATCGCTGAGTTTAACCGGTTGAAGAAGGAAGGGTTAACTGATATTAAAGAAATAATCTTCAGGGGGACAAGCACTCGCTTGCGTCCCGTAATCATGACAGCTGCGGTAGCTTCATTAGGTTTCTTGCCAATGGCTTTATCAGGGTCGGAAGGAGCAGAGGTTCAACGTCCGCTTGCAACTGTAGTTATTGGTGGTTTGATTACAGCTACCATTCTAACGCTGGTAGTGTTGCCTGTTTTATATATGTATTTTGAGAAAATTAAGATCAGAACAACAGCCAATGTTATTGGTGGATTGGTTGGTTTGTTATTTCTTATCCCAACCAAAACAAATGCACAACAACTTTCATTGGATTCGGCGATTAAAGTAGCAATTGAACGTAACCATGTAATTAAAACCGCTTCATTGGGAATTGATCAGCAGAAACGATTAAAAGGAACTTCAATTGATCTCCCTAAAACGGAGGTATCCTTAATGGCCGGACAGTATAATGGTCCAAGTAAACAGGATAAGAATATTACCATTTCTCAATCACTTCCGTTTCCGACTGTGTTTTCAGCAAATGCGGCATTAGCCAACGAAACGATCAAAAGCGCGGAATTTAAAAAAACGGTGTCAATTAATGATCTTACCTTACAGGTAAAGCAAACTTATTATACACTTCAGTATTTGCTAGATACAAAGTTGTTGTTTATACAGCAAGATAGTTTATATGCCCAATTTTTGAGGGCTTCGGACCTTCGATATAAAACAGGAGAAAGTACATTATTGGAAAAATCGGCAGCCGAAACGCAGCGAAATGAAATCCATAATCAGTTGCGCATAAATGAAGCTGATATCGATATTGAACTTAATAAATTTAATGTATTATTGAATGGGGCCGGTTATTCAGTGGTGCATGTTCCGGCTAAAGAACGGGTTTATGGATTTACTGAACAAAGTGCTGCAATTACCTATAACCCTAACTTGTCGTACTTTAAACAACAAGTGAACATAGCCGGACAACAAAAACGGGTTGAGCAAAACCGCATGCTTCCGGATTTAACACTTGGATATTTTAATCAATCATTAATTGGTTATCATGATGTAAATGGTCAGGCTCAATATTTTGGCGCTTCAGATCGTTTTCAGGGATTCCAGGTTGGAGTTGCCATTCCATTATGGTTTAAATCTCAATCATCAAAAATCAAAGCTGCAGATATTCAGAAGCAAATAGCTCAAAATGAATTTGAATTGGCCGAGAAACAGCTGAGTGGTTCCTTCACCCAAAGTTATGCGCAGTATCAGAAAAACCTGAAAAGCATTGCTTATTATCGGGAGAGCGCTTTACCAAATGCGGAGCTAATCATTAAGCAGTCGCAGGAAGCCTATAGGTTAGGGGAAATTCCATATTCAGAATATTTATTGAACATGCGTCAAGCTTTATCGATCAAGGAATCCTATTTAAAGTCTTTATTAGAGTTAAATCAAAGTGTTATTATGCTTGAGTATCTCACCGGGAAAAATTAATCAGTCGGTCGGATATCCACTAATACAATAGAGTTTTAATAATCAGAAAATGAAACGTAATTATTTATATATAACGATCTTAATGGTGCTTGTTTCCTTATCGGGCTGTGGGAGCAAAGCAAATAAACCTGACGCCGAAACGAAAACTGAAGAAGGTACGCAGGCTGAGCACGGACATGAGACTGAGGTCGAGTTTACAGCATTGCAATATAAGGCTGCCGGCATTCAATTGGGCACAATTGAAGAACGTGAGTTAGGATTAACAATTAAAGCAAATGGAGTTTTAGATGTTCCTCCTCAAAATCTTGTAAGTATTTCTGTTCCATTCGGAGGATTCCTCCGTTCTACAGATCTGTTGCAAGGAACTCGTGTTAAAAAAGGACAATTGATTGCAACGATCCAAAATCCGGACTATATCCAATTTCAACAAGATTACCTGGAGTCCAAGAGCCAGCTTGAGTTTTTAGAAGCCGAATATAAACGACAAGAGGAATTGGCAGCGGCTAATATTAATGCAAAAAAGACCCTTCAGAAAGCTAAAGCAGAGTATTTGTCGGCACGTGCACGAGTACAAGGATTAAAAGCTAGATTGCAGTTGATAAATATAAATCCATCGTCAATTGAAAATGGAAACTTTAAGAGTACCGTTTCTGTTTATTCTCCAATAACGGGTTATGTTACAGCTGTAAATGTAAATGTGGGTTCTTTCGTTAATCCGACGGATGTACTTTTTAAGATTGTTGATACCGAACATTTGCATGCTGAACTAACTATTTATGAGAAAGATATGCCTAAACTGAAAATAGGTCAAAAGGTGCGGGTTTATCTTTCGAATGATAAAAAGGAACGGGTCGCTAAGGTCCATTTAATAGGTAGAGAGGTGAGTAATGATCGAACAATAACCGTACATTGTCATTTAGATGAAGAAGACATTTCTTTGATACCAGGTACTTTTTTAAGTGGTATTGTTGAAACGGGAGCCTCAAAAGTCGCTTCGTTGCCGGATGAAGCTATTGTGCAAAATGGTGAAAGTAAAGTGATCTTTGTTTCAGAAGGGTCAAGGAAAGAAGGAAATGAAGTAGTTCAATTGTTTAAGGCCGTTGAAGTAACAACTGGAGTTTCTGATGGTGGTTTTACAGAGATAATAGTACCGGAGGGTATGAATAAAAAGGCTTCAGTAGTGCTTAAAGGAGCATTTGATATTTTATCTAAAATGAATAGCGGCGAAGAAGCCGGACATGCCCATTAAGGGTAACCGCAAAGACGCGTAGGGTGCTAAGATTTTTTAAGCCTAAAACTGGGTAAATCTTAGCGCCTTTGCGTGCATTTTGCGTCTTCGCGCCTTTGCGGTTTGAAAATAATAGACACTGAGACGCTACGATTTTTTAGTCTTAAACTGGGATAAATCTTAGCGTCTTAGCGCCTTTGCGGTTTGAAATAATACAACCATTTTCAAAAATTATATAAGATTAACCTGTAATTGGGTGTTATTTTTGTTAAAAGGAGTAAAATAGTTCATGCGTCATCCATATTTTCATCAAGGAGGTCATGATGATTGTTGTAGTATAGAACACAATCATGTTAAAGAAACAACCAAACAGGTTCAGGATACTTCCTTAACATCGCCCTATAAAGAATATATACCTTCTATTATCAGTTTTGTGCTGTTAATGATAGGTTTATCCTTAGATCATTTTGTAAAGCCTGATTTTTTTAAAAGTTATGTCAGACTTACCTGGTATCTGATCGCATATCTACCAGTAGCATGGTCGGTTATTCTCACTGGTTTGAAATTGATCAGAAAAGGAGAGGTATTTACCGAATTCTTTTTAATGACTGTAGCCACATTAGGTGCATTTTATATTGGAGAGTATCCGGAAGGAGTAGCTGTAATGCTCTTTTATTCGGTTGGAGAGTTGTTTCAGGGAGCGGCTGTTAAAAGAGCAAAGGGTAATATTAAAGCATTGCTTGATGTTCGTCCCGATTCGGCTACGGTAATAAGAAATGATGTAGCCACTATCGTACATCCTGAAAAAGTGGGAGTCGGAGAGATCATTAGTTTAAAACCGGGAGAAAAAGTGCCATTGGATGGAACTATTATCGATGGATATAGTTCTTTTAACACAGCTGCACTAACCGGTGAAAGTAAACCTAAAACAATAAGAGCCGCAGAAACAGTGCTTGCCGGTATGATCAATATTGATCGTGCAGTAATGGTTCGGGTAACCAAAAAATTTACTGAAAGTTCATTGGCGCGTATACTAGATATGGTGCAAAATGCATCAGCACGTAAAGCTCAAACAGAGCTATTTATCCGGAAGTTTGCCAAAATTTATACGCCAATTGTGGTTTACCTGGCTTTAGCGGTAATTTTCCTCCCTTATTTTTTTGTGAGCGATTACGTATTCAATGATTGGTTATATAGAGGATTGATTTTTTTGGTGATTTCTTGTCCATGTGCGTTGGTAATTTCGATTCCTCTAGGCTATTTCGGCGGAATTGGTGCTGCCTCACGTAATGGTATCCTGTTTAAGGGATCAAATTATCTGGATCAGGTAACTAAGCTAACCACCGTTGTGATGGATAAAACCGGAACACTTACAAAAGGTGTTTTCAATGTGCAGGAAGTAATTTCAGCTAATGGAGATAAACAGAAACTCATCAACTATGCAGCTGCACTTGAAAGTCATTCGACACACCCGGCAGCCAAAGCCATTATTTCCTATGCAAATGGAAGCGTACAATCAGCATCGCTCAAGGCAATGAATGTACAAGAAATAGCGGGCCATGGTCTAAAGGGGGAGGTGAATGGTAGTGTGGTATTGGCCGGAAATGCAAAACTATTAGCCAAACATGCAATTGCATATCCGAAAGAATTGGATGCGGTAGTGGACACTGTGGTGGCGGTAGCTATCGATGGAAACTACGCTGGTTACTTTACCATTGCAGATGAACTAAAAGAAGATGCGCAACAAGCAGTGAAAGATTTGCATAATGCAGGTGTAAAGGAATTAGTAATGCTTTCGGGAGATAAGAGCAGTGTGGTACAAAAAGTTATTAAAACATTAGGTATTGAAAAGGGCTTTGGTGACTTGCTGCCTGAAGGAAAGGTTCAGAAAGTTGAAGAGATAAAAAGTGATCGGTCTAAAGTAGTCGCTTTTGTTGGCGACGGAATAAATGACGCTCCTGTACTTGCATTAAGCGACGTTGGTATCGCAATGGGAGGTTTAGGTAGCGGTGCGGCTATCGAAACTGCTGATGTGGTTATTCAAACGGATCATCCTTCAAAAATTGCTACTGCAATCAATATTGGGAAAGCTACACAACGTATCGTATGGCAAAATATTGGTTTAGCGATGGGAATCAAAATCATTGTACTCATTTTGGGTGCAGGAGGTGTGGCAAGCATGTGGGAAGCCGTTTTTGCTGATGTTGGAGTGGCATTGTTGGCTATATTGAATGCAATAAGAATACAAAGAATGAAGTTTTAATAACCGCTAAGGCGCGGAGACGCTAAGAAAATAGCAATATAAAGAGTAAATAGTATGTAAAGCCGCTAAGAATTGTTCTCTTGGCGACTTAGAGGCTTTGTGTGCATTTTATCTTAAAAAGCCTTAGCGTCTTTGCGGCTTTGCGTGCAATTTTATAACTTACACCAATATGTTATAACATTCTAGACTATGCATTATTCTCCTTCCGTACTTCTTTACAGTAGATTTTCAGATTTCGACATTGGTCTTTTTAAAGCTGGTAAGCATTTTAGATTATATGATAAGCTGGGGTCGCATGTGGTGGAGCATGAAGGAACAACAGGTACCTATTTTGCAGTTTGGGCCCCTAATGCTGATGCGGTTTCGGTGATCGGTAATTTTAACGGTTGGAACAACGAAGCACATTACCTCGGTGCACGATGGGATGGATCAGGTATATGGGAAGGGTTTATTCCGAATATCGGACAAGGAGAGGCTTACAAATATTTTATCCGTTCTAACTCAGGAGGGTATTTTGAAAGAGCTGATCCTTACGCATTATATTGCGAAGAGCCTCCGCGTACAGCTTCTATCGTTTGGAATACTTGGTATGAATGGCAAGATCAGGAGTGGATGAACCGACGACCTCAATTCAATGCACTTGATAAACCCATTTCTGTATATGAAGTTCATTTAGCCTCATGGCGACGGGATCCGTCAAACCCTGATCGTTTTCTTTCCTATCGTGAGCTGGCCCGTGACTTGGTTGAGTATGTAACTCACATGGGATTTACACATGTGGAGTTCATGCCTGTTATGGAACATCCATTTTTGGGATCTTGGGGTTACCAGGTGACAGGGTATTTTGCACCAACATCACGCTTTGGATCTCCTCAGGATTTCATGTTTTTAATTGAAAGTCTTCATAGAGCAGGAATTGGTGTTTACCTCGATTGGGTTCCATCTCATTTTCCTGGAGATGCTCATGGATTGTATAATTATGACGGTTCACATTTGTATGAACATGCCGACCCTCGTCAGGGCTTTCACCCCGACTGGAGTAGCTATATTTTCAATTATGGAAGGAATGAGGTTCGTTCCTTTTTGATCAGTAATGCTTTGTTTTGGTTCGATCGATACCATGCTGATGGGTTACGGGTTGATGCTGTGGCATCTATGCTATACCTGGATTATTCAAGGAAAGAAGGAGAGTGGGTACCGAATCAATATGGAGGGCGAGAGAATTTAGATGCTGTTTCTTTCCTGAAAGAATTAAATGAAGTAGCCTATGGGAATTATGGCGATATACAGATGATTGCCGAGGAATCCACTTCTTGGCCTGGCGTTTCTCACCCAACCTGGCAAGGAGGATTAGGTTTCGGAATGAAATGGATGATGGGGTGGATGAATGATACGCTTCGCTATTTTGCTAAGGAACCTATTTATCGTAGGTATCATCAACAAGAACTTACGTTCAGTACTGTTTATGCATTTACTGAGAATTTTATGCTTCCGCTTTCACATGACGAAGTGGTGCATGGAAAAGGTGCATTAGTTAGTAAAATGCCTGGCGATGAGTGGCAACGCTTTGCTAACCTTCGCTTATTGTACGCTTTTATGTATACCCACCCGGGAACCAAATTGTTATTCATGGGTGGCGAATTCGGACAAACTTCGGAATGGAGTCATGATTATTCGCTCGACTGGCACTTAACTCAATACGAGCCACACAAAGGAGTTGAAAACATGATGTGTGATTTAAATCGTTTGTATAAGAATGAACCAGCTTTGTACGATTTTAACTTTGCCGGATATGGTTTTGAATGGATCGATCAATCTGATAGTGAAAATTGTGTATTGGTTTATTGTCGGAAAGGACACCATTGGCAGGAGTATGTAGTAGTTGTTGCTAATCTAACACCAGTCGCTCGTCATGATTATCGTATCGGGTTACCGCACAATGGCACCTGGTCCGAAATATTTAACTCAGACAAGCACGATTATTGGGGAAGTGGTGTGGTAAATCATTATCCTAAAGAAGCAGAAATGGAAAGCTGGCAAGGTAAGGCACAATCAATTTCAATTAGTTTGCCGCCATCGGGTATTACCGTTTGGAAATTAAAAGAACATCCGGATGTGAGTAATAGTAATTATTCGGAGAATAATATAAAGGAGGAGAAGAAGAAAAAAGCGCCTAAAGGCTTATCCGACGGTAAATAAAAAATTTTTAAGGTATTGCCTTATCTGAAATGTTACGGGAAATAGACCAGTTTTATTTACATCAAAATGACCCGGTGCGAAGCTGTCTGATTGCTTTGCGAAATTACATCCTGACCTTTAATGATCAATTTACGGAAACGTGGAAATATAAAATGCCCTGTTATTGCTATAAGGGTAAGCATTTCTGCTACCTATGGATCGATAAGAAAACTAGAGAACCCTATGTTTTGCTAGTGGAAGGCAGGCAAATTGACCATCCTGATCTTGAAGCAGGCGATCGTTCCCGAATGAAGATTTTAAGAATTAAGCCGAATGAAGATCTTCCGGTTGAAACTCTGAATACAATTTTTGAACAGTTGGTTAGATTGGTTTGATGAATATAAACAACCTGATTTTATGAGATATTCAGAGGCTCTTATATCTATAAAGAAGGCCGGGTGATCCAGCAGCATTGTCAGAATTATGCGGGAGGCGGAATTATAGGCCATTTTGGTGGCTCTATGATAGGAGAAAAAGCAATAGACGCAGTTCTTGAAAAATAAAACTATAATAACGAGACCTATTATTCAAAGTCAGGACAAGAATATCATAATTGTATCGTCAATTTCAAAGTCGTTAGATGATTTATTGAAATGGATGACATTTATTAAGAGTTTCTTAAATAGAATTATTCCTTCCAATATGACTATTATAACACTTTCTCCTCAAAAATATTCTTTAGGTTATGAGTTAAGTAGTTTTCGGGAAGAAAGAATAGGGAAAAAAGGTTTTTAATCAATGAGAATATTTCGACTAGTGCTCAATTGCTGGAAATTCTTTGTGGGTCTGAGGAATTTGAAAGAGGCTTATTGATACTTTTAGCAAGTAGTAACTACAAAAAACACTTACTGAATATAGGAGATTTATATCAAATTACAGATAGAGTGATTTTCCTAGATGCAGATGGAAGCATTCTTAATCTAATAAATTTCAACGAGAATTTCAGAGATATTGAAGGGATTTTTAATGACTGTTTAGCCACTCTTTATCCTAAGGAATAAACAGATGTGTTCGAGCGTTCATAAAGTGATTTTTATATTTATAGTTAGCGTAATCGTAAGTTGTACTAATAATCGAAACAAGAAGATAAATGAGATTCACAGCAACCTACTGAAAACTACACTCACTAATGGTCATGATTCAGTATTAGTCATTATGGGGCAAGTTTTTAGAAAAAAGACATCTAAGCAATGCTATCAGTTAAGTAATAATGAATTAAAAGAGGATTTGGGATTCCTAAATACTAATATTTGCTACTTGGAGATTGATACAATAAATAACAGTTTGTTGGCAAAGAAGAATATTATAGAGGCATTCTAATTGAAACTCAATTTCTAAATTTTTTAGGAAATGAGTTTAAAAATGGGCATTATAAGTTTCATTTAAGTGGAAAAACTATAAAAAAATATGGAAAATGTATTGTTGGGCAATATTCATTTTCATCGTTTGTGAATTCAGCCCAGCAAAGTTGCATTTTGATCATTAATCCTAAAAGAAAAGAACTAACTATTTGGTTGACGATTTAACTATAGATAAAGGTATACTGAAGTGTGATTTTAATGTTAGAGGCAAACATGTAATATACAATATAGAGTATAATGCTAATTGTCAAATGTTTGTACCTACCAATGATTAGATTGACTTTTAAAACATCAGCATTCAGAAATGATAACTTAAAAGTAAAATTCATCAAATTATGCAAAAGTACTCAGCTGCTTATAGCTAGTTTTGTTTCAACCGGCTTAAAAGCCGACACTACTGTTGTTGAAAGTGTTAAAACGATAGCATCACTTTCAACTATAAATAAAACATAGATTTCTTCCTACAAATAGCCCAATAAGATGCAAAGTGCAATAAGTCTGTTTGATTTACTATTTCAAAATGGTACTTTATCTTAAAAATAAAGAATCCTCAACCATGCAAAAAACACTCATCGTCTTATTACTGGTTTTTCTTCAATCGTTCGGAGCTCCAGCTCAATCGATTCAAAAACCGGTACAGGCAAAAGATGGTATTCCTATTGGAAATTCAACTGTTTTGGATGCAGGAATAATCGCTAAAATGGAAGCAGCTATTACAGATGGGACTTTCCCAAACATTCACAGTGTATTAATTGCCAAATCGAATAAACTGGTTTACGAGCATTATTGGCCAGGTAAAGATGAAATTTGGGGAAATTACAAAGGAATAGTTGAACACGCCAAAGATAGTTTGCATGATATCCGGAGTATCTCGAAAAGTGTGGTTTCAGCTTGTATTGGAATTGCAATTCAGCAAGGCAAGATCAAGAGTGTTGATCAAAGAGTGTTTGAGTTTTTCCCTGAATATGAAAAATTGGATACGGGTTTAATAGCTGGTTTAACAATAAAACATCTGCTAACCATGACTTCCGGGCTGAAATGGAATGAGGATGTGCCTTATGATAATGCGGAAAACAGTGAAATAAAAATGGCTTTCAGTAAAAACCAGGTAGAGTTTGTATTAAGTCAGCCGATGGATTACCCTCCTGGAAAAAGCTGGAAATATAATGGTGGCACCACACAATTGTTGGCCGCTATAATTGAGCGAACAACCGGAAAAAAGATCGATGAATTTGCTGGTGAATATCTTTTTAAACCCTTAGGCATTACTAAGTTTCAATGGACAAAGTATCCGAATACTAATTACCCGGCTGCGGCTTCCGGACTTCGCTTAACTTCGCGAGATCTGATGAAATTTGGACTGCTTTACAGCCAGAAAGGAAAGTGGCAAAATAAACAAATTCTTTCAGTTCAATGGGTAGAAGATTCTTTTAAGCCATATACTGATCTTCCATTTGACGGAGGAAAATATGGATATCAATTCTGGATATGGCCTACAGACTTTCAGGGGAAGACGGTTAACATGGTAACTGCTGTAGGAAATGGTGATCAACGGATATTCTTCAACAGTGCATTGGACGTAGTAATTGTAGTTACCGCAGGAAACTATAATACATGGAACGTTCAGAAGAATGCGCTTGCATTGGTCAGAGAGTTCATTAATCCTGCATTAATTAAAAAATAGTTTACTCCTGTTCCGAGGGATCGTCTATACGTTTATCTTTGGATAAATTACATCGAAAAATATGTGGACGTGTCCATTGTGCTCGCAGAAATTTCTTCATCAAAATCAAACACATTCTTGCAACGACAGAACGATTGAAAGCTTTCTGGAAGGAAAGTCGATTCATACCATAGGGTTATACAATACATTCATTAATGAATATGCTTCAATTGGCGATTTTGTGCTGCATCCTGCTAAATCAAAGATCGGACTGGCAGCTAAAATTAGGTTTTGTTCTATAATCAGGCTGGGTAAAGATTTTATTGATGTGGTTTTTCACCTCAATAAATTATATAATGATACACTTTGCTTTCACAAGGCAGGTCAGATTCCAGGCTCCAACACATTTAATCATCATTGCAGAATCTACCGTGTCGAAGATATTAATGAAGAGTTAAAAATGTATATGAAAATTGCCCTTAACTTAGGTGAAAAGAAAATGCAAGAATAACTATTAACTGTATCAAATGACCATTTTAACTCAATTGGCCTCCGCATTGAACAGAAATGATGAGGTGCCAAACCAGGAACTTGCTTTACGAATTGTAAAAAACGATGATGTGGAAGCAATTAAAGAACTGGTTGATAATCTAAAGAATAAAAGCAAAGACATACAAAAGGATTGTATCAAAGTGCTTTATGAAGTTGGAGAAAAAAAGCCTGCTTTAATTGCCGGTTATGTAAATGTGTTTTTTGAATTACTGAAGAATAAGAATAACCGATTGCAGTGGGGTGGAATGACGGCTTTAAGTAGTATAACACTCCATGATCCGGCTGCGATAGTTGAACAATTGGTAAAGATTATTGATGCTGCAGATAATGGTTCGGTTATAACCAAAGACCAGGCGGTAGCTATTTTGATTAAGCTAGGTAGCATGGATAAGTATGCTGAAGATGCTTTTTCATTATTGGTCGAACAATTAAAGAGTTGTCCGACTAATCAGTTGCCGATGTACGCTGAAAATGCAAAACCGATTGTAAACGAACAGAATAAAGAATTTTTTATCAATACCCTTTCATCCAGACTTAACGAGATTGAAAAGGAATCTAAACGTAAACGTGTTGAAAAAGTTATTAAACAGGTAAGTAAATAAATATGCAGATCACTACTACTGATGCACTCAAAAAACTTGATGATTCAAAAGAGCTGTTTCTTGAACTATTTAAACACGGTACACTTTCTGTTGAAGTTTATAAACCAGTAGGAGCTGATTTTCAAACACCGCATGAACGTGATGAAGTGTATGTGATCATTTCAGGTAGCGGTGACTTTTATTCTGATGGTAAATACTATCCATTTAAACCTGGTGATTTTCTATTTGTTGCAGCCGGAGTGGGTCATCGCTTTGAAAAGTTTACCGAGGATTTTTCTACATGGGTAATTTTTTATGGGCCCAAAGGAGGCGAGCAAAACCTGGTAAGGTAGTGTATTCAAATTGTTATTAGTTTTCTGTTTAAGATTGGCCCATCTTTGAAGAACAAACAATAACCCTCTATAATTATGAAAAAAAGACTCTTCTTTTTAGGAGCTAGTGCTTTTCTTTTGGTTTCTTGTAACTCAAAACCGGCTAAAACAACTTCGGCAGAACAGCCTCCTGTTGAGAAAAAATCTAATGAGTTTTGTTACTCGTACACCCAAAATAAGGATAATGTATTCTTAAATTTCAAAATGTCTGATGATAGCCTGATTTTAGGTAAATTGAATTATCACTTCCACGAAAAAGATTCGAATGATGGTATTGTTCAAGGACAGATGCGTGGAGATACATTGTTTTTGGATTACATTTTTACGTCTGAAGGTGTTGAAACGGTTAGGGAAGTAGTCTTTTTGAAGAAAGGGGAAGACTTTGTGGAGGGCTATGGAGATGCGGAAGAGAAAAACGGAAGAATGGTATTCAAAAACACTTCGAAATTAGACTTTAATAACAGTATTTTATTGAAACATGTCGACTGTAAGTAATGAAATATGTATACCTGCTGTTAGCTATATTATTTGAAATTATAGGCACATCTGCATTGCAAGCTTCGGCACAATTCACCAAATGGAAACCTTCATTATTGGTGGTTTTGGGGTATGCCTCGGCATTTTTCTTTTTGAGCCTGAGTTTAAGGAGTCTGCAATTAGGAGTTGCCTATGCAATATGGTCGGGAGTGGGAATCGTAATAATTATACTTGCAGGTATTTTTCTGTTTAAGCAAATCCCTGATACACCAGCTATTATTGGGATGGCTTTAATTGTAATAGGAGTAGTAG
>RCUT01000674.1_pt1 | contig 17355 bp, 11 predicted proteins | sample 2166171 | NCBI WGS metagenome assembly RCUT01 (sample SAMN09932757, study PRJNA488358) | compost metagenome | isolation source: compost soil in 4-hydroxybenzoic | place: Germany: Experimental Botanical Garden
GTGCTGTCCAACGTCTCCGGCATCACCTTCAACGCCGGCGAGGGCGGCGGCGGTTCCGGTGACAGCATCAACGTCCGCGGCTTCTCCGCCAACTCCAACATGCAGATCGACGGCCTGCGCGACAGCGCACAGAACAACCGCACCGATACCTTCAACATCGAACAGGTCGAAGTCATCAAGGGCCCCAACTCGGTGTTCGGCGGCGCCGGCACCACCGGCGGCACCATCAACCAGATCACCAAGCAGCCCCTGGCCGAACGCTTCACGCGCATCGGCGCGGGCCTCGGTACCGACAGCTACCACCGCCTGACCCTGGACACCAACCAGCCGCTGGAAGAGGTCGGCAACGGCAGCGCCTTCCGCCTCAACCTCATGGCCCACGAGAACGACGTACCCGACCGCAAGCAGATCGAACGCCAGCGCTGGGGCCTCGCGCCATCCCTGGCGCTGGGGCTCAGCGAGGACACGCGCCTGACCCTGAGCTACTTCCACCAGACCGACGACAACGAGCCCGACTACGGCGTGCCCGCCTTCAACGGCAAGCGGGTGGCCGGCGTCAGCCGCGATGCCTTCTTCGGCTGGCGCAACCTGGACAAGGAAGAGATCAGCCAGAACGCCCTCACCATCAAGCTGGAGCACCAGTTCAATGACGACCTGTCGCTGCAGAACCTCACCCGCTACAACCAGGTCCACCGCGACACGGTGATTTCCGCCTCCCACATCGACATCGACAAGATGCCTGCGGGCAAGTACCGGCCAGCCGGGCCTCAAGCCTATGGGCGTGATGTCACCGGCAAGATGTGGATCAACCAGACCAACCTGACAGCCAATTTCGATACCTTCGGGCTGGGCCACACCTTCGTCGGCGGCCTGGAGCTGTCCCGCGAGACCTATGACCGCGATGTCTATTCCTACGGCCTCAAGTTCCCCGCAGGCGGCTACGACCTCGCCAGCCCTCCGGGCTATTGGAGCGGCCCGACCGACAAGGGCACGTCCTCCAAGGTCGAGACGCGCCTGATCGACCGGGCGCTCTACGCCTTCGACACCATCGCCCTGGACGAGATGTGGGACCTGAGCCTGGGCCTGCGCTACGACTGGGTGGATGGCGACGCCGAAAACCGCAGCCTGGCCAAGGGCGCCTGGACCACCCAGGGCTACAGTTCCAGCGACGAGCGCCTGAGCAGTCGTGCCGGGCTGGTGTTCAAGCCCACCGACTTCGGCCGCCTCTATGTCGCCTGGGGCAACTCCTTCAACCCCTCGGCGGAGAACCTTGCCACCTCGGGCTCCGGCCTCAGCGAAGCGAGCCAGAAGCTCGGCCCGGAAAAGAACGAGACCTGGGAGCTGGGCACCAAGTGGGAGGTGCTGGACCGCCGCCTGGGGCTGGAGGCCGCCGTCTTCCAGGTGGACAAGAAGAATGCACGGGTCACCATGGTCGACGGTTCCACCGCCCTGGCCGGGGACCGCCGGGTACAAGGCATCGAGCTGGCCGCCACCGGCAAGCTCACCGAGCAGTGGAACCTGTTCGCCAACTTCACCTACCTCGACAGCGAAACCCGCAAGGACGCCAACACCCCGAGAGGCCTCGCAACCGTAGGTCAGGCCCTGGCCAACACGCCGCCACGCTCCTTCAACCTATGGACCACCTACGATCTGCCAGGCAACGTCCGCGTCGGCTACGGCGCGCGCTATGTCAGCGAGCGCAACCTCACCTCGTCCGACGACGGGATCAAGCTGGATGCCTACTGGCTGCACAACGCCATGCTGGGCTACAAGGCCAGCGAAAACCTGGACCTGCAGCTGAACCTCAACAACCTGTTCGACAAGGATTACGTGGAGCGCGTGCGTACCACCCTGGGCGCCGCGTCGCGTTCGTCGGCCATCGAATACGGCGATGCGCGTTCGGCTGTCCTCTCGGCAACGCTGTCGTTCTGACCGCTGGCCCCGTGGGGGTGACCTTGCTCACGAACGGCACCATGGGCAGCCTTCGCAAGCAGGCCAGCTCCCGCAATGCTTGACAGCTCTATCCGGCGGCTTTCAGACGCAGCTCCCACCCCTGGGTGGGGGCTGCTGGCGATTTTGTTACAACTTGGTTCGTGCAAATGCACTGTAAAATTTGATTGCAACTGATTATCAAATAGCCTTACTCCGTCTGAATCGTTCTCAAACAGGGGTGAGGCGCATGAGCGTGCATAACAAGAAGCAGGGCGGTTTCCCTCAACGGCAGATGCTGGCATCGGCCATCGGCATTGGGCTTGCCTCGTTCGCGGGGAGTAGCCTGGCGGCCGAAGAGGAGCGCGACGGCAAGGGGCAGGTCAAACTCGGTGACGTGGTGATCGAAGGGGTTCGCGACCAGGGCTACAAGGTCGATCGCACCTCCTCGCCGAAGAACACCGCACCGCTGCTCGATACCCCGCAGACCATCAACGTGATTCCCGAGCGGCTCTACAGGGAACAGGGCGCGCGCAACCTCACCGACGTATTGAAGAACACCCCCGGCATCAGCTTCGAGGCCGGCGAGAACGGTTTCTCCACCAACTCCAACAACTTCAGCCTGCGAGGCTTCGATACCAGCGGCAATATCTTCGTCGACGGCTCCCGTGACAACGGCAGCTACAGCCGCGACGTGTTCAACATCGAGCAGGTCGAAGTGGTCAAGGGGCCGGCCGCCGACAACGGCCGCGGCGGCGCCGGTGGCTACATCAACCTGGTGACCAAGACGCCCATCCTGTCCAGCTTCACCAGCGGCAACGTCAGCTACGGCTTCGACGACTACGACTCGCAAGCGCGCAAGCGCACCACCCTGGACACCAACCAGGCGTTCAACGAACACACCGCGGGGCGCCTCAACCTGCTGCTGGAAGACAGCGGCGTGGCCGGCCGTGAGCACGCCGAGAAGGACAGCTGGGGCCTGGCGCCGTCGCTGGCCTTCGGCCTGGATACCGACACACGGGCGATCTTCGCCTACGAGCACCTGGAACAGAACGACCTGCCCGATTGGGGCGTGCCCGCCGCGATGGTCCACGGCATGAAGGGCAGCAGCCCCTACAGCCCGACCACGTCGGGTGCCGACCGCGACAATTTCTTCGGCCTGACTTCCGACTACGACGACACCACGGTCGACTCCTTCCTGGCGCGCTTCGAGCACGACCTGTCCGCTGGCCTGACCCTCAGCAACCAGACGCGCTGGTCCCGCGTCGACCGCCAGGCGCGCTTCACCGTGCCGACCGGCTATATCCCGGACACCCAACTGGTCACCACCTCGACCCAGTTCTACGACCGGGTCAACACCACCCTGACCAACATGACCAATCTCTCGGCCCAGTTCGCCACCGGTTCGATCAAGCACAACCTGGCCACCGGCCTGGAGCTGACCCGCGAGAAGTCGGAATCCGATCGTTTCGGCACCAACAACCCCGGCAATACCAGCGTGTTCGATCCGAACGAGGATCGTGGCGGGCCGGTCAAGCTGCCGGCGACCCAGACCAGCGAGGTCAAGATCGACACCGTGGCGCTCTACGTCTACGACACCCTGGAGTTCAACGAGCAGTGGCAGCTCACCGGCGGCCTGCGCCTGGAGAACTACGAGGCGCAGATCGACAGCGAGGATGCCGCGGGCGCTCCGATCGACGTCGATGGCTTCGATGACACCGATTTCAGCGTCGGCGGCAAGCTGGGAGTGGTCTACAAGCCGGCGAAGAACGGCAGCATCTACGCCGCCTATGGCGTCTCGACCCAGCCTCCGGGCTCCTTCCTGTCCGGCTCGGACATCTCGCGTACAGGCGAGAACGCCTTCCCGGGCCTGGTCGAGGGCGCCGATCCGGTAAGGATCCATGGCTACGAAATCGGTACCAAGTGGGACTTCTTCGACAACCGCCTGTCCACCACGGCAGCGCTGTTCTACACCGAGAAGAAGGACGTGCCGATCACCGGTCTCGATGACGGCGAGACCGGTGCGGCAACCCTCAAGGGCCACGGCAAGCAGATCGTCAAGGGCCTCGAGCTGAGCGCCACGGGCAGGATCACCGACGCCTGGGACGTCTATGGCGGCATCGTGTTCATGGACAGCGAGCGCAAGCACAGCGCCTATCTGGACCATGTGCGCAAGAACGCCAACCCGAACGACTATGGCGATGTCGAGCGCACCAGCGGCGACGAACTGTCCTTCACCCCGAAGATGACCGCCAACCTGTGGACCACCTACCGCCTGCCGGTCGGCCTGACCCTGGGCGGCGGCCTGCAGCACAGCGACTCGTCCTACCTGGGCCGTCCGGACAACGCCAACCGCATCATCCCCAATGGCAGGTTCGGCAAGCTGCCCAGCTACACGGTGTTCAATGCCATGGCCTCCTATGCGCTCAACGAGAACGTCGATCTGCGCCTGAACATCGACAACCTGACCGACGAGGAATACGCCACTTCCTCGAACTGGGCGGGCAGCCGGGTGTTCCTCGGCAATCCGCGTACCTACCTGGTCAGCGCCGACTTCCGGTTCTGATCGGCTGGAGCGCCAAGGACGTCCCGGGCGCGCAGCGGCCGGGGCGTTTTTCTTTTGCGTGAAGTCACGCTTCCGCCTGGGGCCTTTCGTTGGCCCGGATCAATTCGGGCGGGGCATGACGCTGTCATAGTGCCGCGGCTCTATTTAGAATCATTCGCGACTGATTGGCGCTTTGCCATGGCCCTGGAGACGAACCACGATGATGCTGACCATCCCCGATGTGCTGACGCCCGAGCAGGTACTGAAGTGCCGCACGGCGCTGGAGCGGGCGAGCTGGCAGGACGGCCGCAAGACGGCCGGACACATCGCCGCCAGCGCCAAGGACAACGAGCAACTGGCGCAGGACGACCCGCTCGCCGTCGAGATCGGCGACTTCATCCTCGAGCGCCTGGTCGGCAATCCGCAGTTCATGGCTGCCGCTCTGCCGCTGAAAGTGCTGCCTCCGCGCTTCAACCGCTATACGGGCGGCGGTACCTACGGCAACCACATCGACAACTCCATCTTCACTGTCCCGGGCACGCCGCACCGGGTGCGCGCCGACCTGTCCGCGACCCTGTTCTTCAGCGAGCCGGGGGACTATGAGGGTGGCGATCTGGTGGTGCAGGACCATTTCGGCAGTCACCGCGTGAAGCTGCCTGCCGGGCACCTGGTGTTGTATCCGAGCGGCAGCCTGCACCGGGTCGAGCCGGTCACGCGCGGTGCGCGGCTGGCGTCCTTCTTCTGGATCCAGAGCCTGGTCCGCGAGGAAAGCCAGCGGGCGATGCTGCTGGAGCTGGACGAAAGCATCCAGGCGCTGACCCGCCAGTTGCCGGACAGCCCGGAGCTGGTGCGCCTCACCGGCCTCTATCACAACCTGCTGCGGCACTGGTCGAACACCTGAGTGGCCTGACATGACGCCCCTTCCGAAGCTTCAGCAGATACCCGCCGAAATCGCCGCGGTCGCCGACTACGAGCCCTTCGCCCGCGAGCGCATGACGCCCCAGGCCTGGGCCTATCTGGCCGGCGGCGCGGCGGACGAACTCACCCTGGCCGATAACCTGGCGGCCTTCCAGCGCGTGCGCCTGCTCAATCGGGTGCTGGAGGACCTCAAGGGTGGCCATACACGGCTGCAACTCTGTGGCCTCGACCTGGACTACCCCATCCTCCTGGCTCCGGTGGCTTACCAGAAGCTGGCCCACCCGGACGGCGAACTGGCCAGCGTGCTTGGGGCCTCGGCCATGGGCGCGGCAATGGTGGTCAGCACCCAGGCCAGCGTCAGCCTGGAAGCCATCGCCCAGGCGGCGCAGACGCCGCTCTGGTTCCAGCTCTATATCCAGCCGGATAGGGGCTTCACCCGTGAGCTGGTGCAGCGCGCCGAGGCTGCCGGCTACCACGCGCTGGTGGTGACGGTGGATGCGCCGGTGAACGGCATGCGCAACCGCGAACAGCGCAGCGGCTTCGCCCTCCCCGACGGGGTCGAGGCAATCAATCTGAAGGGCATGCGCAGCCTGCCACCCAGCGTCGCCCAGCCGGGCGCCAGCCCGCTGTTCGGCAGCCCGCTGCTGGAGCACGCACCCACCTGGAAGGATCTGGAGTGGCTGCAATCGCTCACCCGCTTGCCGGTGCTGGTCAAGGGGGTGATGAATCCCCGGGATGCCGCGCGGGCGGTGGAGCAGGGCGTGGCCGGCATAGTCGTTTCCAACCACGGCGGCCGCACCCTGGACGGCATGCCGGCCACCCTGGATGCGCTGCCTGCAGTGGTTCGGGCGGTGGAGGGCAAGGTGCCGGTGCTGCTGGATGGTGGTATCCGCCGCGGCACCGATGTGTTCAAGGCCCTGGCCCTGGGCGCCAACGCGGTGATGATCGGCCGGCCCTATGTGCATGGCCTGGCGACGGCGGGCGCTTCCGGTGTGGCCCATGTGCTGCACCTGCTGCGCACGGAGCTGGAGGTAGCCATGGCCCTGGCCGGCTGTCCTGACCTGCGCGCCATCGACGCTTCGCTGATCTGGCGCTGAGAATTTCAGCGCACCCCCCGCTTAAAGGTCCGGTGACGTAGGGTGTGCTGTGCGCATCGGAGATCGGTGTCGGCGAGCTCGATAACCGCTCCTGGCGAAGGGGCGGTGCGCACAGCACACCCTACGATGCGTTCTTTCTGCAGAATTCCAGGGCTGAAAAGTGACTGGCTGGTCACCTTTCGGTCTGATTCTTTCCGCGCTCAGGAAAATCAATGATGGACCATCGTGTTCGCCGGAATTTGGTGAAATTGCGAGCAATATCAAGTTATTCAAGGCCTGTTTTAGAGAAGGAAACTTCCGAAAGAAATGTAAAGATTGTGTAAATTCAATGCGCTAATATTTACTGATAAGGATTCGCAAATAGAATCGCGCCTCAAATTCACTGGGGAGTGATTCTTATGATCAAGAAGAACAAAGTGCCGCAACGCGCCATCCTGGCCAGCGCCATCGGCCTGGCCATCGCGTCGTCCGCCAACGTTGCGCTGGCCGCAGAGCAGAACCAGGCGCTGCAGCTCGATAGCGTGAAAGTCGACGGCAAGGCCGTGAAAACCTACAAGGTCGAGCAATCCTCCTCCGCCAAATACACCGCTCCGCTGCTGGATACCCCGCAGACCATCACCGTGGTTCCCAAGGAAGTCATCCAGGAGCAGCAGGCCCTGAGCCTGCGCCAGGTGCTGTCCAACGTCTCCGGCATCACCTTCAACGCCGGCGAGGGCGGCGGCGGTTCCGGTGACAGCATCAACATCCGCGGCTTCTCCGCGAACAACAACATCCAGATCGACGGCCTGCGCGACAGCGCCCAGACCAGCCGTACCGACACCTTCAACATCGAGCAGGTCGAGGTCATCAAGGGCCCGAACTCGGTGTTCGGCGGCGCCGGCACCACAGGCGGCAGCATCAACATCATCAGCAAGCAGCCCCATGACAACGCCTTCACCACCCTGGGTGGCGGCCTCGGCACCGACAACTACCACCGCCTGACCCTGGACTCCAACCAGCCGCTGGAAGGCGTGGGCACGGACAGTGCGTTCCGCGTGAACCTGATGGCCCACGAGAACGACGTACCCGGCCGTGACGAGATCGACCGCGAGCGCTGGGGCGTTGCGCCCACCCTGCGCCTGGGCTTCAACGAGTCCACCCGCCTGACCCTGAGCGCCTTCCACCAGACCGACGACAACCTGCCGGATTACGGCGTACCGGCGCGCAACGGCAAGAAACTCGGCGGCGTCAGCCGTGAGGATTATTTCGGCTGGGAGAACCTGGACAAGGACGAGATCGAGCAGAACGCCTTCACCGCGAACCTCGAGCACGAGTTCAACGACAACCTGCGCCTGCAGAACCTCACCCGCTACAGCCGGATCGACCGCAACACCATCGTCTCGGCGTCCCACGTCAACATCGAAGGCGTTCCGCCAGGCCGCTATCTCCCTGCGGGTCCGCAGGCCTCCGGTCGCGACACCACCACCGAGATGTGGATCAACCAGACCAACCTGCGGGCCAGCTTCGACACCCTTGGCCTGGGGCATGAGCTGGTCACCGGTGCCGAGATATCCCGTGAGGACTTCGATCTCAAGAGCTACAACCACGGTCTCGGCAGCGCCCTGTATCCGTCCGATGGCTTCGACCTGAGCAACCCGCCCGGTCACTGGGACGGCCCGGTCAACAAGGCCACCACCGGCTACACCGAGAACCAGCTGGACGACAAGGCGCTGTACGTCTTCGACACCATCGCCCTGAATGAGCAATGGGATTTGAACCTGGGCCTGCGCTATGACTGGTTCGACGGCAACAGCAAGACCTACTCCGCGACCCATGCCGAGACTGGCGACTTCACCTCCAAGGATGAAGAGCTGAGCAGCCGTGCCGGCCTGGTCTACAAGCCAGTGGAGAACGGTCGCATCTATGTGGCCTGGGGCACTTCCTTCAACCCCTCCGCCGAAGCCCTGGCCAACAACGGTGGCGGCCTGACTGCCAATACCGAAAACCTGGACCCGGAAAAGAACGAGACCTGGGAGCTGGGCACCAAGTGGGAGCTGCTGGGTGGTCGCCTGGCGCTGGATGGCGCGGTGTTCCGCGTCGAGAAGACCGACGCTCGCGAAACCATGGCCGACGGTTCCACCCAACTGGCGGGCAAGCAGCGCGTGCAAGGCGTGGAGCTTGGTCTGACCGGGCACATCACCGAGCAGTGGGATGTCTTCGCCAACTACACCTTCCTCGACAGCGAGACCCTGGACGCGGCCGACACCGCCGCCGGCATCGCCCGTGAAGGCCAGGCGCTGGGCAATACCCCGCCGCGTTCGCTCAACCTGTGGACCACCTATGAGCTGCCCGCCGGCTGGACCCTGGGCTACGGTGCCCGCTACGTCAGCGAGCGCAACGTGAGCTCCAGCACCACCGCCAAGCTGGATGCCTACTGGGTGCACAACGCGATGATCGGCTACAGGGTCAGCGAGGAGCTGGACCTGCAACTGAACGTGAACAACCTGTTCGACAAGGATTACGTCGAGCGCGTCCGTCAGCAGAACGGCACCGATGCCCGCTCCTCGGCCATCGAATACGGCGATGCCCGGTCGGCGATCCTGACCGCGAGCTACTCGTTCTGACGAACGACCCGGGGGCCCTGCGCAAGGCAGGGTCCTCGGACATGGCTGTAAATAAAAGGTAAAAGATCTGATTCCTGGTTTAATGCATCCCGTTCTCAAATAAAATCGCCTCCCGGTCAGGCATGGGGCCGACCGCAAGTGCGATTCGCCGCGCCGCCAGGCGCGCGCCCGAGGGATATCACGTGTTGAAGAAGACCCTGTTCCAGCTGCACTGGCTGTTCGGTATCAGTGCCGGGCTGGTGCTGGCCCTGATGGGCGTCACTGGGGCCGCCTACAGTTTCCAGGAGGAGATCCTCCGCCTGCTCAACCCCGAGTCCCTGCAGGTCCAGGTGCGCGACACTGGCGTGCTGCCGCCTGCCGAGCTGGTGAGCAAGATAGAAGCCGCCGAAGGCAAGAAGGTCGTCCGTCTCGGGGTGGAAACCGGGTCCGGTCATGCCGCCCGCGTCTTCTTCGCGCCTCCGCCCGGCGAGCACCGTGGTCCCATCCGCTACTTCGACCCCTACACCGGCGAATTGCTGGGCGAGCCGTCCGGCCAACAGTTCTTCGACCTGATGCTGCAACTGCACCGCTTCCTCGCCATGGGCGAGTTCGGCAAGCAGATCACCGCCGCCTGCACCCTGATCCTGATCTTCTTCTGCCTGTCCGGCCTCTACCTGCGCTGGCCGCGCAAGGCCGGCAGCTGGCGCGCCTGGCTGACCCTGGACTGGTCGCGCAAGGGGCGCAGCTTCAACTGGGACCTGCACGCGGTGGCCGGTACCTGGTGCCTGCTGTTCTACCTCCTGGCGGCCCTGACCGGCCTGTTCTGGTCCTACGAGTGGTACCGCGAAGGCCTCAACCGCCTGCTGTCCGACGCCCCGGCCGGGCAACAGGGCAAGCCCGGCGAACGCCGTGGCGAAGGTCGGGGACGCGGCGGCATGCAGGCGCCGTCCGGCCCACCGCTGGTGGTTGATTACGACGCAGTGTGGAAGAGCATCCGCGACACCGCGGGCCCGGGCATGACCGCCTACAACCTGCGCCTGCCCCCGGTGGGCGGCCAGCCGGCCACCGTCTTCTACCTGCTGGAAGGTGCCGCGCACCCGCGCGCGCTGAACCAGATCACCCTCGATCCGGCCACCGGCAAGGTGATGCGCAGCGACCGCTACACCGACAAGAGCTTCAAGGCCCAGTTGCTCACCAGCATCTATGCCTTGCACGTGGGTGAGTACTTCGGCCTGCCGGGACGCATCCTGGTGATGCTGGCCAGCCTGACCATGCCGCTGTTCTTCGTTACCGGCTGGCTGCTCTACCTCGACCGCCGGCGCAAGAAACGCGCGATCAAGGCCGCCCGTGGCGGGCTGGAGGAAAGCGCCGGCAACGACTCCTGGCTGATCGGCTTCGCCAGCCAGAGCGGCCTTGCCGAGCAACTGGCCTGGCAGAGCGCCGGCCAGTTGCAGGCCGCCGGCCTGCCGGTACGGGTCGAGCCCCTGGCGGCGTTGGATGGCGGCACCCTGGCCCAGGCCCGCAATGCGCTCTTCGTGGTCAGCACCTTCGGTGACGGCGAGGCGCCGGACAACGCCCGCGGCTTCGAGCGCAAGGTGCTCGGCCAGGCCTCCCAGCTCGCCGGCCTGCGTTTCGCCGTGCTGGCCCTGGGCGATCGCCAGTACGAGCAGTTCTGTGGCTTCGGCCGGCGTCTGCAGACCTGGCTGAAAGGACAGGGCGCCAGCCAGCTGTTCGACCCGGTGGAAGTGGACAATGGCGACAGCGGCGCCCTCCAGCAGTGGCAGCAACAACTGGCCCAGGTGTCCGGCAGCGCCGCACTGACGCCCTGGAGCGGCCCCGCTTTCGAAAGCTGGACCCTTGAAGGCCGCGAGCACCTCAACCCCGGCAGCCAGGGCGAATCCACCTGGTTGCTGCGCCTGCGCGCCCCGACGGGCAGCCAGGTGGACTGGCAGGCCGGCGACCTGGTGGAAATCCTTCCGCGCCAGGCCGAGCCGCGCATCCAGGCCTGGCTCGACCAGCACGGCCTGGACGGCGACGCCCAGGTCGAACTGGACGGCGCGCGCCAGACACTGCGCCAGGCCCTGGCCGGGCGCCTGTTGCCGAACTCCTTCGAGCACCTGGTGGGCCTGCAGCCGCAGGCCCTGGTGCAGGCGCTGATCGGCCTCTCCGTGCGCCAGTACTCCATCGCCTCCCTGGCCAGCGATGGTGCGCTGGAGCTGATCGTGCGCCAGGAACAGCATGCCGACGGCAGCCTGGGTATCGCCTCCGGCTGGCTGACCCACCACCTGCCGCAGGGCGCCGCCGTGCCCCTGCGCCTGCGCCGCAACAGCCGCTTCCACCTGATCGATGAAGACCGCCCGCTGATCTTCATCGGCAACGGCACCGGCCTCGCCGGCCTGCGCAGCCTGCTCAAGGCCGCCATCGCCGCCGGCCGCAAGCGCAACTGGATGCTGTTCGGCGAGCGCAGCCAGGCCCACGACTTCTATTGCCGCGACGAGCTGCAAGGCTGGCTGGCCGCGGGCGAGCTGCAGCGTCTGGACCTCGCCTTCTCCCGTGACCAGGCCGAGAAGGTCTATGTGCAGGACCGCCTGCGCGAGGCCGCCGACGAATTGCGCGCCTGGTTGGCCGATGGCGCGGTGATCTACGTCTGCGGCAGCCTGCAGGGCATGGCCGAAGGCGTCGACCTCGCCCTGTGCGACATTCTCGGCAGCGAAGCGCTGCAACAGCTCGGCGATGAAGGCCGCTATCGCCGCGACGTGTATTGACGGCGCCCTGCGCCGAACCGAGTGATCCCGCTCCTGGGAAACGTTCGCCCCGCCTTGTGCGGGGCGTTTTTTATATATCCATCCACGCGAATGAATTCGGCTACAAGGACGGCGGCTTTTGGCCATAATCGGCTACATGAACAGACCAATCCTGCTGAACTGCGACATGGGGGAAAGCTTCGGTGCCTGGGAAATGGGCAACGACGAGCACGCCATGCCGCTGGTGGACCAGGCGAACCTCGCCTGCGGGTTCCATGCCGCCGACCCGCTGACCATGCAGCGCACCGTCGAACTGGCGGTGCGCCACAACGTGCGCATCGGCGCCCATCCGGCCTATCCGGACCTCGCCGGATTCGGCCGCCGCCACATGGCCTGCACGGCAGAGGAGGTGCGCGCCCTGGTGCTCTACCAGATCGGCGCGCTGGAAGCCTTCTGCCGCGCCGTCGGCACCCAGGTCGCCTATGTGAAGCCCCATGGCGCCCTGTACAACGACCTCGTGCGTGACGACGCGCTGCTCGCCGCGGTGCTCGACGCCTGCGCCAGCTACCGCAAGGGCCTGCCGCTGATGGTCCTGGCCCTGGCGGACAACAGCCGCGAGCTGCAACTGGCCGACGCCGCCGACGTGCCGCTGATGTTCGAGGCCTTCGCCGACCGCGCCTACCTCTCCGACGGCCAACTGGCGCCCCGGCGCCTGGCGGGCGCGGTGCACCACGACCCCGAGCGCATCCTCGACCAGGCCCTGGCGATCGCCACGGGAGAGCCTTTCCCGGATATCGACGGCAAGCCGCTGCGGCTGACCGCCGACAGCCTCTGCGTGCACGGCGACAACCCGGAGTCGTTGGCCGTGCTGCGCCGTCTGCGAGGCAAGCTGGACGCCCTATGATCCGCCTCGAACCCGCTGGCGCCGAAGCCCTGCTGCTGGTGCTGGCCGACGAACCGGATGCGCGGCTGCCACAGCGAATCGCCGAGCTGGCCGAAACCCTGCGGCAGCGCTTCGGCCACCTGCTGGTGGACCTGGTGCCGGGCTGGACCACCCTGCTGCTGCACTACGACCTTACCCGCACCGACCATCTCGCCCTGGCCCGGCATATCGAACCGCTGCTCGAAGACTGGCTGAAGGCGCCGGCTGCCACCGACACCGGCAAGCTCCATCGGATTCCCGTCTGGTACTGCGGTGAGGACCTGGCGAAGGTGGCCGAGTCCTGTGGCCTTTCCGCCGCTGAGGTAGTGGATATCCACAGCAGCGGCGAATACCGCGTCGGCGCCATCGGCTTCTCCCCCGGCTTCGCCTACCTCGGTGGCCTGGACGCGCGCCTGGCCCTGCCGCGCCGGGGCAGCCCGCGCATTCGCGTGCCCGCCGGCAGCCTGGCCATCGCCGAGCGCCAGACCGCCATCTATCCACAGGCCTCCCCCGGCGGCTGGCACTTGCTGGGGTTGTGCCCCTGGTCGCTGTTCGACGCCCGCCGTGTGCCGCCTTGCCCACTGGCGCTGGGTGACCGGGTGCGTTTCTTCGCCATCGACGAGGCGCGTTACCGAGCCGAAGGGGGCGAGGGATGAGCGGCCTGCGGGTGATCAAGCCCGGCCCGCTGAGCCTGCTGCAGGACGCCGGGCGCTTCGGCTGGCAGCACCTGGGAGTTTCCCCTGCCGGGCCGATGGACCGGTTGGCGGCGGCCTGGGCCAATCGGTTGCTGGGCAATCCGTTCGGCTGCGCGGTACTGGAAATCGCCCTGGGCGGTGTCGAACTGGAAGCAGAGGAGGCGCTCTGGGTGGCGCTGGCCGGTGCCGATATGCCGCTGGAGGTGGACGGTGAGCCGCGACGCAACTGGTCGCGCTTGCGCCTGGAGGCCGGGCAGCGCCTGCAGATTGGCTTCGCCCGCAGCGGTCAGCGCGCCTACCTGGCGATGGCCGATGGCATCCGCGCCGAGCCGGTGCTGGGCAGCGTCGCCTGCCAGCTGCGCGAAGGCCTGGGCGGGCTGGACGGCGAAGGCGTCAAGCTGGCCGAGGGTGACCTGCTGCAAGGCGGCAGCGCCGACTTCCCCCGCGGCGCCAGCGTGCCCTGGCCCTGGCAGCCGGACTACAAGGCCGCGCAGTTGATGCGGGTGCTGCTGGGCGGCGATGCGGCCAGCTTCGCCGAGGAGGAGGCCCGCGCCTTCTTCGAGCAGCCCTGGCAACTGAGCCCGCAGTCGGACCGCATGGGCGCGCGGCTGCAAGGCGCGCCCATACTCGCGCCGCAGCGGCAGTGGTCCCAGGGCGTGGTCAGCGGCGCCATCCAGGTGCCGCCGGACGGCCAGCCCATCGTGTTGATGGCCGACCGCCAGACCATGGGCGGCTATCCCATCCTCGGCTGGGTCCACCCGCTGGACCTGGGGCGCCTGGCCCAATGCGCGGCGAACCAGGTGCTGCGTTTCACCGCCGTGAGCCTGGAGGATGCGCAGGAGGAGCTGCGGGCGTTCTACGCCTTCTTCGGGCGTTGAGGGCGGCGCCGACATGGCCGGCTTCTTGTGGGGCGAATTCATTCGCCAAGGGCTGCGCAGCAGCCCCCTTTGGTATTGAAGGGCAGTCCTTCGGACTGCTCAGCGAATGAATTCGCCCCCACAGAAAAGCGGTCGGCGTAACGGGCTATTTTGGCAGATGGTTCAACGGCAGCGGTGAAGGGGCCTTCACCGTCTGGATTGCGAAGTTGCTGCGGATATCGCTGACGCCGGGGAGCTTGAGCAGCGTGCCGGTCAGGAAATGCTCGTAGGCTCGCAGGTCCGGCACTACCACTTGCAGCAGGAAATCCGCCTCGCCCGATACCAGGTGCACCGAGATGACTTCCGGCAGGCTGATCACCGCTTCGCGAAAAGCGTCGGCCTGTTCCTGGCGATGACGCTCCACCTTGATGCCGACGAATACCGTCAGCCCCAGGCCCACTTCGTCGCGGTCGAGGCTGGCGTGGTAGCCGCGGATGACGCCGGCTTCCTCAAGCAACCGGACCCGGCGCAGGCAGGGCGAAGCGGACAGACCGATCTCGTCGGCCAACTGCACGTTGGAGAGGCGGCCGTTGCGCTGCAGGGCGGCGAGAATCCGGTGGTCGAGGGCGTCAAGTTTTAGTTTTGGCATGAGTGGCTTGTTTGATTGCATGTTGTTGGCAGGAGCTGCCATGAATGATGGCCTTGCCGGTCAAATACGCAAGCACCTGCCCCGGCCTTCGGGCCTAGAATTTTCCCTCTCGACACGTCTCTGGAGCGGAAAAATGACCGGATTCCTTATCGCTCTGGCGGTGGTCTACCTGCTGCCCGGGCCGGACATGATCCTCCTGTTGCAAACCGGGGCCCGCCAGGGCCGCGGCATGGCCCTGGCCACGGCACTGGGGCTGGCCCTGGCGCGCAGCAGCCATGTGGCGCTGGCCGGCCTGGGACTGGCGGTGCTGTTCAGGACCGCGCCCTGGACCTTCGACCTGGTGCGCCTGGCCGGCGCGGCCTACCTGCTCTGGCTCGGGCTGCGGCTGCTGCAGGCGCAGACCTCTGCCCTGGTGGTGGAAGGCGGGCCGCAGCCGTCGCGGGCCTACTGGCTGGCCATGCGCCGGGGCCTGCTGACCAACCTGCTGAACCCCAAGGCGCTGGTGTTCTGCTCGGTGCTGCTGCCGCAGTTCGTCAGCCCGGAGGCCGGGCCGCTGGCGCTGCAGTTCGCCCTGCTGGGCGCCGTGCTGGTGGCGGTGGGGCTGGCGTTCGACACGGCCTATGCCCTGGCGGGTGCAGGCCTGGGCCGCTGGCTGGGGCGGCGGCCGCTGGTGCAGCGATTGCAACAGTGGCTGTTCGGCGGGGTGCTGGTGGGGTTCGGGGTGAGGTTGGCGGTGCTGCGGGATATCTGAAAAAGCGCGGGACCCGTATGTGTGTGGGAGCGAATTCATTCGCGAAAGGACGCGGAGCGTCCCCAGTGTTTGCCAGGGGCAGGCTTCGCCTGCCATCGCGAATGAATTCACTCCCACAAGGTCCGTGCGCTGTCGGACCCTAGCCGTTGATGGTCTCCGCATGGTGGCAGGCCACCTGGCGGGCATCGAGCAGGCGCAGTTCCGGTACTTCCACCTTGCAGCGCTCGGTCGCGTAGGGGCAGCGCTTGTGGAAGGCGCAGCCGGACGGCGGGTCGAGGGGGTTGGGCAGCTCGCCGGCAATCTTGATCTTCGGCTTGCCCGGGTCCGGGTGGATGGCCGGCGTGGCCGAGAGCAGGGCCTTGGTGTAGGGGTGCAGCGGGCGGCTGTAGATCAGCTCGCTGGGGCCCATCTCCGCCGGGCGGCCGAGGTACATCACCAGCACGTCGTTGGCGACGTGGCGCACCACCGCGAGGTTATGGGAGATGAACACGTAGCCGGTGTTGTAGCGCTCCTGCAGGTCCATGAAGAGGTTGAGCACCTGGGCCTGGATCGACACGTCCAGCGCCGAGGTCGGTTCGTCCGCCACCAGCACCTTGGGCTGCAGCATCATTGCCCGGGCCAGGGCGATGCGCTGGCGCTGGCCGCCGGAGAACATGTGCGGGTAGCGCTGGTAGTGCTCGGGGCGCAGGCCCACCTGCTGCATCATCGCCTGCACCTGTTCGCGGCGTTCGGTGCGGGAGGCCGGGGTGTTGATCAGCAGCGGCTCGGCCAGTTGGTCGCCGACCTTCTGCCGCGGGTTGAGCGAGGCGTAGGGGTTCTGGAAGACCATCTGCACGTCGCGGCGCAGTTGCTTGCGCTCTGCCTTGCTGGCGCCCGCCACTTCCTGGCCGGCGATCTGCAGGGAGCCGGAAGAGGGTTCCTCGATCAGGGTCAGGGCACGGGCCAGGGTGGACTTGCCGCAGCCGGATTCGCCGACCACGGCCAGGGTCTTGCCGGCTTCCAGCTCGAAGGACACGCCATTCAGGGCGCGGACCAGGGCGTGGGGCTTGAACAGGCCGCGGGAGATCTCGTAGTGGCGGGTCAGTTCGCGGGCGGTCAATACGGCACTCATCGCGCCACCTCGATCAGGTTAAGGGGGTAGAAGCAGCGCACGGCGCCGTGGGCATGCGGGTCCAGGCTGGGGCGATGGGCCACGCAGTTGGGCTGGCCGTAGGGGCAGCGCGGCGACAGCAGGCAACCGTGGGGCCGGTCGTAGCGGCCGGGGACTATGCCGGGCAGGGTGGCCAGGCGGCGGGCGCCCAGGCTGTGCTCGGGAATGGCCTTGAGCAGGGCTTCGGTATAGGGGTGGGTGGGCGCGTCGAACAGGCGCGGCACCTCGCCGATTTCCACCGCCTGCCCCGCGTACATCACGCAGACGCGGTCGGCGGTTTCGGCGACCACCGCCAGGTCATGGGTGATCAGCACCAGGCCCATGCCCTGGTCGCGCTGAAGGTCCAGCAGGAGGTCCATGATCTGCGCCTGGATGGTCACGTCCAGGGCGGTGGTGGGCTCGTCGGCGATCAGCAGCTTGGGCTCGGCGGCGATGGCCATGGCGATGGCGACGCGCTGGCTCATGCCACCGGAAAGCTGGTGCGGGTAGGCGTCCAGGCGGCTTTCGGCGCCGGGG
>RCUT01000675.1_pt1 | contig 17337 bp, 16 predicted proteins | sample 2166171 | NCBI WGS metagenome assembly RCUT01 (sample SAMN09932757, study PRJNA488358) | compost metagenome | isolation source: compost soil in 4-hydroxybenzoic | place: Germany: Experimental Botanical Garden
GCCGCTTTCCGCGCCAGGCGCTGCATGCCTATCTGCTCGCCTTCGAACATCCCCGTACAGGCGAGGTGATGGAGTTCGAAACCGACCTGCCGGATGACATGGAAGCGCTGCTCGCCGCATTGCGCGGCTGAAAAACCCGCATGGCGCGGTCAAAAAAACTGCGCCATGTATTTCGCCGGAAGCCCCGGATAATAAAAAAAGATTAGCGGATAGCGATATTCCGCAGTCGGTCCTTTTTATAGACCGCCCCAATTTCGCTTCAATCGTCACACCTCCTCGGCCCCCGCAAAGCTTGAAACCGCCGCCGTGAAAACCGTGGCCGCACAAGAGCTTGGCGACCACTGACGCCGCAGGAAACGCCGAACGTTCAATTCGCCTCCCTCGAACGGAACCGGCATGATGACGGGATCTCTCGCGAATGAATATCGAAGACCGCCAGTTTATATTTCAGGAGTTGCGCAGCGTCGAAGGCTATATCGATCCGCCCGATGCGCTTGTCTTCAAGGCGCTGCTGCAGGCGCAGACGAGCCGGGGTCTCGATGGCGGCATGGCGGAAATCGGCGTTTATTACGGCCGCTCCTATTTCCTGCTGCGCAAATTCGCCCAGGCACAGGAAAAGGTGCTGGGCGTCGACCTGTTCGATCTCGACCCACCCGAAGATGGCAGCCTCGATCAATATGAGCGCCTGATGGAAAACGGCCGCCGGCTGGGTTTTGCGATGGATGAGGAACTGATCATCAGGGGCGACAGCACGCGGCTGGCACCCGCCGACATCACCTCGAAGATCGGCCCGGCCCGTTTCTTCAGCATCGATGGCGGCCACCACCTGCACCATGTGCTGGCCGATGCGAAACTGGCGATGGAGGTGATCGCGCCGCACGGCGTCATCGTCTTCGACGACACCTTCAACCCCGCCTGGCCGGAGGTGACGGTGGGCGTCGCCGATTTCCTTCGCACCCATGGCCATAACCTCGTCTGCTTCGGCATGACCAAATACAAGACCTATGTCTGCCGGCGGGAATTTCACGCGACCTATGCCGGCGCGATTGCCGCCGATCCCGATCTGCAGGGGCTTGGCCATGTCGAGACGCAGTTCCTCGGCTCGAAGGTGGTTCGCCTGCACAATCCCATGCGCCGGCGGGTCATGTATGAGCTGATGGTGCGCTCCGGCCTTGGCGGTTTTTCGGAACGAATCTACCGTTCGAAAGTTAAACAGGTCAAAGAGGGTGTCGCCTCAACATAACGCATGTGTGAACGCAGCGTTCGCTTGAAACGCGGCGGGCGCGTACATATCTGTCACATGGGTTCGTGCGGGGTCGGTAACGACCCGCAGCTTACGGTGCGCCTCCGGCGGGTTAATCGCCGACCAAAGAGGGTGCCGTTCCAGACCATAGATAAGGGGGTGCTTTATGGCCCGCAATAGTTTGCCTACGATTACAGCCGGCGAAGCCGGTCTCAATAGATATCTCGACGAAATCCGCAAATTTCCGATGCTGGAGCCGCAGGAAGAATACATGCTTGGCAAGCGTTACGCCGAGCATGGTGACCGCGACGCCGCCCACAAGCTCGTCACCAGCCATCTGCGTCTCGTCGCCAAGATCGCCATGGGTTACCGCGGTTACGGCCTGCCGATCGGCGAAGTCGTGTCCGAAGGCAATGTCGGTCTGATGCAGGCGGTCAAGAAGTTCGATCCGGAACGTGGTTTCCGTCTGGCCACCTATGCCATGTGGTGGATCAAGGCTTCGATCCAGGAATATATCCTGCGCTCGTGGTCGCTGGTGAAGATGGGCACGACGGCCAACCAGAAACGCCTGTTCTTCAACCTGCGCCGGCTGAAAGGCCGCATCCAGGCGATCGACGACGGCGATCTGAAGCCGGAACACGTCAAGGAAATCGCCACCAAGCTGCAGGTTTCCGAGGAAGAAGTCATCTCGATGAACCGCCGCCTGCATGGCGACGCGTCGCTGAATGCGCCGATCAAGGCGTCCGAGGGCGAATCCGGCCAATGGCAGGATTGGCTGGTGGATGACCATGAAAGCCAGGAAGCCGTGCTGATCGAGCAGGACGAGCTGGAAACCCGCCGCCGCATGCTGGCCAAGGCCATGGGTGTGCTGAACGACCGCGAACGCCGCATCTTCGAGGCCCGCCGGCTTGCCGAAGATCCGGTGACGCTGGAAGAACTCTCCTCCGAGTTCGACATCAGCCGCGAACGCGTGCGCCAGATCGAGGTTCGCGCCTTCGAGAAGGTGCAGGAAGCGGTGCAGAAGGAAGCGCTGGAAGCCGCGCGTGCTTTGCGCGTGGTGGATGCTTAAGGCGACACTCTCTTAAGGAGAGCACGCCATCCACGAACGACATCATCCTCGGCCCTCGGCCGAGGATTTTTTATGTGTGAAAGCCAAACGGGGATAAATGTCCGGCAACGCCCGTTGCCAACCGTTGAGTCCTCACCATGACAACCCATCGACCGTCATACCGGCCTTGAGCCGGAATCCAGCCGACGCGCGTCTGCGCGGCGAGAAGAGTCCTTTCAGCCCAAGGACTTGGGCTGGCTGGATACCGGCTCAAGGCCGGTATGACGGAAGAGGGAATCTCGCCGGGCAATAAGCCAGTGCTTGGATATGTTGAAATGTTAAGGGCGGCCTGAGCCGCCCTTAAATCATCACTGTCCGGTCGCCGGCGCTGCCGCCGCCCATTCGCTGAGCGCCTTGTCGAAGGCGGCGATGCCGTCATTGCCCTTTTGCAGGGTCAGCAGCGCACGCCGGCCATTACGATACGACACCGGAATATCGATCCAGTTGCGGCTCTTCAGAAGCTCCAGATTGGTCTTCATCGCATCCGGGAAGTCGTTGAGCGCGATCATGTGGAAATCGTCGGTGATCTTGGCCGGAACCGCGATCAGCGCGTTGCCGCGATCCTGCTCGGTGCTCTTCATCGCAATGCGCTGGACACTGTCGATGGCGCCACCTTCGAAGCCGGGCGAAACCGAGAAGACGATCTCGATCAGATGGCTCGCCGGCAGCGACGGATCGGTATTGCGCTTGAAGGTGATGAGCGCGCTGAGGCCACGGCCGGGAACCGTGATCTGGCCCTGCACGGTGGGCGAAGGTTTGCCTTCGCCGTCACTTTCCTGCTGCAGCGACCAGGAAACGCTGCCCTGAATGGCGGTCGGCACCGTCTGGCCCAGCACTTCCTCATAAAGGAACATGCGGTCGCCGGTGGCGGCAGCGGCAGGCTGCTGTGCCGGCGGCGTGCCAGCCGGGGTTCCGGCGGGCGCACCGGCATTATTGGCCGGAGCCTCGCCCGCGGGCGGCGGCGCGACATTCTGCTCATAGACCGACTGGCCTTCGGCCGTCACCGGCTGGCCGTTCGCACCGGCGGCAGGTCCCTCGTCACGCTCGGTGCCATCGGCCAGAAGCCGCTGGGTAAACTTGGTGCCGGTGACGGAGCCGTCATCGCCATGGGTCGGGGTCTGATGGTTGGTCGGGGTTGTCGGCTGCTGCCCGGTGGCGGGCGGCTGCTGGGTCGCCGGCGGTGTCGGCGTCTGCGCCTCACCCGTGCCGTTCGAAGAGGTCTGGGTGTTGCCGCCGTTCTGTGCGGAACTGACCAGCCCGCCGACCATATCGTTCAGCGCATCGCGGTTCATCCACACGGCATAACCGCCGCCGGCAAGCAGCGCCACGCCGACAAGGGCAAGCACCAGCGACGCATAGTTGCGACGCGGTTTCTTCTTGACCATATAGGCGGGCGTCGCGGCGGCAGCGCCCACGCCATTCGTTTCGTCCGAAGCCTGACGGGTGGACGGCGACGCGCCGTCATAACCGATCAGCTCGTCCAGATCGTCCCAGGGTGTGCGTTCCTTATTGTCCTTTGCCGCGGCCTGATCACCGAAGGGATCGTTATCCGCGCGCGGCAGCGCCGGCGCGTCCTTGGCGGGAATGGCAATATCCGCATCCTGGAAATAGGACGAGAAATCCTCGACCACGGCTGCCTTTTTCGGAGCCTGCTCTTCCGTCTGGCGATGTTCGTCAAAATCGTGCCGGCCACCAAAGGCGGGCGCGTGCTCCACGGCGGCAGGGCCCAAATGGTCGTCCGCCTCGCGACGCCCATCCTCTTCGTAAGGGGCCGGCTCGAAGCTTACTTCCGGTTCCTGATAATGCTGCGCAGCGTAACCGGCAACGAGCGGACGTTCGTCGGTCTCGTTGCGAACCTCTTCATATTCCTCGGCGGCCGGACGCAGATCGTCATCCCGCGCTTCATCGAGCTTGCGCCAGTCATCCTCATCCACCGGCTGTGCCCAATGGGAAGGAACGGAATCATCGGCGGGGCCGGGCGCCGTTTCAGGCTCCGGCTGTTGAGCCGGCTCTTCATCCGCCCGCGTGAAATAGGTGCCAACGGCCTCGTCGGAAACGTGTGCCGGGGCCGGAGCGGCATGAACCGTTTCCGGCGCATCATAAAGCTCTTCCGGCTCGTGTTCGTCGTGACGCTGCTCCTCAGCGACAACGGTGTCAGTGTGCCGGGGCTCTTCCTCTTCAGCCGGTTCTTCGTAAACCGGCTCCGGCTGTGCAGGCGCGGCGGGCGCGGGCTCTTCATAGACCGGCTCGTGCCGTTCCTCTTCCTGCTCAGCCTGTTCCACAGGTTCGGCGGCGCGGGCCTCGTCTGCGTCGGCAGCATCCTGCTGGTAGTAGGATGCCGCCGTCTCTTCGGCTGCCGGGGAGATAGCGTCATCATCCTCAAGCGCGGGAAGCGCCTCGGCATATTCGCTGTCGACCTCGGCAATGGCGGCGTCCAGCTTGGCGATCTGCCGGCGCAACAATTCTTCCGGCGGACGTGGCTTCATATTCTCGAGTTGGCGCACAACCGCACTGCGCGCCTTGTCGTAAACCTTCGCCCGGTTTTCGGGAGTATTGTTCGCCAAGCCATCCACGGCCTTGCGAATGACTGCTACAAAATCCGCCATAAGCACTTTCTCGTCGTGACCGGCGACGTACCGGCCCGATATGGTTTATGAATCTAGATCGCCGAGGACATTAATCCTCAAACGGATCAGTCACAAGTATGGTGTCGTCACGCTCCGGACTTGTCGACAGAAGCGCGACAGGCGCCCCGATCAATTCCTCGACCTGACGGACATATTTGATTGCCTGAGCAGGCAAATCCGCCCATTTTCGGGCACCGACGGTAGATTCCTTCCAGCCTTCCAGCGTGATGTAGATCGGCTCGACACGCGCCTGCGCGCCCTGGCTGGCCGGAAGATGGTCGATTTCCTGCCCGTCAAGCTTGTAGCCGACGCAGATTTTCAGCTCGTCGAGACCGTCGAGAACGTCAAGCTTGGTAAGCGCGATGCCCGTAATACCATTGGTGGCGACCGACTGGCGCACCAGCGCGGCATCAAACCAGCCGCAGCGGCGCTTGCGGCCGGTGACGGTGCCGAATTCATGACCCTTCTCGCCCAGGAACTGGCCGATCTCGTCATTCAGTTCGGTCGGGAACGGGCCTTCGCCAACACGGGTCGTGTAGGCCTTGGTGATGCCGAGAATATAACCCAGGGAACCCGGACCCATGCCCGAACCGGCAGCGGCCTGACCGGCAACGGTGTTGGACGAGGTCACGTAAGGATAGGTGCCGTGGTCGATATCGAGCAGCGAACCTTGAGCGCCTTCAAACAGGATGCGTGCGCCGGCGCGGCGCTTCTTGTCGAGCAGCAGCCATACGGTTTCGCTGAACGGCAGGATGCGATCCGCAATCGAGCTCAGCTCTTCCATGATGGTTTCATGCGACACTTCAGCGGCACCGAAGCCACGACGAAGCGCATTGTGATGCGTCAGGATACGGTCAACCTTGGCGGAGAGCGCTTCCATGTCGGCCAGATCCATGACGCGGATGGCGCGGCGGCCGACCTTGTCTTCGTAAGCCGGGCCGATGCCGCGGCGCGTGGTGCCGATCTTGGTGCCGCTGTTGGAGGCGGCGTCTTCGCGCATGCCGTCCAGTTCGCGGTGCAGCGAAAGAATGAGCGTGGCGTTGTCGGCGATGCGCAGGTTTTCCGGCGTGACCTTCACGCCCTGCGCTTCCAGACGGCCGATTTCGGCGATCAGCGCATGCGGATCGACCACGACGCCATTGCCGATGACGGCAAGCTTGCCGGGACGCACGACGCCGGACGGCAGAAGCGAAAGCTTGTAGCTGACACCGTCGATGACAAGTGTATGGCCGGCATTATGACCGCCCTGATACCGCACGACGACATCTGCCCGCTCGGACAGCCAGTCGACAATCTTGCCTTTGCCTTCGTCGCCCCATTGCGAGCCGACCACCACAACATTCGTCATTTCTTGCTTTCCTGCTCATGGCGCTTGCGCGCCCGATAACCCGATGGGAAACCCAAACCCGCGAATGTATACTGTGTTGTTTTACGGAAAGCGACCCTGTTTCTTATGGAGAATTTTGCTTTTTCCGTGACAAGGCGCGGATTTCCCGCATTATCTCGCCCCGTGGGGGCCAAGCGCGGGCGCAAGACCGCCATTCACCCCTTAGCCGTTTTCCCGCCCCGTGAAGAAGCGAAACATCAGCGTGCCCTCCAAAGCCTATATCGCCCTCATCATCGCCACGCTCTGCTGGGGCGGCAACACCGTTGCCGGCAAGCTCGCCGTCGGCCACATCAGCCCCATGGCCTTCACCTTCCTGCGCTGGGTCTTTGCCGTCGCCATCATCTTCGCCATTTCCGTGCCGCAGCTCATCAAGGACTGGCCGGTGGTGAAAAAGCGCCTGCCCTATTTCCTCGTGCTCGGCAGCGTCGGTTACACAGCCTTCAACGTGTTTCTCTACACGGCCCTGCAGCACACCTCGGCCATCAATGCCGCCGTCATCCAGGCCGGCATTCCCATGGTTATCTTCGTGCTGAACTTCATCCTGTTCCGCACCCGCGTGCTGTTCGGCCAGATCGCCGGTTTCTGCCTCACCATTTCAGGCGTGGCGCTGCTCGCCTCGCATGGCGATCCGGTCTCGCTGCTGCAGCTGGAAATGAATGCCGGCGACGCCGTCATGCTGCTCGCGGTTCTGGTCTATGCCATCTACACCGTCATTCTGCGCTGGAAACCCACGGTTGACTGGCGCACGCTGATGGCCATCCCCGCCTTTTTTGCCCTTCTCACCTCCGTCCCGCTGGTTTTCTGGGAAATGTCGCGCGACAGCGTCATCTGGCCGGATCAAAAGGGCTGGGTGCTGGTGGTCTATGCCGCCATTTTTGCGTCGCTCATCGCGCAGATCCTCTACATCAAGGGTGTGGAACAGATCGGCGCCAACCGCGCCGGCCTCTTCATCAACCTCGTGCCCGTCTTCGGCACGTTGCTGTCCGTCTTCGTGCTCAGCGAAACCCTGCACACCTATCAGATCATGGCGCTCATCATGGCGCTGGCCGGCATTGCCGTGGCGGAACGAAAAAAATCGCCGGCATCCTGAACCCATAAGGGTCAGGAAAACCGGCGTAGTCTGGCAGGCATGAAAGAATGGAGCATCGGATCGAAAACTGTTTCCGATGCTCGAACGAGAGGTCAGAGCGCGGTTTCGCGCTCAGCCGGAGAAAGGACGGCGTTGCCGAGGACGATATCGCCCTTGTCGGTGGTAACGATCAGCACTTTTTCGAGCGATCCGTCATTGTTCAGCGAAAAGGCAAGGCGCAGGGCGCTCGAAGACCAGCCGGCGCCGGCGAGCGCAGCACGCTTGATCGCGGCGCAATCACCGCAATCGCCAAGGCTTAACGACGGCGTTGCCGGAACATCGGCTGCAAAACCGGAAAAATAATCATCGAGCGCGCCCATTGTGGCGTTCACATCGCGGTTGACGCGCAGCAGTTCCTCGCGGCGCTCGCCGGTCAGCGGCGCGGCGATGGTGGAAACGCATTGGCCAGCGGAAAGAACGCAGCCATCAAAACCACCCGGCGCGGAAATGCCGATCTGGGTGACGGCGCTTTTCTCGACGGCGGCAAAACCACGGGCAAAACCGGCAGCACCGGCCGCATCGGCATGGGTGGACATGGAAGCAACGGCAATTCCGCAGATGGCGGCAGCAATAATCTTCTTCAGCATTTCATACCCCGTTTTGCGATCCGCCGGCTTGTGCCGGTCTCGATTTCTGTTTCGTGGAAGCGTCTCTTTCAAAGGCCGCTCCCCGTCTGTGATCCCACAATGGCACACGACTGTTTTCAGCCGCTTTAAGCCGATTGCTACAATTTTATCGGTTTTCATTTTTGTACAGAGAACGCTTTTTTTCGAATATGCGCCGGTATCGTCGCCGCGAATTCCGGGGCAACGTCGGGAAGCGATAAAGGGGCCGCATCGCTGCGGGGGGTATCAAAGGGTAGTGCAGGGTTTTGCAGACGATGCGGCCCCGGCTTCACATATGACCCGCCCGCCAAACCGGTTCCTGTTTGGAGGATGGGCATATGCCGGCCGCCTCAACCGTGACATCGGGAAACTCCCCGGTTTCGGCCGCCTGCCCCGCCCATCCTGCGCCGCGCGCACGCCTGATGACCGGGATGGGCCGAGTATAGCCGGGCCGGCGGGACCGGGGATGCGCGGGGATAAACGCATCTTGAAAAAGGCGCTCGGGAGGCGGTTTCGCCCCATCCCGGACACAGGAATTTTCAGCGGGTTAACAGGCCCTTGATCGGCGGCATTTGAATTAACCTTGTCTTAAAACCCGACGTTAATGGTTAGCAATTTAAGAATAGCGGAACGAAAGGGTTCCGTTATGCGTGGCGTATCTGCCGTTGTTTTCCTGATGCTCGTTCTCGCCGGCTGCGCCACCGCACCGTCGCAGGTGACCAATGCCTGTGCGATTTTCGAGCAGCGGAACGGCATCTTCAACAATTGGCGGCGCGACGCGAAAGCGGCCGAGCGGGAGTTCGGCGTGCCCGTGCCTGTCATGATGGCGACGATCTACACCGAATCCGCCTTCCGCCCCTATGCGCGGCCGCCCCGCACCAAGCTTCTCGGTTTTATTCCGTGGAAACGCCAGTCTACGGCCTATGGTTACGCGCAGGCGCTTGATGGCACATGGAGTGTTTACCAGCGTGAAACAGGCCGCTGGTCGGCAAGCCGCACCGATTTCACCGATGCCATCCACTTCGTCGGCTGGTATCACGCCAAGAGCCGGCGCGAAAACGGCATTTCGCTGAACGACCCCTACAATCTCTACCTCGCTTATTATTCCGGCCATGGCGGTTATGCGAAGGGCAGCTGGCGCAACAATTCCGCGGTCCAGAAGGCCGCCCGCCGCTCCGCCAACATGGCGATGCGTTACGAGGCGCAGCTGCAGCAATGTGGATATCGCTGAGGCTGGGGCGGGAATAGCCCAGCCTGCGGTTGCTAGTGCCCAAACCTCTCCTCCGTCATCCTCGGGTCAAGCCTGAGGATGAAGTCGAGTTTGTGCGACGCTTTTTCAGGAACTGACATGCGCCTGAGTTCCCCACCTGAGGGAGAAAGCCGATAGTAGCGGCGCACTTTACGCCCCGTAAGCCGCCAGAAAACCCCTGACCGCATCGATCTCGCCGGAGCGGATTTCATGCCCGCCCGGGTGCCACACGGTTTCCACCGTGCCGCCCTGCGCCTTGAGGCTCTGTTCCAGCGCCTTGGTCAGCGGTACGGGGCAGATCGGATCGCGCTCACCGGCGGTGATCAGCACCCGGCGCGTGGCTTTGGCGGGGGAGGTCTTCGGCTCGAACGGGATGAGCGGATGCATCAGCACCGCAGCATCGAAAAGCTCGGGCTGTTCGATCAGCACATTGGCAAGAATATTCGCGCCATTGGAAAAACCGAGGCCGATGACCGGACCGGCCTGATAATGCTCCCGGTTCGCCTTGACGAAATCGGCGAGCTTTTCGGTTGCGCGCTGAAGGTCGGCCATGTCGTAGACGCCCTCGCCCGTACGCCGGAAAAACCGCGCCGCGCCGTGTTCGGAAACATCGCCGACCGGCGAGAGAATGGTGGCCTCAGGCAACAGACGCGAGCCGAAATCGAAGAACTGGTTTTCATCACCGCCGGTGCCGTGCAGCAAGACGAAAAGCGGAGCACCCGCAACGCCGGCGCGGGATTTGTGGAAATAGCTGTCCTTGGTCATGGGAGAATCCTTTCTGAAAGGAGGAGGTTCAACGGCTTCCGCGCGGCCTCTTCGGCCAGGCGGAGCGATCAGATGGAGCAAACGGATGCGGCTTGTTTCTTCTCCCCGCCGGGGAGAAGGTCGCGGCAGCGGGATGAAGGGGGCAAGGGTGCGGTCTGTAGCTGACGTTGCCTCCTCATCCGACCCTTCGGGCCACCTTCTCCCCAAACGGGGAGAAGAAATACGTGGCAATGTCCTGCCAAACGCTATCGAGCGGTTAAACCGCCTTCTCGTCGCCCAGCGGCTCCAGATGCTCTTCCAGCACGGAGCGCAGATGCGCATGCTGGGTCGGCAGCTTCAGCGCCTCGCCGAGATGGGCGGTGTCCTCGTCGCGGTCGAAACCGGGCTCGTTGGTGGCCACCTCGAACAGCACGCCGCCCGGGGTGCGGAAATAGATCGCCCAGAAATAATCGCGGTCGATGACAGGCGTCACCTGATAGCCGGTATCCATCAGCGCTTTGCGCACCTCCAGCTGCTTTTCGCGGTTTTCGACCGCAAAGGCGATGTGGTGCACGGACCCTGCACCCAACCGCGCGCCAGAGATATTCGGCATGGTTTCGATGTCGATAAAGTCAGCACCGTTACCGCCGGGCATACCGAGGCGCAGAACGCCGTCCTGGCGATCCACTTCCTGATAGCCCATGAATTTCAATAGCTCGGCCGTCGCACCTTCATCGCGAAGTCGCAACGAGGCACCCTGAAAGCCGTGGATCGCCTGATCCGCGCCGACGCCGTTGCCGATCCACTGCGCACGATTGTCGTCCCTGACTTCAACCAGCGCAAAACCGTCTCCATCGGGACCTGCGAAATGCAGGCGCTTGTTGCCAAAGGCTTCATCGGCCTTCAGGCCATCCACGCCGGCCTTGGAAAGACGGTCCTGCCAGTAGCCGAGCGATCCCTCGGGAACGGAAAACAGCGTCGTGCCCACTTCGCCGGTGCCGGGACGGCCACGAGCGATATGCGGGAACGGGAAATAGGTCATGACGGAGCCGGGCGTGCCGACTTCATCACCATAATACAGGTGATAGACGTCAGGCGCGTCGAAATTGACCGTCTTCTTCACCCGGCGCAGGCCGAGCGTATCGGTGAAAAAACTGTTGTTCTGACGCGCGCTCGCCGCCATCGACGTGACGTGGTGCAGGCCCTTGATCTGGTTGAGCATGATAAACCCCTTTTTGCCTGGCGAGCCTCATGGTTGGGCCTGCCCTGTTCATGGCGTAAAGATGGGGTAACAGCGCTCTCAGGCATAGAGTGGACAACGGGAACGGATTGTTCCCGAATGGTGAACGATAAAACCGACTGTTCAACGAGCCCGATGGGGCAGTTCAATGATCGTCGGCAACGCCCAGGGTCCAGTAGCCGACGGCGCGCAGCGACGCTTTCGGGAAAGAAATCTCGTCGGTGAGGAAGGATTTTGCCGCCCTCGCCTCGGATTTTTCGCAGGCGACAAAGACGTGCAGGCCTTCATGATCCGCGCTCCAGGCATGGTCGCGCAACGCCTTTTCAATGAGGCCGGCGGTGCCGGCGGGCTTGCCGCGGCGATAAAGCCATGTCCACTCGACATTCGCCGCGCAGACGATCTCCTGCCGCTCGGCTTCGTCATCGACTTCAGCATAGACGTTGAGCTTTTTCCCAGCCGGCATTTCGGCTGCCATGCGCAGCATCACCGGCAGCGCCGTCTCGTCACCGGCGAAGACATAACGCTCGGCTTCCGGGCAAACACCGCTCGGGCCGATGATGCCGAGAACATCGCCGGGCTTCGCCGTCGCACCGAAGGTCGCGCCCGGCATGTGGTCGCCCTCATGCATGACGAAGTCGATATCGACTTCACCACGCGCGATATCGCCAGAACGGATGGTGTAGACGCGCCGTGTGAGAAGATCATCGCCCGCCGGCCAGACGATCGCCCCGGTGGGCGCAAGATAAGGCCAGACCGGTGCGCGGGCCTGATCCGGCACCAGAAGCAGGCGCACATGCATGCCGCCGGTCAGCAGCCTTTCGATGCCGCTTTCGACCGATACCACCAGCCGGCGCATATGCGGTGTCAGATTATAGGCGCGGGCGACCTTGCCGACGAAAAGATTGGGCAGTTCACGCTGTTGCGCGCCATGGCCGCTCCAGCGGAAATCCAGCCCCGTCTCGCCGGAAAATTCGACGATATGCTCGGCCACCATGGCCTTTACCGACATCAATATATGTTCGGAAATGCAGCTGACCCTTGCAGCGAAATGGCCGCCTTCGGCGCTGAAGCTGCCATGGCCATATTCGGTCTTGAACCGCACTGTCGCACCGTCGCGTTCCATCTCCATATGCTCGGAAAAATGATCCTCAAAAGCATCGACGATCGACAGCGGATCGGACAGCGAGACGGAGGTTTCGGCAGACAGGAGAGACACGGGCATAATCCTTCACTTTGTAGTCCGGTTATCTTTAATCCCGACAACCGCAAAGCGTAAAGACATTTTATGAGTATCTAGAGAAGGTTTTTGTCACTGCCCGCCGTTTCAGGCAATTGCCAGTCGATCGGCTGGCGGCCATGGGAGACGAGAAAGGCGTTTGCCTTGGAAAAATGGCCATTGCCGAAAAAGCCGTTATGGGCCGAAAGCGGGGACGGATGCGGCGAGCGCAGCACGAGGTGCTTGCGCTGGTCCACGAAGGCCGCCTTCTTCTGGGCATAGGAGCCCCAGAGCAGGAAGACGACATGGTCGCATTCGTCGTTGACAGCGCGGATGACGGCGTCGGTGAATTTTTCCCAGCCCTGCCCCTGATGCGAGGCGGCGCGGGACTCTTCCACCGTCAGCACGCTGTTGAGCAGAAGCACGCCCTGTTTTGCCCAGCTTTCCAGAAAGCCGTGACCCACCGGGCGAATGCCGAGATCGGCCTGCAATTCCTTGTAGATATTGACGAGCGAAGGCGGAATGCGCACGCCGGGCTGGACGGAAAAGCACAGCCCATGCGCCTGGCCAAGCCCGTGATAGGGATCCTGGCCTAAAATGACGACCTTGACCTCATCGAGAGGCGTGAGATCGAGAGCGCGGAAATATTCCGCGCCCTTCGGGAAGATGCGCTTGCCGGCGGTTTTTTCGGCCAGCAGGAACTCTTTCAGCTTGAGCATGTAGGGGCTTGCGAATTCGCCGGAGAGAACGCGCTTCCAGCTGTCTTCGAGTTTGACGCCTGCCTCTGCCATGCCTGCCTCCATCAGAGCTTATTTGAACCGGTTGCCGCGCTGCAGCACTTCGATCTTGTAACCATCGGGATCGCAGATGAAAAAGTATTTTGCGAAAGGCTGGCCCTTATAATCGGCCTCGATGATCTTGCCGGGAGAAAGGCCGACCTCGATGAAGCGCTGGTGTTCGGCGTCCACATCGGCAACGCTGACGGCAAGGTGGCCGTAGCCGTCGCCCAGCGCATAGGGCACTTCGCGGCCACGGTTGACGGTCAGTTCCAGCTCGAAATCGCCCTCGGCATTGCTGAGATAGATCAGCGTGAAATTCTCGAACTCGGCGCGTTCCGCAATTTCAAGGCCGAAAGCCTGTTTGTAAAATTCCACCGAACGCTTTTCGTCCAGCACCCGGACCATCGAGTGGATCAGCTTGGCCATGGTGTTTTCCTTCTTCTTCCTGTTGACGGCCCGGTTATGCTCCGGGCATCGCGGCCCAAGGGGATAAAGACTGAGCGTCGCGCTTTCAACCCTAAAGGCGCTCTGCGACAGGACGTAGCGGCCCGATCACGGCAAATGTGATGGCAAAAACCCCTTGGTTTTTCAGGTGCGGCCGGAACCTGCGGCAACGGGACCGCATGGTTTTGGGCCCGCCGCTCTATCCTGAGTGCTGAACTCATGATACCGGCTAGGCATGCGCCTTTTATACCTCTGTCTTGGCTGGCTAATGGTCGCGACCGGCATTGTCGGCGCGTTTCTTCCCGTTTTGCCCACCACGCCGTTCCTGCTTCTGGCGCTCTGGTGTTTTTCGCGCTCTTCACCAAAACTCGAGGCGTGGCTGCTGGCCCACCCCAGATTCGGCCCTTCCCTGCAGCGATGGCGCGAACGCGGCGCAATCGCCCGCAACGCCAAGATCGCGGCGCTTTCGGCCATGTCCGTCAGCTACGCCGCTTTCTGGTTCCTGAGCGAGCCGCCGCCGCTACGGGCAGCCATCGTCGCCGCCGTCATGCTCGGCTCTGCGCTCTTCATCGCCACGCGCCCGGAAAGCTGAGGCGAAGGACAGGTCCTTAACGGTGGCGCGACTGCGGCAGCACGTAAGGAATATGCCGCGCGGGCAGACGGCCGACGACGCCGCCAATGCCATAGACCCTGGCGATGGTCTCGTCGCTGATCGTTTCCAGCGAAGGACCGCTCGCCGTCACCCGGCCGCCATGCATGACGATAAGTTGATCGGCAAATTCCGCCGCAAGATTGAGATCGTGCAGGATGGCGAGCACCAACCCGCCGCCGCTTGCAAAGTCGCGCGCCGTTTCCAGCACGGCGATCTGGTGGCCGATATCGAGGCTGGCCGTCGGCTCGTCGAGGAAGAGCGCCCGCGCCTCACCATTTTCCACCGGAAAAGGCACCTGCGCCAGCGCCCGGGCAAACTGCACCCGCTGCTGCTCGCCGCCTGAGAGCATGTTGTAGGACCGTTGCTCGAAACCGCGCAGCCCGGCCTTGGCAAGCGCCCGGCGGGCCTGTTCTTCCGGCATACGAGACCCCTGTGCGACAGCCCCCATGCGCACGATTTCGAGCGCCGTGAAAGGAAACGCAAGCTGGGTGCTCTGCGGCAGCACGGCCCTGAGACGCGCAAGCTGGACCGGCGTGAAGGCCGGCAGGTCGATGTCATTATAGGCCACCGAGCCGCTCTCGGCGCGCATCTCGCCCGAGAGAACCTTCATCAGCGTGGATTTGCCGGCACCGTTGGGGCCGATGATGACATTGACCTTGCCGGGCTTCAGATCGACGCTGACCGTGTCGAGCAGCCGGCGGCCGGAGCGGATGAGGGTGAGGTTTTCGGCCCGGATCATGACATGTTCCGCATGGAAAAGCCGCCGCGTCCCAAGAGCAGGAACAGGAAGACCGGCGCGCCGATGAGCGCCGTGACGACGCCGATCGGCAGTTCCGCAGGTGCGGCCACCGTGCGGGCGAAACTGTCGGCCAGCAGCAGAAGCGCCGCCCCGCCAAGTGCGGACGCCGGCAGCAAAAAGCGGTGCGACGGGCCAATGGCAAGGCGAAGCAGATGCGGCACGACGATGCCGACGAAGCCGATGGAACCGGCCGCCGCCACGCTCGCCCCGCAGGCGGCGGCAACGGCCAGAATGACGATCCGTTTCAGCCGCTGTACCGGAATGCCCATGTGAAAGGCGGCCGCATCCCCGAGGATCAGCGCATCGAGCCCGCGGGCAACGAAGGGAATGATGGCGAGAACGACGATGATGAAAGGCAGGGTCGCGAGCACCTTGGCGGGCGTTGCACCGCCGAGCGAACCGAGCGACCAGAAGGTGATGTCGCGCAGCGCCCGGTCATCCGCCACGAAAATCATCAGCCCGGTCAGCGCGCCGCTGATTGCCGCCACCGCAATGCCGGCCAGAATGAGCGTGGTGGTGGAGGTCGCGCCGTCCTTGGTGGCGATCAGGTAAAGCACCCAGGTGTTCAGCAGCCCGCCGAAGAATGCCATGATGGGCAGGAAATGCGGGCCGAAAAACACCGCCACCGTGGCAAGCGCGCCTTCCCCAAGGGAAATCGCCGCGACCGCAAACAGCGCCGCACCCGAGGTGACGCCGACAATGCCGGGATCGGCCAATGGATTGCGGAACAGGCCCTGCATCATCGCCCCTGAAACGGCAAGTCCCGCACCGATCAACATGCCGAGCGCGGTGCGCGGCAGGCGTACCGCCTCGAGAATGATCCTGTCGCGCGCATCAAGCTGATCCGCGCCGCCGGTAAGATAGGCAAAGAGTTCGGACATGCCGACGCCCGTGGGTCCGCTGACCAGCGACACGCCACAGGCAAACAGCAGGATGCCGACGAGGACGGCAAGGGTGACAACCCCCTGACGGGATCTGTCGCCGGCAACGCCGCCCTCGGTGGAACTCAAGATCGCAAGGCTCACGGCTTCACCACGTCAGGGTAGAGCTTGTTTGCCAACTCGCGACCTGCTGCAGGCGTGCGCGGGCCGAAACCGATGAGATAAAGCCCATCCATGCTGATGAGAGCCTTGCTTGCGGCGGCAGGCGTGGACTGGAAAGCGGGAAGCGCGAAAGTCTCATCCGCCTTGGCGGCGTGGTCGCCGCGCGCCATGGTCAGCACCACGTCGGGTGCCGCAGCAATGACCGCCTCATCCGTCAGCGGCTTGTAACCCGTGATCTCCTGAGCCGCATTGATACCGCCCGCCATTTCGATGATCGCCGCCGCTTCGGTATCCTTGCCCGCCGCCATGATGCGGCCGCCGGCGGTGGAGAGCACGAAGAGAACACGCTTCCTGCCCTTTTCCGGGATGGCGGAGACATCCTTGGCGAGTGCATCGAGCCCAGCCCTGGTCTCGGCAGCCAGCGCCTTCGCCTTGTCCGAGAGACCCACGGCCGCGCCGACATCCTCGATCTTCTTGGGAATGGCGTCGCCGCTCGGCGGCGTATCGACGGTGACGAAAGGCACGGCACTTGCCTTCAGGATGGCGATGACATCAGCCGGGCCGGAACCGTCTTCCGAAAGAATGAGATCCGGCTTCTGCGACAGGATGCCTTCCGACGACAGCGCTCGCATGTAACCGATGTCAGGCTTGGCGAGCGCATCGGCCGGATAGCTGCTGGTGCTATCGCGCGCCACGATACGATCTCCTGCACCCAGCGCATAAAGGATTTCCGTCACCGTGCCGCCCACTGCGACGATGCGTTTCGCCTCCGGATTACCCTTGTCCGAAGCCATGGCAGCCGGCGCGGCAAAGCTGATTGCGGCGGGCACGAGGGCGGCGAGAACGAAGGAACGAAGGCGGGAATTCAACATGGCGTTATCCTGAAACACGACCCGGCGCCGGTTTGCCCGCGCCACTAATCTTGAGTTCTTTACACATGTTTATACACCGCGCAATCGATAAGTGGAGTAAATTTGTTCGCTTTGTCGTGAACCCCTTCCCAACCCCATCCGGGCCAGATATCCTGACTGAAACAGGAAACTTAAAGGGAGACTTTCATGTTTATCGCAAT
>RCUT01000677.1_pt1 | contig 17327 bp, 19 predicted proteins | sample 2166171 | NCBI WGS metagenome assembly RCUT01 (sample SAMN09932757, study PRJNA488358) | compost metagenome | isolation source: compost soil in 4-hydroxybenzoic | place: Germany: Experimental Botanical Garden
GGATGCGTTGATCGACCGCGTACCAACATCGCAACGGTAACCGTCTTCCCTGCTATGCGCGCCATTTCTGGATTGGAGAGATATTTCTGCAGGAAGGTGTTCTGCCCCGTAATTGTGGTGCTGGGCGTGAGGGCCATTGAATAGGCCGCTGCGCCATACTTGATTGTTGTGTCCTTGGCACATGCGGTGCCAGAACCTTGAAGCGTCCATCCAGTCGGCGGCGATGGTTCTGTCCATGTGGCGAAATCGCCGTTGTCGATCAGGTTTGCGGCAGAAATTAAAGGCCACGCTGGCGTCGTATAGGCTGCGGGTTTGGATGACTGGTAGGAGGAGAATAGAGTATCGGATACAAGCTGTGCGCCGGTACTGTTCCCGGAAGTGTCGCTCGGGTGGTCATTGTCGCGATACAAGGAGGAAGCTTTATTCCTCGCAATGAACTGTTGATATGTATCGATCAGCGACATTGCCGGATGCGCTGACTTGGCGAGCAAAATCGCCGTGTACATGTTGATGTAGCCATTATCATCACGGCGCGGGTTCTGAGTGGTGATAAGCTGCGGAACGTTTGGCCACTGAAGCTCAGTCATGCCTACCGGCCCTAGAATGGCGCCTGCACCCGAAGCCACGTTTCCGGTCCCGCTCGGGATGTTGAACGTCTTCATGTTGTGCCCCTGGTGCATAATGCACAAGTCAGGCGTGGGGATGGCGTCAATGGCGTTCGGCTTGCGTGAACCGTCAAATATGGTTCCGGCGACTTTACCGGGGATAGATGCGAGATAAACCGTCAGCGTGCCGCGCGTGCCAGTGCGCAAAGTGACCGGGGAGGCATACTGCTTGGGACCGGTTGCAGCCGACCCGTCCCATTCCGCCCAGCGGTTCATAACCACCGTGTAATCGTGGAGATCGCCAAGCGCGACGGAGAACTTGTAGTATGGCCCATAGTCGGAATAGCTGGTGCTGTCGCCATTGACGAACAGGACAGCATCTTGCCCGGCTTCAAGCTTCGTCTTCAGAGGGCTGAAGGCTCTGAGGCTTTTTCCCGGCTTCCCAGCAGACCCGAGAGACAGGCCAAGTCCAAGACCGATCATTGTGCAATCCTTTTATTGAAATCGTCTACCCATGCTTGGCAGTCTCTGGCCAACTGGTCGCGATTGTCGGCGGCGACGTTCCAGCGCCACGAATGGATCACCCACGGCTCGTCGCGGAGCTTCACGCGCTCTATAAGCGCGGTGCAGGCGGCAGGGAGAACGAGAACCGGCTGACGTGCGGCAGTCTCGCCCTTGACGACGGATGCAGACTTGAGGCGCTCTTTGTCACTCTGGCATCCGGTCAGCGCTATTGCGGCGATAAGGATTAGCGTTCGGATAGCCATTTCTTGTCGCTTTCGTTGGGGCGGGAAAGGGTGGCGTCCTTGGCTGCTTCATCTGCCAAGCGCTCGATCTCTGCTTCTGCGGCCTCTCGTGCCTTGGTGGCCTCGTCAGCGCGTTTTGTGGCTGCGGCAAGCGATTGGTCGGCCGCCTCTCGTAGTTCGCGCTCCTTGTTAAGCTGGGCCTGAAGCGCATCACGTTCCGATTGCTGAACGTAACCGGCCAATGCCTGCCGCCGCACATAGGGATTGTCGATCATCTCGTTATAGAGGTGTGCGAGGGCCAGCATCGCCAGCGCGCCTACGGCCATGTAGATGTAGGTCAGGACGCTCATAGGCCACTCACGCAGAGTTCAGCCTCACCAAGCCTCTGCGCGTCTCCCATTTCACGACGCACCACAAGGCCACGTACGATCTGGCCGCCTGCCCGGTTGAATGCCGTCTGCGCCTCACATGCTGCGCGCCACTGGCCGCCCTCGATGCGAGCCTTAGCCGTCGATCGACACCATGCACCAACGCCGAAGTTATAGGCGCCGGAGATCATCGACGCGCGGACGCTGATGGGAGCACTCGGAAGGTTCGGAGAGCATTTGATGATTGGCTGCTGATAATCGCTGTAGACGCGGCGGATCAGCATGTCTTTGCATTCTGCCGGCGTTCTCGTCATTCCGGGCTTCACACCCTTGGTTTCGCCATAGCAGATGTCCCAAATCTTGGCGAAGGGATCCCAATGTGACTTGAGGACCAGTCCCTCCCATGGAATAATCAGTTTTTCGCTGGCGAGGATAACAGCCGGGTCCATCTTTGCGGACGGAGTGTAACGGTCATAGACCGCATAGCCACCTGCCGAGATACCAGCCAGCACCGCCGCAATGGCGGCCTTAGCCCGATTGGTGGGCTTAATCCTGTTGATCGGCATCGAGGCCTCCTTGAGAGATAATGCGGAACAGAGGAGCGAGAACCAGAACCGCGACCGGAACCCACCACGGCAGATAATCGGCGGCATACGGAACGGCGTTCTCAGCGATTTGCAGGGCCGTTGCGATGTAGACAGCCCAAAGGGATGAGGCGCGCAGAAGCACGCGCCGCCAATTGCGGATGAGCATGGGGGTGTCCTGATTGTGGTTGTGGGTGCCGGGTTACGTCAGAGACGCCAGAACTGATCTTTCCCGGCGGTCGAAAACCTGTAAGTAGTGCTTCATCGCGCAGAGGAGTGAAGTCGCCATGAGCAACAAGAAAACCGAGTGGTCGTCAGAGACCGATGGTGAAAACATCGTTTTAAAGTTCGCTGAGACGGAAGGTGAAACATCATCCATCTCCATACCCCTTGACCAGCTTGAGCAAGCACTGAAGGCATTGATGCGTTCAGCTAGCGCAGCTCAGGTTATGAAATGGAGAGATAGAGCGTCGAAAGACGAAGCTGCTTCTTTTCCTGCCGCCCAAGTCACCGCGTTTCGTTTTGCGGCTGCCAAGGACCAAACATCAGCAATATTGCGAGTGGTATCAACCGTTGGCGCGTTTGATTTCGTTTTTGAACGAGAAACCGCGCTACCTTTTACAGATAGCGCGGCAAAAATTGGGGCGATGCTTCGATCACCAGATAAAATGAACTGACGGCTTAGATGTAGTCAGTACCGCCGGTGCGTCCGTCATCGTTGTCAGGATAAGACGTGTCAACGAGTTCACTTAGCGTCGTTGCCCATTCCACCTGAGATGGTCCAACCTTTCGGAATACCACGGCCGATCCTTCAAAGCCGGCTGATCTTTCTGCGTGTTCTTTCGAAGGCCTGTAGACGAACGGAATAATGAATTGTTCGCTGTCAAGGACGCGTTCTGTTATTTCGAAGCCGGTCTTAGCATTGAACAGGGCGTCCCATGACGTGTCCGAAAACCGCCAAAAATCCCAAGGCGCATCATGCATGCCTAAAGTCTGGTGAGTGTGCACGTATCCAATGCCGCCGACTTTAAGAACCTTATTCATTTCCGTTACGACGCGCCATGGCATGAGCAGGTGTTCAAAGACGGAAACAGAATAGACTACGTCGAAAGTTTCAGGCTCGAAATATTTTGATAGATCGTGCGCGTCTCCGACAACATCAACGTTGTCGCCAGCCATCACATCGAAGACTGTCACCTCTGAATTGGGAAACGACTTGCTTCGATCTAGCTTACTTCTCGCACGTCCACCGATATCCAGAACCTTCGCGCCGGGCGTGGAAGAAACTGTTTCGACAAATCTCCGGCTCATATCAACTGTTTGGTATCGTTGCGTGCGATCCTTGGCCAGATCACCGAGGTTTACCCGAATGCTCTTCCCTTTTTTGCTGATGAATTCGATTTCCGCAGCTTGTGGGAAGGTGGTGTCGCCACGAAAGGCGTGAAGCCAGAAGCCCTTATTTTCGCCAAGTGTTGCCGATACGCCGCCGTGAGGCTGCTGCACGTCGGAAAGCGACTTAAGTTCTCCTGCATTGTGGAGAACCACCGTTTTAAGAACATCATCGGGATGATGAAACCACCCCGAGATATAAAGCGCGTGGTGGAATTTCGCGACAGTGTCTGCCACAAACTCGTATCCGTCGATGTACATTTCGCCCCCCGGCGTTTGGATGAATCGGGCGGCAGTATACCGACCGATATCCGTGGCGCTAGGGAGCGTTTTGGATATTGTTGGGCGTAATCGTGTTTGCTCCAACCTTTACAATCGCCTTCGCGCAGTTGTTCGAAGATATAATGTTGTAATCGCTGGTGCCTGCCTCCTCTATCGAGTTTGCGGCTGTGGGTGTCGATAGCATCCGGTTCCCATTAATAATGGCTCCAGAAACATTTGATATTTGTAGATCCCGGCCCAAGTGCGATCCGTTCCCATTGAGAATATTGTCACTGAAGACGTGCCTCGATCCACAAAGTACCGCGCCATAGTTTCGGCACCCGTTTATGAAATTTCCTTTGACGATAGCCCTATCGGGAGAATTGAGAAAAACGATCCCGTCTGCGTTCCCCAGCGCATTTGAAATCTCGTTCCCCATAATGATACAATTGTCAGAGTTGTCGATTTGGACGCCACCGTTTGTGGTCGAGCCAACCTGAGTTGATACGAGCCAGCAGTAAAACATATTTTTGAAGACGACACCGACCATGTCGCCATTCAAATGGCATCCATGAATATTAAACCCTTCGTCCCAAGCGCCGCCCGCTCCACCCTCGATGTAGAAAGCCCCAAGCGAATTGGACCCAGTCTTAACGCCTGTGACCTTTCCGTCCCCAGCATTCAGTGTCCTTACGCCGAATCCATTTCCAAACAAGAACATGTCGGTCAGCAAGAAGTTTGTGGCCTTCTCAAGCCTTATCGCTTCGACAAACCCGCTTATGTGCATGTTGCTGATGCGGATCAATTGGCATCGCGCATCAGTCCCACCAGGTGTACCTCCGCCCTTTGCACAGATACCCCGAAGGGCGCCGCCCCTCCCGGCGAGTCTGAAATCAGAGAATTCAAGACCAGATGTGAGAGATGATCCTGCCGTGTTGTCCTGAACAAACCCATCGATGGCGCCATCAACTGTGACTAGAGATGTTTCCCCGCCAAGGCCCATAAACTTTATTGTTTTCCCGGGAGGGGCCTCAATTGCGGCATCAACCCGGAAATTTTTGCCGGGGGGAAAAAGAATGGTAGCGCGCTGCCCATCACCAACTGACGATATAGCAGCTGAAATCGCGGCGCTGTCACCATCAATCCCATTCCCATACGCACCAAAGCATAGAGGGTTTAACCATCCTTCAATAGAGAAAGTCATTTACGACCTCCCCCTGTCATCGATCCATCCCGTAAGACTTAAGGCATTGAGGATCAAAGACCCAGAAAGGATTTCGACTTCAAACTGGATTTGAGACGAAGTATTCGTGAAAACACCTCCTTTTGGGCAGTTTACGTCGATTTCTAGAGCAAGTGATGTCACGCAATACGTAACAGGGGTTTTCCCTATTGTAGAATAGCGGGTTTGGACGTTGCCTGCGACGTTTTGCTGCTGCTGGGAGTCAAATATCGGTTGAACAGAAATACCAAGCGGAGTTGTCAGCGTCAAAGGACCAGCGGGGAAAGCCGCTGTACTGCTTCTTTGAACAACATTCGTAATTAGATCGAATTGATCCCCGCGCTGCATAAATTGCAGAATTGTCCCGCCTGACCTTAATATTGATCCAATACGTCGTTTCCGGTCATAGTTGGTAGGCATCGTTGGCGACGTGGCCGAGAGCGAAAATAGTGCATCCACTACACCGGTATCGGAACGCTGGATGAGCCAGACATGATAGGTAGTATTCGTCACCGTTCCCGCGTCTAGTCCGCCGTTATTGGTCCCTACAGCCCATAGCGCGTCTAATCTCTTGGTAATCGATGCATCACGGGACATCAGATAGGGGACTGCCCCATCACTGGCTGAAGCGCCTGCTGCTATATCAATGTCGTTGACTGCGTCGGCGACGTTATTCGACAAGGTCAGGCCATAGATATACCCAGCCACAAGCTTGCCACCGGGGGTCCCGTCAATGACAGCATCTGTGATGCTGAAACCGTCCATATCGATGCCGCCAGCCATCGTGCCGCCGGCTTTGGAAAGAACGTTCAGATTGGTTGCCGCGGCGGCGGAATTATTTGCCCCAGTTCCCCCGGCGATTACAGGGCGCGCATAATTGTTGGCAGTCGCCAAATCCTCTAGAGGTGTGTTATGCTGCGCAGCTATAATGACAGTTCCAGGGATGGCCAGATAGATGGCTGGAAGGCTGTATACGCCTGTGCTGGGATTGTACGGAATGGCCGTTACTCCTCTTTTGAAAGAGCCTGAATGAATCGAAAAGTCACATTTGGAATGATCTTCGGGTATGGAGCCGTGGCCTACATGGCCACAGCACCTCGATATGCAAATCAGGTGTGGGATTGGCGAGATTATACGGCCATCACTGGCCTTATCCTGCTTTTGTGGTGGCTTTTGTCACCGAGCCGGCGTTCCGGCCTCGAAAGCGCCGATGGACATCAAAGCACGAGCCAAGGCTTCGCGTTTAGATTGGGCAAGTCTTTGAACCGCGTTCGGCGCGGCTTTGGTGGATGATTCCTTGCCGCCGGCACGGATGATTTCTACCAGCTTTTCCACATTCTTGCCAGTGCCGCGGTCAGAGAGCGCTTTTGCTGCCATCCCGGCTAACGGGAACGCGCCATATACAGGATTGGCCATCGTGCCGCCGATCCCAGCCATTGCCATGAGGCCGTTTCCCTGAGGCGACAATTTCCCGGCTAGGCGCAATGCATTCTGCGTTGGCGTGCCGCGTACCACTGTCTCCAAAGCTGCTCGTTCATCGGGAGAAAAGCCGCGAGGGTTTTCCGCTAGACGCCGGATGTTTTGACGAGTGGCGTTATCGACGTTCCCGCCTGAGCCTGTTGAAGCGGCCCGCAAATCGGCACGATTGACGGCATCCTCGACACGGCCTATTTTTGCCTGTCTCGACCACAGATCGCGTGCTTCTGACAGGGCGGAAGCAGCGGCATTGCTATCGCCGGCCAAAATATCTCCGGTTGCTGGGCTGGCAACGATGTCATCAATCTTGTCGATGATACGGGAAATGGCAGCGTTGTTTGACTTATTGCCTTGAATGTAGCCGTTTGAGGCAACCTTGCGGATTGTATCGAGACCCTCCAATGTCACGTTCTGGCCCTGAAGATCACCCAGCCGTTTGACAACCGCAGCGGCACCTGGCTGGAGCGCCGGATCATATCCCATCTTCGTCAGGTCGTTCACGACATTCTGCTGAAGCTTACCCACAGCACTGGGCGTGAAGATCACTCCAGCCTGTTCAGCCCGCTTGTATGCATCGGAGGCGCGCTGCGAGATTTCATCGACGGATAGAATGGCAGGCTTTTTATTGAAGGCGCCTGCGGCTTTGTTGATGCCAGAAGAAATAGCCTCTCCAGCAACATTCCCAAGCGCACCGCCGGCTGCACCAAGAGCCGCGCCCTTCCCAATGTCCTCGTCATTGCCGAGTGCCGTGAGTGCGCCATAGCCTGCGCCTTCTGCGGCCATTAGACCAGACCGCGCAGCGAGGCCGGGTAGGCCCTTCATAGCGCCAGTCCCAAGCCGACCGGCCAATGTCGCGCCTTTGCCAGCAAGCCCCATGGGAGCAGCGACCGCACCGCCAATCTCGGCAACTTGACCCGCACTCCCGGCGCGTTCTCTGGACTGTTCAGTCTTGGCCCTTTCCGCCTCCGTTCCTGCCCCACCCAAGGCGCCTGCAATCTTGTCGGCAAAGCCGAAAGTCATGCCGTTGGCGGCCATGCGCATGATATCGTCAGCGGCCACGCCAGCCTTCTGATACCAAGGCATTTCTTCGAACTGCGCTTCAGGCGAAGGTGCGGCAGCTTGCTGTGGGGCAGTTGCAGACCTCAGTTTGGTAATTTCGGCCGCAAATCGCCGCGCAGCCGATGCATCACCGGCTGCGTCAGCATTGCGAAGGGCGCGCTCAAGCGTTCCGATATCAGCCATTTAGCCACCATATTTCTTGAGAAGCTCATCAAGCGGAACTTCTGCTTCCGTGTCTTTCCCCTCGAAGGAGAGATTGCGGCGAGCGGGACCGTTGTCTTTCCCGTGGATGATGTCGAGATAAATGTTCTGAACGCGGGCAAGGTTGTCTTTGAACTGCCCTTCGCTCTGGGACTGTTCAAGATTGCCGATTGCAGCGGCCAAAAGCTTGTTTTCGGTATCCGACACAGCACCAAGCGCGCCGCCGGTCGGTGATGCCTCGCGCATCTGCTGGAGCTTGTCGAAGGTCGCGTTTGCCTTGATCGTATCCATGAGGCCGCGAACGTCACGTGCCGCGGTGCCCGGGATATTAGAAAGAAGCTCACCCGCCATACCGGTGGTCGGCAAAGTTGCACCTTCCATGGTGTTGAAAGCCCTGTCGATATCCTGAACGACCACGTTTCCAGAAGTCGCCTTGCTATCAGTCCGCATGTCCTTTTGACGATTTGCCGCTTCCATTTCAAGCGCCGCAGGGGAGCCGGGTATTGGCGTCATGGACGCGGGGCGACCTTCTGCGTCGTACTGGACCTGATAGCCGGGAGGAATGTTGCCCATCTGGCGAGCATCTACGGTGATGCCCTTGTTTCCGCCTGTCAGCATGAAATCGTTATATTCCTTCGTCCCCGGCTGCAAACCGGCACGCTGGGCGCGGAGATCCAGAGCCTGAACACTATCAGGCGTTTGTGGATTGCGCATGCGATCTATCTCAAGCTGGCTCTTTTCCAGACCGAGACGATAGGCGGGGTCTTGCTGTTTAAGCTCCTGCTCGTACCGAGTGTTACCGCGCGAAATCTCCTGCCCGAGAAGCGTTTTAGCAATCTTTTTCCGCTCGTCTGACACCCAAGGGTCAGACATGACGGACATAAGCTGTTCTTGCGTGGGGCCGCTCTGACCGCCGAGAAGGGGGGTGCCAAGACGCTCGTTTTGAGCTACCTGCGGGCCGCCACCGCCGAGCGCGCCCATGAACTTCTTGCCATAAGATCCAACATCTGTGCCGAGAACGTCTTTTCGATCAACCTTTCCGACTCCGCCCGGACCGGCGAACCAAGCCTGTGCGGCACCTTCTGGGCCAAATTGGTTGACATACTGGCCAAACCGATGATCAAAAATCTTGTCCTGAATCTCAGGGCTGGCCATAAACTCGTCCGGTGTTACTGCCCTGCCAAGGGCAGCTTCAGACCACGGACCAATATTTGCCTCCATGATCTGATAGCGACCAAGTGCGCGGCCCATCTTTGGATTTGTGGGGCCAACGGCATTATAGTCGCCGCTCCCCTTACTTTCGATGGAGGCGATGGCGTCCCGATAATTCGGGGAGGTGGCCGCTACTTCCTGCGCTGCCCCAGTCATAGGAAGGGGAGAAGAGGAGGCTGACAGTGCTGGAGAAGGCGGAGTAGACGCAGAAGGCGACGATGAACCACTGAAGATGCTGCCCCACAGCTTGTCAGCCGATGATGTGCCAACTTTCTGCGCCTCATCGAGCTTGCGAAGCTCAAGACCGCCGGCAACCGTTTCCGCCAGCTGCGCCAGACCTTGCAGCGGGTGAGAAATCTTGCGCTGCTTGGTGGTGTCATTCATCAGCGCTTCGGCAAGCAGGCGCTTTTTCGTGAGGTAATCCGGGCCGAGCTTCGCCAGATCTTCAGCCGTGTATCCGCTCTTGATAGCCATCAGTGCATCACCCTGTCATAGTTGACGGCGTAGTAGCCATCCGACTCCTTGCGGACTGCCGAAGGCATCTTTTTCTTGACTTCCTGTGCCATGACGCCGAGTTGCATCATCGGGCTTCCCTTGAAGCGGTATTTATAGACGTTGATGCCGTCATCCGTTTCTCCGACCTTTTCCTTGTCGGTCTTCAGGCGTTCGTCAGACTTCAGCCAGCCGCCGAGCGCGGCGGAGCCAAGGCCGAACAGCCCAGACATTCCCGCCTGATAGTTCGCAACGTCAGCATTGTATTTGTTGTTGACGAGACCGGTGTAGTCGACGGGAGCCACGGTTGAGCCGGGTGTGTTAACGTAACCGGGCTGCTGAACCTGCGTGCCGCTGGCAAGCGCCATGATTTCGTTGATACCCTGATTTCTCTCCTGAAGCGCCTCGTTAACGGCCTGAGAGCGCCCAGACAACAGAAGCTGGTTGTAGGCGTCGTTCTCTCCCTGCGTGACACCCTCCATGGCTCGAGCGTAAGCTTCTGTTCCGGGACGAACGCCGCGATTATACAGGTCTTGCTCGGTGGAGGAACGGCGGCGATCAAGCGCGGGATCAAGCCGAGAGCGGCCAAGTTCCATCAATCGGGACTCGGCCGCCTCGTTGTTGAGGTTAACAGGGTTATTGAGCAGGCTACCCAGACGACCGGACTGCTGAACGCCAATGTTCCCGAGATTGGTCGAAAGCTGTGTTTCGAGGTTATAGAGGTTCTGCTGTTCGGGGCTTAGCGTCTGCGTTGCCTGATATCGCGGCGTGCCGTCGCCCCACGTTCCGATCTGATTGTATGTCAGGTTACCGTAAGGCGTGATCTGGTTGGTGGCATTCAGCCCATACTGAGCGATTGCCGTTTCCTTGTTCATCTGGCCTTGGGCGGCGGCCGTTTCCTTAGGATCGGGCGCGGATGGTGCTTTCATTGCCTTACCTCTTCAGCCATCGTGCCGCATTTTCGCGGGTCATGACAAAAACCAGTGCGTCGTCGCCCTTTTCAGGGCCAAAATATCGCCTTTGGGTGCATTCGAACGCAAAGCCGCCTTTAGGGAGCAATCGCCGCACAACGCAGTTTGATCGTCTGGTTTTGGCTGTGACGCGGGTGGCCTTCAGTTCATCGAAACAAAATCGAGCCATGAACAGGATTACGGAGCGTGATAGGGAGCGTGGCCCGAAATATGTGACCTCAACGTTGCCGCCGGGGTAATAGTCGTTGAAGACGACTGCCCCATCGATGTTCCCGTTTGCATCCGTGAACCCATAAGCCGTGTATGGCTCTTGAAAGCGAACGCCGAGATTGGCGCCTGCCCAGCCAGCCACAGCCTCATCTTGTCCTGCTATGATCTGCACTAGATGAAAGCCCCCAGGTCAAAAAGCGTATCGAAGCTGTAGATTCGTAGAGTTTGCGCCGTTCGGAGGCTTTCGGTCCACTCAACCGAAACCCGCATTCGAACCGCCGCACAGTAGCCGATCCCCGAGACGGCCATCCACCGTTGCGACGTGACAAGACCGGGCCATTTCGTGTTAGGGTCATCCCAAATCGTGTTCGGGTCATCCCAAATTGCCGGTGGCGTTGGGTTGTCCACGAGCAATTCGTCAAGGTTCTCGTTCAGTTGAAAATCGATGGAAAGACCGACTTCAAGCGTGATCTGGTATGACGTTTCCTGCTGCACCAGCGGGCGCAACGTGGTCCACCGCTTGTTCTGGCCCTGTGAGCCGAAATAATTATAGGCGCCCTGAATATCGGCAGTCATGGTCTGGTTTTCGTCGCCGGCGGCCTCATCAGCCAGATACACCACACCGTCATTCCCGCCGAAATAGAGGCGGTCCTGAAAGACACACCAGCAGTTCGCGTCCTGCCCCGTAAAGCGTGCCCATGCCCCGTTGATGGTGTTCATGACATATTGCTGCTGCTGGCCGCCTTCCGAGATCGGAACGTTGATAATCGCCATGGTGTTTTTCGGGTATGAGATCACCTGCCAACCGAAATTGTCTTGGTAATCACGGGCGGCCTGGACCATGGCGTTGCGAATGTTCTTCGTCAGAGCGGCCTGCTGGACAGCGGCGCGGTCGTAATTCAGGACTGCCGAGAGGGGCAGGACGCCGTCAATGGTGATGATTGCCATATCCGAGCCAATACGCTCGATGCAGCGGCGGCCGATTGGTGAGCCAATGGTGGAAACACCGCGGAACGAAAAGCCGCTGCTGTCGTTTGGATCGTAGATGAGGAATATTGCGACCTCACCATAGGACGAAACGAAAACGATGAATTCGTTCGTGCCACCCTGAACGTCTGTTGACCAAGTGCCGATCGCCTGAAGTTGCCCACCCATCTTGAAATAAGGACCAACATCAAAGACCGTCGCAGCGCCCTGAATGCTATCCAGAGGCAGATAGGCGGCCTTCGTACTGTTGTTCAAAACCGCCCAGATGCGGCCACGGTAGATCGTGCACTGGATCATGTTAGCAGCAGTGACGCCGGTAATGGTAGCCGTCTGAAGGGTGGTGCCGTTCCAGTAGCGCGGGGCATCGGAACCGTTGCACATCCAGAGAAAGTTGCCGCCAGACGTGGCGAAATTGACATATTGCCAGCGGTTGCTGCCAAAGCCTGAACCGATGCTTGTCGGTGTAGAACTTGTCACATCCCAGATGTTGCCGCCTGAAGCCGCAAATAGCCGTTGATCCGAGACCAGCGGCCCCTGATAGGCCATGATCGTGTCAACCTCAGCGTCTGTCCCCGTGTCGCACTGCGTCACGTAACCACGTCGAAGCTCGACATATCCCGGCTGTGGATACCAGTTGACCAACTCTACCGCGTTCTGCTGCGGCATCGCAGAGATTGGGGAATAGGCGTCCCAACCACCTATCGGAGCGGGGAAAGACGCGCCCTGAGAACGCAAGGGTGCTGGCACGGTCGTTCCCATGCCTCTGGATTTCCCGACGTATCGAGCAGTGTAACGCATCAAGGATTACCGGGACCGGGCCAGAAACCGTCAGGAACGGAGGCTGGCGTGATGAGGACAGGAGACTGGTAGGGTTTTGCCAAGCTGAGATCGGCTGCGCCACCATCGCGGGCCGTCAGGCGCTGGACGTAATCGAGGTATTCGGCCTGCATGGCTCCATACTCGAAGCCCTTCGCCTGCCAAAGGCGCCATTTGGTTGAAAGAATGATGGCCTGCGCGTCAATGATCGGCTCATCCGTATCAGCCGTCATTTTGGTGATCGGTGCGCCCGTGCCGTCCTTTGCCCATGTGTTCCACACATACTCGAATACGAGCGTTGCGGGATAAGAGCCGGGGGCAGTCGGAGGCGGCCAGAGGCGCCAGCACGTTTCAGGCAGACCAACCTGCCGCCAGCGACGGCGCGGTCCTGTTGTGACGACACCTGACCGGTTATATTCGTCCACCTGCGGTGAAACGGGGCCGATAAGCTCCCACCTGTTTGTGCGATCCCACATGGTCCTGTTGAGGAACCACGCGAAATCATCGGGACGCGCATATGTGTCTTTTGCTATGACCAGATCGCTGCCCACAAACGTCTGCGTGGCTGGCTGATCGATGCGCAACGTGTTGGCATCCACCACCTCGACAACGCGGGTTGAGGTGACGAGATAATCGCCAGTGATGGCAAAATAATCCGCCACAATCCCGACGGTGCTGGGAATATTGTTGATCAGATCGGAGCCGGCCGTCGTGTTGCCGGTTGTCGTGATTGGCTCACCAATATTGATAACAGCAAGATTCTGGCTCTGCGTCCACTGATGCGCCTGATATAGCTCGTCCCCTGCCCGGTTCATGAGCGCAACAATCTGGCGCGCCGTCGTGTTCGTGTTATTGGTGATGAACGTGATGCCTGGAAGCCCGAGTTCGTCCACCACCGCCTGCGCGATTTGCAAAGCCGTCGTCATGCGTTAAGCCGCCAGGAACGAGATCCACCGCGTGGTGTCCACACGATAGAAGACGCGGGAAACGTTCTGGGCAATCGAGACGGAGGCATTGGCGCCTGCAGCATTGATTGCGCCACCAGACGGCGGGAACACGAGGGCAGCTGTCGCGGAGGTGTTGACCACGATGTAAGGCACCATAAGCTCGGCTGTGGAAGGCAACACGAAAGCGGTCTGACCGGACGCCGTGGTGGCGACGATCAGATTGGTGCTGATGGCAGCCGCGCCAGACTGCGCCGTGCCAACACCTGCTTTGGTGGTCTTCGTGTAACCAAGCCGAAGGGCCTGCTCTGGCGCAAGGCCAATACCGGCCAGATCAGTAGCAAGAGACATGGGTTATTCTCCTTCGGGTTTGCGGGATCGACCGGGCTTTTCGTCGTCGGCCGATTTCAGTTTTGCTTCGAGGGACTTGATCCGGTCCTCAAGTTCCATGCGGGCGAATTCGGAATCTTCCAGCTTCTTTTCCAGAGCGTGGAAGCCTTTGCCGCCCTCAAGGCCGGAGAGGAATTCCGCGGCCTTCTTTTTGTGGTCAGAGATGAACGGCAGGTTTGCGCTGTCGGGGACAGAGGCAAGCGCCTGCACGGTGTGGATGTGGCTGCCCTTCAAGGTAGCGACGATTTCCGGGTTTTTCGGGAAAAGCACATCAAGCGGCGTGCCGTCCTGAATTTGCTCCTGCCCCTGCTGATACCGCGCCCACTGCTGGGCAAAACGGTGTTTGTCGACTTCGCTCACCTGTCGCACTGTGCTGTCTTTTTCGCCAAACTGGCGAACTTCAAGCATATCGACGGCGACGTGGACCGGGGCGCCTGTCTGCTGGGAGTTGAATGCATCCAGCTTGGTGCCCTTGTAGAACTTGATGAGCATTTGGTTCTCTCCGCCGAAAACGACAGACCCATCCGGGTTGATGCCATTAGCGCGCGTGTCGAGTGCAAAGTCATTCATTGTTGTATTGCTCCGTTGAAGGGGAAAGGGGGCACTAGTCCCCCTCTGGTTAGTTGGTCGTTCCGATGACCGGGAAGTTGAGCATGCCGGGGGCATTGCCTGCCGAAGCCGCACGGGCCGTGGTCAGGACGATGCCCGTCAGGTTCTTCGTCGGAGTGGCGACGGCGTCATCGATTTCGCCTGCGGTCGCGGTCGATGCGAGGACGACATTCGCGGCGCACGAGGCGGAGACGCGGATATCGTCGCAGGTGCCGTAAACCTGAACCCAGAAATAATCGCCTACTGCCGCAGCTACCGGGGAAACGCCGATCTTGTCACCAAGGCCGCCAACGCTGTTCGACATCATCACAGCCGAGAAAGCCTCGTCCATGACGACGACGTAGCCAAGGCCAGTCACGCCGCCCGTGCCAGCCACGCAGTAAACCCAGACGGAGCCGTCCGAGCCTTCTGCGATCTGGCCAAGAGCCAGCGGGGCAAGCTGCCCCGTGTTATATGAACCGGCAGCCGGAGGTGTGAATGTGTCCTTGAAGTTGATGCCGGAGGTGTTGGAAGTGCTGTAAGGTACAACCATGTTCGCTGCTCCTTAGCCTGCGTAAAGGACGCCCTGAAGGCGACGGTTGGAGATGGTCATATTGCCAGCCCACGCCATCAGCTTCACAACTGCGTCCTGGTTGATGGAATAACGATCCGGGTTCAGCGGAACGAAGTTGCGGTCGCGGTGCGGGCGGTAGTGGATGTACTTCGAGTTGAGGAAGTACATGTTACCGGCCGGAGCGCCGCCGACAGGAACCACGTCAGACGAGTAACCCTGGAAGCCACCGTCGAGAACAACAGGGATGTTGCCCATATAGGTGAGGTTGACGAAGCCCGCGTTGGCCATGTCAGCATCCTGGAAGCGCTGAAGCGGCTGGAGGGATTCATTGAACAGGGTCCACGTGGTGTTGTCGGCCACGATGATATCCGGCTTGTCCGTGCCGCGCACCAGCTGCACATAGATCGCGTCCATGTAGCGGCGGATGTTTGCGGAGGTCGTTGCAGCACCACCATCGGTTACAGAACCGTAAGCGATGTTGCGCCAGAACTGCCAGGTATTGCCGTCGATGCCGCCGACAGAGTTCGTCGGGGTGGCGGCTACCAGCTGTTGCAGACCGGAAATCTGCTTGGGCTGCGTGCCGTCCGAATACATGCCCTGAGCGATGAGAGCCTGAAGCGTGGATTCGGCGTTGTTGACGCGGCCGGCGATGAGGTCGATCATCTGTTCCGGGCCAGCGTTCTGCAGTTCTTCCAGACCGGAGATCGAAACGGCAACAGCCGCCTGACGGATCGGGAATTCTGCCGCGGTGAAAATCTGGCTTGGGGAGACGTTGATGGTCTCATAGCCTGAATACCACTGAACGGTGCTGTTCTGGGCGTATTCGAGTTCCTGCCAGATGTTTCGACCACCGGAGAAGGGCTTTGCGGTGCCCCGGCGGCTCATGCGGTTCAGCAGTGCATTGTTGCGGGTGATGTTGTCCGCTGCCTTCTTGGAGCGGTTTTCAATCGTGGTCGCAACAATGTCACCAATCGAAGGATTGGGAGTAGCCATTGTCTAGTCCTTGTGATGATGGGGTTAAACGTTCCAGCCGTGTGCGCGGGCCGCTGCTCGTGCAGCATCGTCAACGGTCTCGTAATCCTGCTTGGGGACAGGCGCTGTGCCGCTCGTGGGTGAGCCACTGAGGGAAAGAGCCGCCTTCTTCGCCTGCGCCGCCTGCTGCTTGGCCTTGTCTGCCGCGGACTGCTGATTTGCCGTTTGAGAGGCAATGAGCTTTTCGCGGACGGACGGGGTTTGCCAAACGGCCTTGTCGTAGGCTTCTGCAAGATCCTGCGCCAAGCCACTCATGAGCAGATTGCCCATGGTTTCCTTGACTTCCTCGAAGTGTTCGCGGCCCGGCTGGGACTTGAACACATCAACCTGCGCCTGAAGCTCTTTTTGAGCCTGCTGTTGCAAGGTTTCTTCGAGGTTAGAGACTTTCTGGGTTAGCTGCGACAGCATCGGGTCGGCTTGAGGCCGGGCTTGCTGTGTTGCTGTCATGTTTTGGAGATCGACGCCATAAGCCTGAGCCAGCCACTGAAGCGCGGAGACAGGATCACGGTCGAGATAGTCTTGAGCGGCCATCAGGCGCTTCATGCCCTCGGATTCGTCAATACCATTCCGCTTTGCTGCCTCACGTACAGGGGAAACAAGCTCCTCATAACGCCGTTTCTCTTCAGACCACTTCTGCCCGCCTTCATGCATGTTCTGCTCTCGGCGCACGATCTCCGCTTGAATGGAGGGGTCGAGAGAGGACCACTTGGCTTTTGCATCAGCCGACCAACTGGTAGGGGCTTCAACGACCGGTGAAGGCTGTTGAGGGTTCCCTTCGGCTGGGTCTACGTCGGAAACTTTGTCTGCCTGCTGAAGCTCAGCCTTGGGGGCGAACTTGCCGGCCTCATCACGGGCGCGCTCGGTTGGCGCGGCTTCCGCTGCATCGGTTGGTTTTGATAGCGATTCAAACGCTGCGCGAACATCTGCATGCACGTCGTCGCTTACCGCTTCCGTCGCCGGGGCGGTTTGGGCTTCCGTATCCATGTTGGTTCCTTAGGCTAGTGGGGAGTTATCAGCCGATACTGCGGGCTTGTAGCCTTGGTTCAGCTTCTGGATTGCCTGGTGCACGTCATCGTGAGTAACCGCGTCACGCGTGCGGTTGTCGGTCTGTTTCTCGTTGCCCACTTCGATCATGTTGTGGGCCTTTGCGACGGCGCGCATCTTCGCCTTGCTGTCGTAGTATTTGCCATCTGCGGGGTG
>RCUT01000678.1_pt1 | contig 17326 bp, 11 predicted proteins | sample 2166171 | NCBI WGS metagenome assembly RCUT01 (sample SAMN09932757, study PRJNA488358) | compost metagenome | isolation source: compost soil in 4-hydroxybenzoic | place: Germany: Experimental Botanical Garden
CGTGATCGACTGCCCGGTCGATTACAGCGAGAACGACCGCATCCTCAACAGCGAGTTGCGTGAACGCGCATTGGCTATTTAAAAATAAAAGTGCCATCAAGGGATATTCTGGATGGCACTTTTTTCGGATGGGTTATCTATCGCATACCGTGGAAATATATGGTCGGCTAACTGAGCGAGTCCTCAGCCGGGGAGGCAGTCGATGGAAGACGTTTGTGCCAATTCTTTACCGCTCTTGCTATATAAAGTGACGGTGTAGTTTTGGCCGAGACTGCTTTCTACTAGTTTATAGTGGCCGCCTTGCTTGAAGTTGTCATAATCTAGGTCAGCACGACACATGCTACCGTTACTGTCACCTTCACCCTCGATGTAGAGGCTGGCCTCAAGCCGGTGTTTTCCTGCTGGAACCTCGAAAAAACGCCCATCATTCAGGCGTTTACCATCAATTTCTTCCGCCATGAGAGTCGTGGTCGGCTCTTCGCGTAGTGCTACCCACGCTTCCGAAGGATCGGGTTGCGGCATATTTTCTGCGCACCCAGCTAACGCTGCGACAGTTGCTAAAGCAGGGAGGAGCAAACGCCAGTGACGTTTCGGAAATTTCATGGTCTAGTCCATTCAAGTGTGTATTGGCGATGAGGTAAATGGTCCGAGAATTGTTCTCGTTAGACAAGTGAATTTGACTGCTTCCTTGCCTAAATTAACTTTAATGCTTGTTAACGAAGTTGAAGGGTAGGGATGTGGAAGACTGCGCCAATTCCAAATAGGGGATTGGGCATGCTTGGGCTTGTTAAGACGGCGTTGAATAAGCCGTACACATTCGTAGTCATGGCGATACTAATATGTATCGTAGGGCCTTTATCTGCGTTGCGAACGCCTACCGATGTGTTTCCCAGCATCGGTATGCCGGTCATTGCGGTGGTCTGGCAATACGCCGGCTTGTCTCCGGATGCCATGTCCGGGCGCGTGATTTACACCTACGAGCGGGCCCTGAGCACCACGGTCAACGATATCGAGCACATCGAATCGCAGTCGTTACCGGGCATGGGTATCGTCAAAATCTTCTTCCAACCAGGTGTTGACGTACGTACGGCCAACGCTCAGGTGACCGCCGTTTCCCAGACGGTACTCAAGCAAATGCCGGCCGGGATCACGCCCCCGCTGATCCTCAATTACAGTGCGTCGACGGTACCCATCCTACAGATGGCGTTCTCCAGCCCGACCCTGTCGGAAGCCAGAATTCGTGATTTGGTACAGAACAGTATCCGCCTGCCGTTGACGTCGGTGCCTGGGCTGTCGATGCCGACTCCGATGGGGGGTAAGCAGCGCCAGATCACGCTTGATCTTGACCCCCAAGCCTTGGCTTCTAAAGGCCTCTCCGCTCAGGACGTGGCCAGTGCATTGGCGGCACAGAACCAGATCATCCCCGTGGGCACGGCAAAAATCGGCGCACGTGAGCTGACAGTGCTGCTCAACAACAGTCCATCGGCCATCGACGAGCTCAACGACTTGCCGGTCAAGTACGTCAATGGTGCTGAGATCACCTTGGGCCAAGTCGCACACGTGCGTGATGGATCACCGCCTCAGACCAACATCGTACGTGTAGATGGTCGGCGCGCGGTGCTGATGCCAGCCTTGAAGAATGGCGACATATCGACACTGTCTATCGTCGACGGTATCCGCGCGATGCTCCCGAGGATCAACGAAACCCTGCCGCCTGCCCTCAAAACTTCGTTGCTGGGTGACGCCTCAGTCTTCGTCAAGGAGTCGGTTGGTAGCGTAGCGCGTGAGGGGATCATTGCGGCACTGCTGACTAGCGCCATGATCCTGTTGTTCCTTGGTAGCTGGCGTTCGACGTTGATCATCGCTGCCTCAATTCCCTTGGCGGTGCTCTCGGCGATCGCATTGCTGGCCATCAGCGGCCAGACGCTCAATGTCATGACGCTCGGTGGCTTGGCATTGGCGGTAGGGATTCTGGTTGACGATGCCACGGTGACTATTGAGAACATCAACTGGCACCTGGAGCAGGGCAAGACGGTCAGGCGCGCCATCCTGGATGGTGCGCGGCAGATCGTCGGGCCAGCCTTCGTCTCGCTCCTCTGCATCTGTGTAGTGTTTGTCCCGATGTTCATGCTCAAGGGCATTGCAGGCTATTTGTTCAGGCCGATGGCGTTGGCGGTAATGTTCGCCATGGGCAGCTCGTTTGTGCTCTCGCGGACTCTGGTCCCGACCTTGGCAATGTTCCTGCTGAAACCGCATAAGGTTGAGCAGGGGGAGGGCCGTCATCCGGAAGACGGCTACATCAACCATCACGAAGGGGAACAACACGCCGCAAAGTTCAACCCGGTGCTTGGCGCTCTGGTTGCTCTCCAGGCCCGCTTCGAACGAGCTTTCACCCAGGTGCGGGATGGATATCAGGGTCTATTGTTGCTGGCACTGGCCAACCGGATGAAATTCTTGGTCGGGTTCCTGGCCTGCATCGGCGTCAGCTTCCTGTTGCTGCCAACCCTTGGTGAGGACTTTTTCCCAGCGACTGATGCCGGTGCGATGGCGCTGCATGTGCGGCTGCCACTGGGCACGCGAATTGAAGAAAGCGCGGCGGCATTCGACCGTATCGAAAGTCGGATCCGTGAGATCGTGCCCGCCGACCAGGTCGATACCATCATCGACAACATCGGGCTCCCGTTGAGCGGTATCGACATGGCTTACAACACAAGCGGCACTGTCGGCCCTCAGGATGGTGACATCCAGATTTCACTCAAGCCAGAGCATGAGCCAACGGCGGACTACGTTCAGCGTCTGCGCGAGGCGCTGCCAGCGAGCTTCCCGGGCACTACTTTTGCCTTCTTGCCAGCTGACACAAGCAGTCAGATTCTCAACTTCGGATCGCCTGCACCGCTGGATGTGAAAATTTCGGGCCCCAACGATGCTGCCAACCGGGACTATGCCGCAGAGTTGCAGCGGCGCTTGCAGCACATCCCGGGCATTGCAGACCTGCGTTTGCAGCAATCGGAAAGCTACCCTTCGTTGCAGGTGAACGTTGACCGTAAACGGGCCGCGGAGCTGGGCATCACGGAGCGCGATGTCACTGCCAGCTTGGGCGCTTCTCTGGCGGGCACCTCGCAAACTGCACCGACGTTCTGGCTCAATCCTGCGAACGGGGTGTCCTATTCGGTGGTCGGTTCCACGCCGCAATATCGTATGAGTAGCTTGGCGCAACTGGCCGCCTTGCCGATTACGGCTAGCAGTGGTCGCACAGTCGTCTTGGGTGCCATTGCGTCGTTCACGCGCTCTACCAGCGCGGATGTAGTGACCCACTACAACATCACGCCAACTCTGGACTTGTTTGCCGATGTACAGGGCCGCGACCTGGGCGGTATCGCGAAGGACATTCAACAGGTCATCGACAGTACGGCATCGCTGCGCCCCAAAGGTGCAACCGTGACCTTGCATGGTCAGATCACTGCACTGCATGAGGCATTTACCGGGCTGGGGCTTGGGCTGATAGGTGCGGTGGTACTCATCTACCTGCTCATCGTAGTGAACTTCCAGTCTTGGGTAGACCCTTTCGTCATCATCACTGCGCTACCGGCGGCACTGGCCGGTATCGTCTGGATGCTGTTCCTCACTACCACGCCATTGTCGGTACCGGCCTTGACCGGGGCCATTCTGTGCATGGGCGTGGCCACTGCCAACTCGGTGCTGGTGGTGAGCTTCTGCCGTGAGCGCCTGGCTGAGCACGGTGATGCCCTCAAGGCAGCAATGGAAGCCGGATTTACCCGTTTTCGTCCGGTCTGCATGACCGCATTGGCAATGATCATCGGCATGTTGCCACTGGCCATTTCGCAGGAGCAGAACGCTCCGCTTGGTCGGGCGGTAATCGGTGGCCTCTTGATCGCAACTTTGGCCACCTTGCTCTTCGTACCTGTGGTGTTCAGCTTGGCACACCGCAGGTCTACCCCTCGTGCAGTAGTTGGAGATACTCAGCATGTCCACTAACCCCCAACACCCCCGGACACGATTGATCTGGGCGGGAATCGTCAGCGTGTCTGCGGCTATCGCGCTGGTCATCGCCGGAATGTCGGAACGTCGACATGCTGCAGAACATGTGCAGGCGTGGACGGAAAATCAGGCGCTCCCTGTAGTGGCCACGGTGTCTCCATTGGCCGCCACTCAGGGCGAGACACTCAACCTGCCTGCGCATCTGCAGGCCTGGAACAAAGCTCATATCAATGCGCGGGTCAGTGGGTACCTGAAATCGTGGCAAGTGGACATTGGCAGTCAGGTGCAGGCGGGCCAGGTACTCGCCACGATTGATAGCCCAGAGTTGGACCAGCAATTGGCCCAGGCCAAGGCACAGTGGCTTCAGCACAAGGCCAGTGCGGCGCTCGCCACGAGTACCGCGCAGCGCTGGCAGCATCTTCTGGCCACCCATTCGGTATCGCGTCAGGAGGTGGACGAAAAGGTTGCTGCAGCCGCCGTTGCCGAGGCGAACGTCAGTGCCGCCGAGGCTGATTACGCGCGGCTTAAAGATCTATCGGCCTACAAAATCATCCGTGCGCCGTTCACTGGCACCATCACTGCTCGGCACGCGGATATCGGGCAACTGATCAAGGCGGATACAGAAGGTGCCACTTCGTTGTTTGACATCGCTGACACGCAGCGGCTGCGATTGTACGTACCGGTTCCCCAGAACTACGCCAGTGCCATTGTTCCTGGTATGCAAGTAGAGCTCACCGTGCCGGAACGTCCCGGTCAACGTTACACCGCTTCATTGTTGGGCAGCTCGACCTCAGTTGATAGCAGCTCGGGATCGATGCTCGCTCAGTATGCGGTCGAGAATGCCAACCATGCTTTGCTGCCGGGTGATTACGCCAGTGCCAGCCTGCGCGTGCGCTCCGACCCCCATGCTGTGTCCATACCCTCCAGCGCTTTGATTTTCAGGGCGCAAGGCCCACAGGTTGCAGTCCTTGATGCGCAGAATCATGTGCATTTGCGTGGAATCCACATTGTCGAGGATATGGGCAGCAAATTGATTCTTGATCAGGGTGTCAGCCTGAAAGACTTGGTGGTGGACAACCCTCCTGACGCATTGCGCGATCATGATGCAGTCAAGCAGGCAGAGCAGGAGGTTGGGCATGCGCCTGCTGTCTAAATTAGCACCTTTGGCAATACTGGCTGCCCTTCAGGGGTGTTCACTGGCACCGGTTTACCATGCCCCCTCGGTGAACCTGCCCGCTCACTATGCTGAGCAAGCGCCTGGCTGGCGGATGGTGAAACCCGAGGATCAGGTGCCCTCGGCATGGTGGCGTCTATTCAAAGACCCGGTACTGGATGCTCTGCAGGATCGGTTGATGCAGGCCAACCCAGACCTCACGGCTGCGGTCGCACATTACGATGCCGCTCAGGCCTATGCCCAGGGGTTGCATGGAGGTCTCTGGCCTCAGGCTTCAGCCAGTGCATCACCTGTGCGGCAACGGCAATCCGACAATCGCCCTTTACGAGGCGGGACTCAACCATCGGTCTACGATAGCAATACCCTAAACCTGGGGGTGAGCTTCGATCTCGACTTGTGGGGCAAACTTCGTAATCAGGTTGCAGCCGGTGATGCGTCAGCCCAGGCCTCTGGTGATGACTTGGCTGCAGCGCGACTAAGCCTGCAGCAGCACTTGGCAGGCTTGTACTTTGATTTGAGAGGGCTGGATGCCCAGCGTCGATTGCTTGAAAAAGCGGTGGTCGAGCGGGAGCAGATGGTGCACCTGACACACGATCGTTTCGTGGGGAATATTACCTCCGAGCTCGATTTAACCCGCGCGCAAGGACAGCTTGCCGAAGCTAAGGCGCAGGTAGATGAGGTAATCGGCCAGCGTAATCTGGCTCAGCATGCAATTGCCGAACTGGTTGGGGAAATGCCAGACGGCTTTGTGGTGGCCGAATCACAGACCCTCGCTAACCCTCCGGACGTTCCTCAAGAACTGCCAAGCAGCCTGCTGCAACGGAGACCGGATATTGCGGCAGCGGAGCGTAGGGTGTTTGCCGCCAATGCGGGAATCGGTATCGCTCGGGCAGCATGGTATCCAGATTTTAGTCTTCTAGGAGCTGTAGGCGGGCAAACCCAGGGAGCAGGCAATCTGTTGGCCTCTGCGAACAGGACTTGGGCTTTCGGGCCGGTATTGCAGTTGCCAGTCCTCGATGGTGGTCGGCGAAATGCTGATGAACGTAAAGCGCAGGCAGAGTTCGAGGAGGCGGCTGCGCGCTACAGATCCAAGGTGCTCCACGCGGTACGTGAGGTGGAAGACAGTCTGGTCAGTGTTCGTGATCTGGCTGTTGAGGTCCAAGACCAAAACACGGCTGTCGTGGCGGCGGAGAATGCTGAGCGCATGGCTGAGGACAGCTATCGAGAGGGGGCGGTTAGCTACCTGAGTGTCTTGTATGCCCAAGCCGATGCGATTCAAACGGCCCAGAGGCTTCAGGCTTTGCAGGTCAGGCAGGTGCAGGCAAGCCTGGATCTCCTGGTTGCTACTGGTGGTGGCTGGGCGGGCTGATTTAGCACTCATTCGGACCGTGTGCATCTATGCACCCGGTCTGAAGCCGAGGTTGCCAGCGTCTTGATTTTTTATTGTGAAAAGCGCAGTTACAATTTTGTGAGTATCAGTTGCTGAACCCAGTGCTTCAGCGAAAAAATTCTGTCGACGCGTGTTGCGGCGAAATGACGTGACTGATGCTCGGCCTACGCAGCGTTCTTAGCTGCCTATGTGGCGAAAAATCCCCCTAATAAGCTGGATAAAGTCGTAATTGTGCGGCTATTACCTAGTTTTTCCTACCTGATCCGTACCCCTTAAAAATCGGCGTTCATGCTCGAACCTCCGGTTTTCAGTCTGGTAGCGCATCGTCACGAATCCCTCTCAATACCGCCGATTGTCAATTAACTGCGCTTGTGCGTTGACAAACACAATCTGTCGATCCTAATCTGATTGCGTTTTCGGTCAAAAACAAACAACACAGGCCGAAAGGAGGTATTCCTCGTGATCAGTAACTCCCTTCAGGCCATCCCTTCCCCGTGGTGTCGACCTCTATCTGACTGCATCTGCGTTCACTTGCGCCTTCTTGGGCCGCGAGTAGCTGAGCCTATCTGTCGTGATGGCGTGACTAGCGAACCTACACCCCACCACCTGGCTTACCTCCTGTAACTCCGGTGATGGGACTGCTGTTATCAAAACCAACTAGAAAAGTGAGGGTGACATGGCAAAGCGCATTGCGTTTGTAACCGGTGGTATGGGTGGGATTGGCACTGCCATCTGTCAACGGCTCTCTGCCGATGGCTTTGTGGTGGTTGCAGGCTGCGGTCCAGACTCCCAGATCAGATCGGAGTGGCTCAGCCAGCAGAGCAAGCTTGGGTTTGAATTCATCGCCTCTGAAGGCAATGTTGCTGATTGGGATTCAACGGTCGAGGCTTTCAAAAAGGTAAAAAGAGAAGTGGGTGATATTGACGTTTTGGTCAATAACGCCGGCACAGCTTGCAATGTCCACTTCAGCGAAATGGTGCCGGCCGACTGGCGCACGGTAATCGACACCAATCTGAACTCGTTATTTAACGTCACCAAGCAAGTTATTGACGGTATGACGTCGCGGGGCTGGGGACGGATCATCAATATTTCTTCCGTCAATGCCCAGTTGGGGCATGCAGGTCAGGTGAACTATGCAACCGCGAAGTCCTCTATCCGCGGTTTCACCAGAGCGCTGGCACGAGAGGTCGCTTCCCGTGGCGTGACTGTCAATACCGTCTCGCCAGGCTATATCGGCACACCTCGCCTCAAGGCCATTTCCCGTGCCGAGTTGATGGATCGTGTAATTCAGGAAATTCCAGCCCGCAGGCTCGGCACTCCGGAAGAAATTGCCTCAATCTGTGCCTGGCTGGCTTCTGACGAATCGGGATATGCCAATGGCGCTGACTTCTCTCTTAACGGTGGCTTGCATATGAGCTAACTCACATGGCTGTTCATGCTGAGCGGCAACCTTGAGGCGCCTGCGCGCCAGTTAAACAAAAATAAGTAACTACGATTCAAGGTGAATTATATGCTTTCCATTCTTGGGTTCTCGATGATTGCGACCTTCATGGCGCTGATCATGACCAAGCGGTTGTCGCCCATCGTGGCGCTGACCATTGTTCCAATCGTGTTTGCGTTGGTCGCCGGGTTCGGTCCAGAAATGGGCGACATGATGGTCGAAGGGCTTCGTAAAGTTGCTCCGACTGCAGTGATGGTAATGTTCGCCATCATGTACTTCGGTGTAATGTTCGATACTGGACTGTTCGATCCGATCATCAAGACCTTTATCAAGTTGATCAACGGTGACCCCCTGAAGGCCGTTGTGTTTGCAACGTTGTTGGCAGGGTTGGTATCGCTGGATGGCGATGGGTCCACCACCTACATGATCACCGTTACGGCGATGCTGCCATTGTTCAAGCGTCTGCGCTTGGATCCACTGTGCTTGACCTGCATGGTCATCCTGGCTGCGAGTGTGACAAACCTTCTGCCATGGAGTGGGCCACTTGCGCGGGCAGCTTCTTCCCTCCAGGTTGAGCCATCGGAACTGTTCTTGCCGTTCGTGCCTGTTCTGGTTATCAGCTTCCTCGGTGTGCTGGTCCTGGCTTACTTTGTTGGTCTGAGTGAGCGTCGCCGTCTTGGCAAACTGCGTTTGTCGGTAGGCGCGGCTGCGACGGTTTTCGATGACGAGGCAAATGATGGCTGGTCGCCTTCGCTTTCCGAAGAGGATGCGGAGCTGCGCCGTCCGAAGCTGTTCTGGCTGAACGCTGTGCTCACTATGGCCCTGATGACTGCACTGGTGACATCCCTGCTGCCAGTTGCAATTCTGTTCATGGTCGCGTTTTCTATCGCGCTGCTGATCAACTACCCACAGCTGCATGATCAGCGTCGGCGTATTTCTTCGCATGCACCAACCGCGTTGAATCAGATTTCGATCTTTCTGGCGGCGGGCATCCTTGCAGGGATCTTGTCCGGCACTGGTATGGTCGATGCGATGTCCAAAAGCTTCCTGACCATGCTGCCCGAGACCTGGGGCCCATATATGGCGCCAATCACAGCGCTCGTGAGCATCCCTGGCACCTTCTTCATGTCGAACGATGCGTTTTACTACGGAGTGCTTCCGGTTCTGGCAAAAGCGGCTGAGGTCTATGGAATCACCTATGCAGAAATCGGTCGTGCTTCGTTGGTGGGGCAACCTGTGCATTTGCTGAGCCCATTGGTCGCGTCTACTTACCTGCTGTGCGGTTTGGCTGGGGTGGAGTTCAGCGATCACCAGAAGTTCACGCTTAAATGGGCGTTTGCATTGAGCTTCTTAATCCTGGCGCTGTGTTTGCTGTTCGGGTTATTCCCGTTAAGTGTTACGCAGTGATCTAACCTGATGGCGGCCTTTGTGCCGCCATTTTGCTTGGTGCGGTAATGATTTTTGTGATTGCTAGTGTGAGCTCTTGATTTATGGGTAGTTTGTTTTCTGATTGCCGTCTTCCTCGTTATGAACAACTGCGCGACCACCTTGTTGATCAGATTGGTAAAGGTCGATGGCTACCTGGTCAGGCCATCTCAACAGAATCAGAACTTGCCGCTGAGTTTGAGTTTTCTGTGGGCACAGTGCGTAAAGCCATCTCTTTACTGGTGGATGAGGGGAGGCTGGATAAACAACAAGGCCGTGGCACCTTTGTCCGACGGGTGAGCTTCGAGCTGTCGCTAAGTCGGTTTTTTTATTTCGGGCTGAGGGATGCCAGGGGCGGTAATTATAAAAGTCGCATACTTTCTGTCGGGCAGAGGCTGGCGCCATCAGATGTAGCGCAGGCTTTAAACCTGTCAGCAAAAGATAAAGTCATCCACATTGTGCGATTGCGTTCGATAGGGTTGCAGCCAGTACTTGCTGAAGATATTTGGCTGCCGTACGAAGGTTTTCATCAGCTTCTTGATATAGAGCTGTGTGCTGAAAACTTGTCGCTCTACCCGATTTATGAGAACCTCTGTAGTCAGGTCATCACCTCAGCTGAAGAGACATTAACTTTTGAAGTGGCTGGCGGCGAACGTGGCTTATTGCTGCAGTTGCCCGAGGCTAGTCAAGTTGTTGCTGTTCAACGTCTGGCTCGTAATTGGGCAGGTGCGCCACTTGAATGGAGGTGCTCCTATGGGGGTATTAAAAATTTCCGCTATCGCTGTTCGGCGGGCAAGGGAGCATCTATTACGTAGGGATAGCTTGAGCATGCCCGATGTGAGGTGAAAATTGGGTGAAGGAAAAGTCTCAGGATTTGATGGTGGGTTTTCTCAGTAAATTTTTTGCTTAGAGATCATCCTTGATTGCTTTTTCAATGCTTTCACAAGAATTTTGCAGATTACTTTGAATTTCATTCTGCATGCCTCGAAGCGTACTTGTGGCTTCGATCAATAGATCCTTTAGTGCCTTCAAGGGTGCGTCTTTAGATGCTTCTAATGAACCAATAAGCGATGAAATTTTGTTCGTGGTTGACTCAATAGAGTGGTCAATGGCTTGGGCAATGTCTATCTGGTTTACATAGTTCAGTTCCGACCAGGCTAGATCGATATAATGCATGAGGCTTAACTCGTTCGAGTGGCCGGTTATGGTTGCTACTTTTTTCAAAATCGTGCGGTAGTCTGCATCAGTAAAGAGATCTCGGCGCTTGCTGGTTGCTCCTAGGTAAGCTCTAAGATGGATGGCGATCTGCTTAGTTATAAATCTGTGCCTAAACATAGACATGCAGCTTTGTATGTTGGCAAGCCCGGCTCGCGACGATATTCTAACGAACTCTGACTCCAGTGACCTCTCCGATAAGGGATTGCCATATAATCCGATGAATACTCTGTCTGACGGGGACGCAGTAAAACCTGCGAACGAGATGTGCTCCAGGATTTGTCGTCTGTGTTTTTCGATAAAAGTAACAAGCCGGATGGCTACTTCAGGTTGCAATTTTATCGACCGGTCAATGTCTCGACGCCTTTTTAGAGTTGTGAGAATCAAGCTTCCGGACTTATAGCAGTTAATGTTTTCTGATACTTTTAACCTGGCGAGTTCGCCAGGTCTTGCGCCGGTTGACTCCAGTAGGTCTAAGAGTAATTCTCTTCGTTTTTGAAGGAAAATAGCCGCTTTTCTGTTTGTCTCCTCATTTTTTGCCCAAGAAATGCATGCGACGCGAGTCTGCGACATGTTCGCAACGGCCTCCCATAGAGCGTTTCTTTGTTCGCGACCTATTGCGTGCTTAGGTTCTCTTGTGTCAGGAGGTGGGAGGATATGGTACTGGACTTCTATGGTCATCTTTTTTATTCGATGATTCATTACTTTTTTTTCGACAAGTCGTATCCGGTGTTGAGAGGAGGTGCCAATCAAGTATGTGTTTACTAGGATGTGATCCTGAATCCAAATTAGGAATTCTACGCAGGATGCTACAATTGCACGGACGCTATTGTTGTTGCGAGCTCGCACCATTGGTCGCTCTGGCTTTCGCTCGCTTGCAAGATGTTGAACAAAATTTTGAAAGTTATCATCATCTAACTCCCAGAAATCTTTCTTTATTGTCCAGCAGTATTGAATTATTTGTATAATTTTTGAGGCGGTAGCTCTCAGGCTACCTCCATCCTCTCGAATAGAAGCGCCGCGGCGGAATTTGTAGATAAGGAACAGTTCTGCAAGCGAGCACGGATTTCCATCTGGCCAAGTGATTACAAATGTAGTGGGAATGTAGAGGGTTTTAGGAAGGTACTCGTTTAGTGATTGGTTAAATGTTGAGTTGTAGGTAATGTCAACGTCTTTTATTTTGCAGAAGCGAGCTCTATTTTCCATGGTTGATTCCTTCCTGTGAGGTTAGAGCCAATCGTTTGCAAGAAAAGCCATTGATTTGCTTTTTTATAAATAGCTCAATTTCTGGATCGTCTAGTGCGAGGCTTCTCAATCGAGTTAGTAAAGACTCGTATGAGACTTGAAGGCGGAGTCTATATCTTCGTTCCATTTCGAGATCCTGTGAGAGCGCACCGATGATGGCTTTCACGTCCGTTTTAGAGGTGGATGCTCGTGTTCGCCTTGTGTTCTGTATCATCGAAATGTAACGCTTTCGTAACGTGTCTAGATGGTGCCAGCCTCCATTTTCAACGTATTTATCAGCACAGGATTTTAGCGTGTTAAGCGACATGGGAGTAATGTCCTCAGCAGCGCAATCGTACTTTGCAAAAGCCCCTTGAGATAAACAGGCTTGCGCAAGTGTTGATGGAAGGTCATTTGAGCCTTCAAGTGCACGATTAAGAAGGGCTACTCTGCCAATAGTGCTTTTCTGTAACTTGTTCATTTGGTTCACTCTTGAAGGTTCTTCTCTAGTACTCGAAATGCGATCTCTACCTCTGTTCCTCCGTCCGGGTTGATGATGGAAATTGGCGCTATCTCAAATTGCTTTGATTCAAATTGCAATTCTAACCAATCCCTTAGTAGTGAGTCTTCAATCCAGGAAACACTTTTGACCTTGAATTTCTTACATGTGCTGGCATAGAGCGCTTCTATGTTTTTTATATGTGTTACACTTCCCGTTTCCTCGTATTCGTGCAGGACCTGACAAGCGTACTCTGCTTCTAGGCTTGGCAATTCTACGCCTGGAAAGTTAGCTTGAATGTAGTCGTAGATATGAGATGCATCGCTGTGACCAGCAATCCATCGGGCAACATCTAGATTGGCATAACGATAGGTCCAGAAAAAGACAATCAAAAAACTTTTGCGCATATCGTGAATGCGTACGTACCATCGGCGGCCGTGATTGTCCGGAGGTAGAGCAACATAATCGCAGAAAGTATCTAGAATTTGTCTCAGTCGAGTGGGCTCTGGTACTGCTACTATTGGCAGAAAATCTCGAAATCTTGGGAGGGTTACAAGTGACGAAAGCATCCACTCATCGGTGATCCCAAGGATATCTTTGAGGCCACTTGTCAGGCGGTTAAGTTGCTGGATTGCTTTAGCGGCAATGGCTGGAATTGGCCGCGCGTCTTCTGGAAGTAGATCATCAACGTTTTTCTTTCTTTGTTTATGTGATAGCCAATATCCGTCTCCTTCCACATAATGTAGGCAATCGATTTTGAGTCCTCTGAATTCTGATTCGCGCATGGGCTTCAATGAGGTAATGGTTATAGTGATCGCGCCTATTAAGATACAAATCGCATCTGTTAGTGACGGGTTATCTCTAAGTTTTCGGAATGCTGCGTTTCCATGCAGGTTAGAGTAAAAATAAATGCCACTTATGTTTAAGGGGGCAAGTGATTCTGGAAGCTCTAAGGTTTCGATGAAATTTGTGCGTAATTGTACTAGCAATTTGTTGGCTTTTTTTTTGCTTGATTTGCTATTTTTTTCAAGCGCCCATGGGTCTCCGTATGTGATTAGGCCTCTGCGCATCATTTCTTGATATGTTTTCAAATAGATGGTCACTAAATCATCGCCGTACAGGTGAACCCACTTAATGGCTTCGCTAGTGTATTGTAATGCGATATTTAATGGCACCCAAGGTGTGTGCTCGGGAGGTGCGGAGAGTTTTGTTATCCAATTTTGAATCGCAGGTAATTCAAATAGGCTGGGGTTTGGGCATATCTCCGGGAGGTGCGAGTAAAGTCGAATTATAGTGGTTAGATCGCAGTAGTACTTTATTGTCGAATTTTCTGAAATTAAATTATTTTTGCACTCTTCCAGTTCTATGTTGCGATGGGAGGGCATCTCGCAAGCGCTCTTGCTTCCAATCATGAGAGCGCAGCCTGGATTGCCAGCGATGCGGAATGTATCGAACTGTACCCTGAATGCAGTCCATTTACCTATTCCTCGTAAATTCGAACTGTCACAGCCAATTATATCTGCTATCGCGGATGCTTTGACGGTTAAGTCATTTTTTGAGGAGCGACGTCGGCGTTTCATATGGCCGTTTAGGACTAACCACTTGGAAACTTCTATACATGTTTCCATCGGCAAATCTAATGGCTTAGCTAATTCCTCAACTGTTGCGGATCGGTTCATAGCTAAAGGAATAACTCTCTCTAGGAATTTTTGTGGATATCGTAGAGCAAAGACTGTGCCACCTTGACTGTATTCTGAGACCAGGTCGACTATATGATCTTGAGTCAAGCGTGTGAAGAAGTGCTGGCGTGGATTCAGTTCGTCTGAGTGAACGAACATCCATCTAATGAAAAAGTTAAGGCTCCATAGGAATGACTTAAACGAACTAAATGTATTTGGGCCTCCGGGTGTTTCCCTTGCAAGAAATGCTAGCTTTTGAGCTGCTATCAATAGTTTTCGGTTAATTAAGTCTGTAAGGTCGGAGCCATCATCTAACTTTGTGGACCAATGGTACTCGAAGAAATCGACAGGCTCCCCATCGACAAATCGTGTTTTGTTACCCTGGCTTATTTTCCAGGTTGGTTCATGTATCGGCGAGAGTAACCATGGAGCAGTATAGTCTCCGGCATAGGTGCTAGCCATGCTATGTGCTTGATCAAGCAAAACGTTAAGTTGGGCCGTCTCTATCTCTGAAAAATTAGATGGAGGCTCAGGAGGTTCGCTTTTCATAGAGAATCCTTTACTGCATTAGTTGGTTGTACTATGACTGTCGGGGTTGTGCTGCGAAAGTAAGCGTAAAAATTTATCGCGATTATTTTCATTTTCAGAGAATTTGAGGGCGTGCTCATGGCATGCTACGTATTCGGGGTTTCTATCAAGAGGAAGCTGAGACTGTAGCAATTCGGCTAGCGAGATAAAGTGCCTCGGCGAAAGCCCTGTGTCCGAATCTTGTACATCTAAATCGGTGGAGTTTAAGCCTGCATCCACCGCAGCCGCTTGGTATGCGTAGAGTGCAGATAATGCTGGCCTGCTAATCGCAATGTGGAGATTTGCATCGCAGTTGGAGTTGTAGTCATAACTGCTGGTGAGCGTGGAGAAGTTTTTATGAAGTGCCTCTGCTAGAGGTGAGTCTCCAGGATGATGGAGCTCTAGCATGTCGCGCAGAAAGGCATGGAGCTCTGTCATGTTGCTAAAATCAGTTACGTCCAGCATGTAAGTTTCATTGGCAGTGGCCACTGCTATCCACAGATTTTGAAAGCGACGTATCATCCTAGTATTCCAGGCCCTGATTATGGCCTTGGGAATGTAGTGGTCCATAACGACCTTTTCAGTGTTCCCTAGTTTTCTTGCTACTGCGCGAAGGCTTCTGGTCCTAAACCATTCAAGCACCCCTTCAGTATTGCGAATTTTTTTGAAATCCAGCGTGCCTGGGGTTAATCCCACCTCCCTTAATTCAGGATATAACGATCCAATCCACGCGTAGCGTTTTCTGAATTTTAGCAATGATCCACTTAGGAACGCGCTGCTAATTGTTGAATGAGCTGTTCCATATTTGTTTTTTTGGTTTACGTAGGGGATAAACAAAAAGTCACAGTGAGGAGCATTGTTTTCACGGAGATGGGCTCGTAATGGTGTCGAAAAATCAATTAGTGTCAAGATTATCTCATGTGATAGAGGCGTTAAGTTTTCTCGCTTCATAGACTTGGCGCGCGGCTTGTCAATTTCAAAATGTACATCGCTACCCGGAAGCTCTATGTAATATTTGTCGTTGCTATTTGATATCTTTGCTAAAAGTAAAGCGCGAGGGGGCCAGGAAGGGTGCAACATTATGAGTAGAGCTGCTATTAAGGCAGTGTCTAAATGACTTATTCTGCCAAGCCACCAAAGTAGAATGTTTCTGTTTGACCAAATTTCGGTATCAAAGTGAGCCTTGGGAGCTTCTGCTATTTTTGCAATTTTTGCGAAAGATCCAAAGGTTTTTTGAAGTGGTATGTATCTAAATTGATTCCGGAGCGTTTCGTTGGTTTTGAAATCGCTGTCGGATGGAGGGCATCTGTCGTATGCATTGCATAATGTCGAAAGGTAATTTGCGAGGCCAGTGGTTGTGTTCGGAAATGCGGGGTGTTTAGATGGGGAGTTACTATCTTGAGATAAGATTTTTGACTTAAGCTCACTCCAGTCAATTGAGTCTATGAGGTGTTTGCCGAACTCCATGTTTGATTTGATTTTATTCCAATGATCAGTTAAGCATTCTCGGAGAGTGTGCGCACGAATAGATAGAATTTCACGAAGCTCGTCTAAGTAAGCTGCATCAGTTCTGGCGAGAGAAATTTCACATATAAGCTTTTCAGCTGGGGCAGATGCATGCTTGTGTTGCATTGGAGCCTGGCCCAATAGATAGTCCTGATAGAAGGAAGTATCTAAACTCTCTAGTGATTCTCGGACTGGCGGTATGTGAGCAAGTTTTGGAATGATTCCAGACTCTACAAGTATGCATAAGTGTATTCTGGTTCTGCCCCACGTAATCGCCGAGCGTGTTTTCAACGAGGCATTGCTGTCGGGGGTTGTTAGTATGTATCGGTAAATCCCTGCGATGCAACTATTCCACTCGGATATATTTTCTGATAGTTTATAATAATTAAGATGATCTAATGCTTTTCCCAGAAGTCGCAAACCATTAACGTGACCTCGAATGCTAGCGGGTCTCATTAATTCGATGGAGTTCAGAATCGGTTTGAGGACTCGGTGCAGACTCTTTCCCAGCACATAAAGCTCTGAAATGTCGCTGCGTCTCAATACACCGACTTCATCGTAATAGCTGACCGTAAGATGTCCATCGGCTTCTTCTAGGGTAATCCCCATTTCCGACCTCGTGCGTTGTCAATCAGAGGTTGTCAAAAACAGGTATAGAAGATGCTCCCGCAAATGCAAGTCTTTGTTTTCTAGTGATTTTTTAACACGTACTTATACGCTGACAGTATTCAATGCTTGGAAAAATCTCCATGGACGAACACCTCCAGCTCCATTTCCGGCACCTGCTGGCGGATTTCCTCGATCTCTTCGAGCGACAGCTCGCGCGACAGGATCACCCGGCTCAGGCCCAGTTGTTGCCAGAACTGCACGCTGGCCCAGTTGACCGTGTTGGCCTGCACCGACAGGTGCACCGGCATCTGCGGGAAGTGCTGGCGTACCAGCATGATCAGGCCTGGGTCGGACATGATCAGCGCGTCCGGTGCCATCTCGATCACCGGTGCCAGGTCCTTGAGGAAGGTCTTGAGCTTGGCATTGTGCGGGGCAATGTTGACCACCACGTAGAAGCGCTTGCCCAGGGCATGCGCCTCCTGGATGCCCAGGGCCAGGTTGGCATGGTCGAACTCGTTGTTGCGCACCCGCAAGCTGTAGCGTGGCTGGCCGGCGTAGACCGCGTCGGCGCCATAGGCAAAGGCGTAGCGCATGGTCT
>RCUT01000681.1_pt1 | contig 17309 bp, 18 predicted proteins | sample 2166171 | NCBI WGS metagenome assembly RCUT01 (sample SAMN09932757, study PRJNA488358) | compost metagenome | isolation source: compost soil in 4-hydroxybenzoic | place: Germany: Experimental Botanical Garden
GCCGACGGCCAGGGCCAAGCCGAGGAAGTGAGGCGGAGGAACCGCACTTCTGTGGGGGCGATTTCAATCGCGAAGCGGCCCCCTGCCATCTGGAAGGGCAGACTTTCAGTCTGCTAAGCGAATGAATTCGCCCCCACAGGTATTGGGCCTGTAGCCCGGATGCAATCCGGGAGCGAGGTGCGGGCATTCCCAGGGTTCCATCCAGGCAGCCAAGCCGAGATTTCAGAATTTTCTCGTTGTGATCGAGTTCGGCGCCCGGCCTTTACAAGGCTTTGCCAGGGCTACCATCGGCGCGCTCGGGCTGATGGTCCGCAGCTACCCAAGCAGCGAAACAGAGGAATTCTGGCTATGGAAAAGCGAATCGTAATTACTGGAATGGGTGCGGTTTCCCCGCTGGGCGTCGGCGTTGCAAACAACTGGAAGCGTTTGCTGGCGGGCAAGTCCGGCGTGCGGAAGATCGAGCGAATGGGCGACTTGCCCGTCGAGATTGCCGGCACTGTTCCCGACATCAGTGTCGATCCCGAGGCCGGTTTCGATGCAAGCGCCTTTGTCAGTTCGAAAGAAGCACGACGCATGGATCGCTTCATCGTTTTCGCGTTGGCTGCTGCCAGCGAGGCGATCAGGCAATCCAACTGGAACCCTTCGACCGACGAAGAAAGGGAACGCACAGCGACCATCATCGCCTCGGGTATAGGGGGCTTGAATTACATTCGCGATGCGGTGAACTCGATCAACGAGAGTGGTTTGCGGCGTGTTTCGCCGTTTACCGTGCCTGGCTTCCTGGTGAACATGGCGGCCGGGCAGGTTTCGATCAAGTACGGCTTCAGAGGGCCGCTAGGAGCACCTGCAACTGCATGCGCCGCTGGCGTGCAGGCAATTGGGGACGCGGTTCGTCTGATTCAGAACAATGAAGTGGATGTTGCACTCTGCGGCGGGAGTGAGGCCTGTATCAACGAAGTCAGTATTGGCGGGTTCGTCGCGGCCAAGGCATTGGCTACCAGCTTCAATGACCGCCCGCAGGAAGCCTCGCGTCCCTTCGATGCGGAACGTGATGGATTCATCATCGCCGAGGGGGCAGGGCTGATGTTTATCGAGAGCCTGGAACATGCCTTGGCTCGCGGCGCCAGGCCCATTGCCGAGATCGTCGGATACGGCACCAGCGCCGATGCCTATCACATAACCGCAGCTCCGGAGGACGGTGACGGAGCCCAGCGATGCATGCGGGCCGCATTGAGGAAGGCAGGCGTTCAGCCTGATGCGGTGAAGTACATCAACGCACATTCCACCTCGACGCCGATCGGCGACAAAGGCGAGCTTGCAGCTATCAAGGGTGTGTTCGGCCTGAAGAGCGTTGCGGTGTCCTCCACAAAGTCATCCACGGGTCATCTGCTAGGTGCAGCTGGTGGCCTGGCAGCGATCTTTACGGCCATGTCCCTGGTTGGCCAGGTTGCACCATGCAATCTCAACTGCCACCAACCCGATCCGGATGCGCGGGATGTGGACCTGGTGCTGGGCGAGCCGCGCTCGATGGAGATGGGCTATGCGCTATGCAATGGTTTCGGTTTCGGCGGGGTGAATGCCAGCCTGCTGCTCAAGGCCTGGCGAGACTGACCCTTGCCGTTCTCTTTGAACGCGCTGCAGGCGAGGCATCAGCTTTGTCGGGTGTCCACCCGCGAGGCCAGGTATGACACCGCCGGTGGAAATCCTTGAAGGGATTTCCACCCTACGCGCTACGAAGTCCCGGTCAGGGCTCGGAGCCTAGTAGGGTGGGCCGGGCGGCGATCCGCTTTAGCCCACGCTGGCCTCCGATGGTGGGCTGAAGCCCACCCTACGGGCCTTTGCGCCACATCCCAACACTTAACGCAGACATAGCCAATGAATTCGCCCCCACAGGTTTTGGGCCTGTAGCCCGGATGCAATCCGGGAGAGGTGGTGCCGGCATTCCCCGGATTTCATCCGGGCTACCAAGCCGAGGAAGTGAGGCGGATAACCCCCACAGGTTTGAGCCTACAGCCCGGCTCCCGCCGGGCAGGCCTTGCGGCTCAATGCGCCGGCGGCAGGAAGAAGCGCGCCGTCAGCGGCAGGTGGTCGGAGATGCGCAGGGTATCGCTCTGCCGCACTCGCGCTTCGATGCGGGTCAGGCTGGGGCTGTGGAAGAGGTAGTCCAGGGTGCGGTCAGGGCCCTTCACCCGCGGGTCGTTGGGGTAGTGGGTGTACCACTGGGCCTGCTGTGCGCCGCCGGCTTCCTCGACGCTGGGGATCATCGGGTATTGGCTCCAGAGCGCCTTCAGTTCGCTCTCGGGGGCATGGCGGCTGCGCTGTGCTTCCGGCAGGCGTTCGTACTGGCCGGTGGGTAGCTGGCTGAAGTCGCCGCCCAGCACCCAGGGCAGGCCTTCGGATTGCAGCTGTTCGAGCAGGCCGCGGGTCATGGCCACCTGGCGTTCCAGGGTTTCCTGGTCGTCGGCCAGGGCATCCAGATGCGTGTTGATCGCCGCCAGGCGGCCACCGCCGCGAACGGGCAGGTAGCTCACCAGCAGGGCGCGCTTCTTGTCGAACTGGCGGCTGATGGGGTCGTTGTCCGCCAATGGCAGTTGCAGGCGTTCGGCGCTTGCGATGCGGAAGCGGCTGAGGGTGGCCAGCTTCATGCCGACACTGCCGAGGATATGCGGCCGGGGCACGAAGGAAGCCTTCCAGTAGAAGGCCTGGCTGGTGCAGGGGTAGAGGTCGGCCAGGCGCTCCTGGAGCAGGGCCAACTGGTCCTGGTAGTCGGTGGCCCGCGCGCCTTCGTGCAGCTCCTGCAGGTTGACGATGTCCGGCTGTTCCTCGCGTATCACCCGCACCGCTTCGTCCAGGCTGTAGGCCAGGTCCTCGGGGGTGGGGCGTTCATCCGGGCCTTCGCCGTCGGGCAGGTCGTAATAGAAGACGTAGCGCTTGCCGGCCAGGTACTGCAGGTTCCAGGTCATCACCTTGAGCGCCTGGCCGGGCTGCAGTTGCGGCGCTTCGGCCAGGCAGGCCAGGGGCGCCGCCTCGCGCGCCGCCGGATGCCAGGTCAGCGCATAGATCAGCGCGAGCAGGCCAACGACGAGGACCGACAGGCTGAGCAGGGCGAAACGCAGGACTCGGGGCATCGGCAAAGGCTGGGAACTATGCTGGAAGAGGGCGAGCATACCCGAGAGGCCGCCGCGGCCCAAGCCAAGCGCGCCCGGGAGGAGCGCGTGACCAGTGAACCGCTGATCGCCCAGAAGGGGCCCTTTGAGGTGGACGTGGAAGCCGGCCAGGATTACTTCTGGTGCCGCTGCGGGCGAAGCCAGCGACAACCGTTCTGCGACGGCTCGCACAAGGGGACTGGCCTGGCCCCGCTCAAATTTCATGCAGAAGTCAGCGAAACCTTGTATTTCTGTGGCTGCAAACACAGCCACTCGCCACCGTGCTGCGATGGCACCCACAACCAACTGAACGACTGATCCGGGAGCCGGCATGCCGCTGGGCGTAGTCCTCTGGTCATTCCAGGCCTTGCTCGCAAGGTCCAGGCGCCGTCTCTGCCTGGCGTGCCTGTTGCTGCTGCCTGGCCTTGCATGGGCGGAAGAGCAGGCGCCATTGCGCGTGATGACCGATTTCTGGCCACCCTTCCGCATCGCTGGAGAAGGGGGCGAGCTGCGAGGCCTGGACATGGACCTGCTGGCCGAACTGGGGCGCCGCACCGGGCTGCGCTTCGAGGTGCAGCGCGCGCCCTGGTCGCGGGGGCTGGCAGCCCTGGAGCGGGGCTCGGCGGACCTGATGACGGGCCTCGCCAGGACGCCCGAGCGCGAGCGCTACATCGACTATCTGGAACGCCCCTATTTCACCTGTGCGCCGCGCTTCTACAGTCGGCCGGAGCTGGCCCAGGGCGTCACCGGTTATCCCCAACTGGGCGACTACGACATCGGCTTCGTCCGCGGCTCGGCGTATTTCGAACCTTTCGATTCCGATACCGCGTTGCGCAAGGTCGGGGTCGCCAGCGAGGGGCAGTTGCTGGACATGCTGCGGCACAAGCGGCTGCAACTGGTGATAGGCACCGACTGCCAGGTGGACTACGAACTGTTGCGCGACCCGAACCTGGCCGGGCGCATCGTCAAGCTGGCCTACCGGCCGCCGGCGCGTACCGAGCTTTTCCTCGGCTTCTCGCGCCAGCGGCCGTTGCAGGCCCAGCGCCGGGCCATCGCCGAAGCCATGGGGCAGTTGCTCGATGAGGGCTGGGTGCTGGAGGCCGCGCGGCGCTATCGTCCCGGCGTTCAGTGAGCGTGGGGCTCGACGTAGAGCTCGTAGCCAGGGTCCAGGGTCATGTCCCAGTAGGACGCCTCGATCTTGTGCCCGTCCGGGTCTCGCACGAAGCAGCCGTAGTAGGGCTCGCCATATTCCGGGCGCGGGCCGGGGGCGCCGTCGCCCTGGGCACCGGCGTCCAGCGCCGCCTCGTAGAAGGCCAGCACCGCTTCCTTGCTCGACGCGAAGAAGCCGATATGGGTGCCGTTGCCGACACTGGCCGGGCTGCCGTCGATGGGTGTCTGGATCCAGAACTCCGGGTACTCGCGGCCGTAGGCCACGGCGCCGGGGTGTTCCATGATGCGTTTGCAGCCCAGGGTGGGCAGCACCTTGTCGTAGAAGGCGATGGCGCGTTCGAAGTCGTTGGTGCCCAGGGAAATGTGGGACAGGATGCTGGGGTTCTCGGACATGCTGGAATCCTCCTTGAATGGACCCGAAAGCCTAGCAGGCCGTGGAAAAGCCACTGCCTCCGGCAGGGGGCGGAAAAATCGCAGGTATCCGACGGATCTGGCTCACGACCTTTGCAACAGCCGGCCGCAGATCACTGCTCCGTCGCCCTCTCGGTCACCAGGGTGAACATCCGGTACAGGGCGACGCTGACGAACAGCTGGAAGAAGCTGTTGAAGCTTTCCAGCAGCACGGTGCCCACCGGGTCCGGGTTATCCCCCAGTTCGCGGTAGGCGAACCAGTCCACTACCCAGATCGGCCCCATCACCAGCAGCACGCAGGACAGGATGGTGAAGAAGTGCCCCCTGGTGAGCTCGAAGCTCTCCTTGATGGCGTCGAGCGGCGACTTGCCCTCCAGCACCAGCAGGTATTCGGCGAAGGCCAGCTTGATCATCACGTAGACGCCGGGAAGGATCAGCATCCAGACGCCGACCATGATCAGCAGGGTGCTGATGGCCGCCAGCACGGCGAAGGAGGGCCAGCGGAACAGTGCCATCTCCATGACCTGCCTGGGCTTCAGGCGGACGCGATGGCTGCGGCTATCGACGAAGATGATCAGCGCGCCGACGTAGACCGGGTAGAACAGCATGCTGAGCACGATGGACGCGCCCTGGGATTTGTCCGCGCCGAGCCAGGCGATCAGGCCCTGCTGGGCGATGGCTTCGATCAGGATCGCCGGCAGGCAGAGCAGGACGATGTCGCCGACATTGCGGGAAAAGAAGTACCAGGAGTCGCGCAGCAGCTCGAACGGATTCATCGGTGGGCATTCACTTCTTGCAGCAGTGGGTCTTGCGCACTTTAGCCCAAGCCACGGCCGCCTCCAAAGGCAACCTCAGGTGGAGCGCTAGCGCAGCACGCGGTTGGGCCGTTCCGGCAGCAGCCGGGCGAGGTCGGCGCTGGCTACATCCAGGGTGCGCTCCGGCGGGCCGGAGAACGTGGTCAGGGCGCGACATGATCAGGGCTCAGGGCGGGCTCAGGTCATCCAGGCCGGCTTCGGCCAGCACCTGGTGTTCGATCTGCTGCAAGCGGCCGCTCTTCGCCATGTGCTGCAGCACTTCCTCCAGGCGCGGCGCCAGTTCGCGATGGCGGGGATTGAGGTAGTGATGCATGGAGAAGCGCTCCAGCACCGGGTGCAGCGGCTGGATGCCGCGCATGCCGTTCTGGCGCAGGAAGCACATGCCCGAGTAGTAGTCCTCCACATGCACGTCGACACGGCCGCCGGCCAGCTTGCGCATGCCGTTCTCCACACCGTTGGACGGCGACAGGCGGACACCCTTCAGGCGCAGTTCCAGGGCCGCCTTGCCGCGCTCGAAACCCACCAGATAGGGCTTCAGGCTGGACCAGCCGCGCAGCTGCAGCGGGCGGTTGGCGAAGGCCACCGCGTAGGATTCGAACAGCGGGGTGCGGATCAGCAGCAGGTCGCTGCGCTGCTCGGAGATCAGGTTGGTGCGGCACAGTTCGCCGTCGTTCAGGCCGCGTTCGGCGTACTGCAGGGCGCGGGCGGCCGGCGCGGCGCGGGTCTCGATGCTGATGCCGAGCTGACCGTAGGCTTCCACCAGGATGCGCTGGCAGATCTGGAACAGTGGCAGGCCCTGGTCGGGAAAGGCGCTGAATACCAGGCGCGCTTCGGCATGGCCGGGGGAGGAGAGCAGTAGCAGGGCGAGCAGCCAGCATCCATGGGCGCGCATCGGACTATCGCCTGGGGCACGGCCTGCGCTGGAGTGACTGCCTGACGACGCCGCCTGCCATGGCGGGCGCCTTGCTCCCTGCAACAGACCCATGCGGTGGGTCTCGGCGTGTTCCCCGTTCTCGGATCCGCGGGGTTAGCTGCAACTATAGACGCCCGTCGTCAGGGCGTCGGTCCGCACGCCAGCAGCGCGGCGATGTGTGCTTCGGCGTCGGGATTGTTGCGGGGTCTGTCCAGGTGTCGGATGCCTTGCTGCTGATCGATGATCAGCAGGGCACCCGGCGGGTTCTGCGCGGTCATATCCACCGTCCACTCCCTGAGGCTGGCATACTGGCCGCAATCTACCCCTATCGAGCCGCCGCCAGCCAGCTGCCGAGGTATCGCGTTGAAGAAAATCGCAGTGTTCGCCGACGTGCAGAACCTCTATTACACGGTGCGCCACACCTATGGCTGTCACTTCGACTACAGCGTTTTCTGGCAGAGCGTCAGCGCCGAGGGCGAGATAGTCGAGGCCAACGCCTACGCCATCGACCGAGGCGACCCCAAGCAACAGCAGTTCCAGCAGATCCTGCGCAACCTTGGCTTCCGGGTGAAGCTCAAACCCTTCATCCAGCGCAGCGACGGCTCGGCCAAGGGCGACTGGGACGTCGGCATCACCATCGACGTGCTCGATGCCGCACCCAGGGTGGATCAGGTGGTGCTGGCTTCGGGAGATGGAGATTTCGACCTGCTGCTGGAACGGGTGGCCCAGGCCCACGGCGTCGAGACCCTGGTCTACGGCGTGCCCGGCCTGACCGCGCAATCGCTGATCCGTGCCGCCGACCGCTACCTGCCCATCGAGGGCAACCTGCTGCTGCGCAACTGAGCCCCATCCCGAACTGGAATCACCCGTGGACCCCATAGCCGTAATCGACTTCGAGACCACCGGCATCACGCCGGGCAACGACTGCCGCGCCACCGAGATCGGCGTGGTCATCCTCGACGGCGGGCGCATCGTCGACCGCTACCAGAGCCTGATGAACGCCGGCATCCCGGTACCGCCCTTCATCCAGAACCTCACCGGCATCAGCACCGCCATGCTGCGGGATGCGCCACCCGTGGCACAGGTGATGAAGGAGGCGGCCGATTTCGTCGGCGACCTGCCGCTGCTGGCGCACAACGCCTCCTTCGACCAGAAGTTCTGGGACTTCGAGCTGGCGCGCGTCGGCCGCACCCGCCGCCAGGCCTTCGCCTGTTCCCTGCTGCTGGCGCGGCGCCTGCTGCCCGAGGCGCCCAACCACAAGCTCGGCACCCTCAATGCCTGGGCGCGCCTGCCCGATACCGGCAAGGCCCACCGCGCCCTGGCCGATGCCGAGATGGCGGCCAACCTCACCCTGCACCTGGCCGGGCGCCTGCGGGAAAGGCACGGGATAAACGAGGTCTCGCACCAGCTGTTCTGCAGCCTGCAGAAGGTGCCGGCGGCGAAGATTCCCGAAGCGCTCAAGCGGCATCGGGACGCTTGACGTCCTTGATGGGGGAATTCAGTCCCGTAGGGTGCGCCGTGCGCACCGGCAATCCCGCGCGGAAGTTCCGGTGCGCATAGCGCACCCTACGTGGTAACGACCTCGTTCTCGGTGCCTGCCTCTGCTTTGGTCAGCCCTTCACCGTCCGCAACGTTTCCACCTTCGCTCCGCGCTCCTGCAGCGCGCCCGGAATCCTTTGCTCGAAGGGCGTGGAGAGGATCAGCGAAGTCTTGGTCGCCCCGTACTGGCCGATCTGGTCGATCAGGTCCTGCAGTTCCGGCATCGAGGCCACGGCGGCCTTGATCAGCAGGCAGGCATCGCCGGTGACACGGTGGCAGAGGTTGAGTTGCGGAATCTTCTCCAGCGCTTCCTGGGTGCGCTTGTAGTCGCGGTCGGTGATGCGCAGCTCGATCACGCATTCGATGGGCAGCCCCACCTTCGCCAGGTCCACGCTGGCGTGGTAGCCGGTGATGATGCCGCTGGCCTCCAGCTTGGCCACCCGGTCGGCCACTGCCGGTGGCGAGAGATTGACCCGGCGCGCCAGGTCGGCGAAGGAGGCGCGGCCATTCTCGATCAGGGCCGAAAGCAGCAGGCGGTCGTACTTGTCCACAGGACCTCCAAAATCGGCTTCTGTCGAATCAACGGCAGAAGGCCAGGAAAACACTTCTTTCCACGGTTCATGAGGAAATGAACAAGGCTTTCGTCCTTATTCAGCGCTCATCGCCTTACTTAGAATAGACACTTCAATCCTGCCTGTGTCGAGTTCCGATCATGCCTGCGCGCCGCGTTCCCCTTCTGCTGATAGGTGCCTTCATCGCCCTCTACCTGATCTGGGGCTCCACCTACCTCGCGATCCGCATCGGTGTCGAGTCCTGGCCGCCGCTGCTGATGGCCGGCATCCGCTTCGTGGTCGCCGGTGCCCTGATGTACGGCTACCTGCGCTGGCGCGGGGTGCCCAACCCGAGCTGGCAGGAGTGGAAGTCCGCTGCCGCCATCGGTTTCCTCCTGCTCAGTTGCGGCAACGGCGGCGTGACCCTGGCCGAGGACCTGGGCGTGGCCTCGGGCGTCGCGGCCCTGGCCGTGGCCACCGTGCCGCTGTTCGCCCTGCTGTTCGGGCTGATCTGGGGGCAGCGCACCACCCGCCTGGAATGGGCCGGCATCCTCCTCGGCCTGGTCGGTATCGGCCTGCTCAACCTGGGCTCCAACCTCCAGGCCAGTCCGCTGGGTGCGGTGCTGATCATCTTCGCCGCCGCCGCCTGGTCCTTCGGCTCCATGTGGAGCAAGAACCTCAAGCTGCCCGCCGGGCCGATGGCCAGTGCCGTGGAAATGCTCGCGGGCGGCTTCGCCCTGTTGGCCGGCAGCCTGCTCAGCGGCGAGCGCATGGTCGCCGCGCCCAGCGCCGCCGGTTGGGGGGCGCTGGCCTATCTGATCGTGTTCGGCTCGATCATCGCCTTCAGTTCCTACCTCTACCTGCTGAAGAACGTGCGCCCGGCTGCTGCCACCAGCTACGCCTACGTCAACCCCGTTGTCGCGGTACTGCTGGGCATCGGCTTCGCCGGCGAGCGGATCGGCATGGAAGAAGGCCTGGCCATGCTGGTGATCATCAGCGCCGTGGTGCTGATCGGAGTGCCGCAGTGGCGCGAGCGCAAGGAAGAAAAGGCGCAGAAGGAAGAAGGCCTGCAGCAGACCAGTTGATCCCGGAGGTCATGGGCAGCCTGCTAGAATCGCGGTTTTTCCGCACACTACGGCTGCCTCCATGACCTTCGCCTCCCTCGGCCTGATCGAACCCCTGCTGCGCGCGACCGAAGCGCTCGGCTACCAGACCCCATCGCCGGTACAGGCCGAGGCGATTCCCGCCGTCCTCAAGGGCCGCGACCTGATGGCCGCGGCCCAGACCGGCACCGGCAAGACCGCCGGTTTCGCCCTGCCGCTCCTGCAGCGCCTGACCCAGGAAGGCCCGCAGGTGGCCAGCAACTCGGTGCGCGCCCTGGTGCTGGTGCCCACCCGCGAGCTGGCCGAGCAGGTCAACGAGAGCTTCCGCGTCTATGGCCAGCACCTGCCGCTGCGCAATTACGCGGTGTACGGCGGGGTGAGCATCAACCCGCAGATGATGAAGCTGCGCAAGGGCATCGACATCCTGGTCGCCACGCCCGGCCGGCTGCTCGACCTCTACCGGCAGAACGCGGTGAAGTTCAACCAGCTGCAGACCCTGGTGCTGGACGAGGCCGACCGCATGCTCGACCTGGGCTTCGCCCGTGAGCTGGACGAACTCTTCGTCGCATTGCCCAAGCGCCGCCAGACCCTGCTGTTCTCCGCCACCTTCTCCGACGCCATCCGCCAGATGGCCCGCGAGCTGCTGCGCGACCCGCTGTCCATCGAGGTCAGCCCGCGCAACGCGGCGGCCAAGAGCGTGCGCCAGTGGCTGATCCCGGTGGACAAGAAACGCAAGAGCGAACTCTTCCTGCACCTGCTGGGCGAGCGCAACTGGGGCCAGGTGCTGGTCTTCGCCAAGACCCGCAAGGGTGTCGACCAGTTGGTGGACGAGCTCCAGGCCCAGGGCGTCAGCGCCGATTCCATTCATGGCGACAAGCCGCAGCCGTCGCGCCTGCGCGCGCTGCAGCGGTTCAAGGACAACGAAGTACAGGTGCTGGTGGCCACCGATGTGGCGGCCCGTGGCCTGGACATCGACGACCTGCCGCTGGTGGTCAACTTCGACCTGCCGATAGTCGCCGAGGACTATGTCCACCGGATCGGCCGTACCGGCCGTGCCGGCGCCACGGGCGAGGCGGTGTCCCTGGTCTGTGCCGACGAGGTGCAACTGCTGGCCGCCATCGAGGTGCTGACCCGCCAGACCCTGCAGCGCCGCGAAGAGCCGGGCTTCATCCCCGACCACCGGGTGCCAGTGACCGACGCCAGCGGCCAGGTGCTGAAGAAGCCGAAAAAGCCCAAGAAGCCCAAGGAACCCCAGGCCGGCGCTGGAAAGGCAGCGGCCCTCGGTCGCTGGATCGACAGCGAGAAGCCCAAGGTCAAGGCGGTGCGCAAGGCGCCGGGCTTCGGCAAGGCGAAGAAGGGCTGAAGTTACACCGGGCGATCCGCTGCCGTAGCGATGGAACAGGGCAGCGGATGCCGGAACAGGGCAGGGCCTTCGGGATATTGGCGCCTATAGTGATTGAAGCGCTGCCCAACCTCAGGCATTCCTTCCATGCGCCACAAGGAACTCAAGCACTGGACCTCCGGTGTTGCCCACCTGCTCGCCCAGCCGGCGGGCCGGGCGCGTCTGCTCGGCCTCAGCCAGTGGCTGCAGCAGATCTGTCCCGTCGATCATTTCGTGCTCTTCGTCTACGAAGGCAACCACCGGCCCCTGGCGCTGTTCGATACCTTCCCGCCGGACAAGCGGCACGTCTATGTCGAGGACTACCAGGTCGGCCCCTACCTGCTCGACCCCTTCTACCTCGCCTGCACCCGCAACCAGGCCCCCGGCCTCTGGCGCCTGCGCCAGTTCGCCCCGGACCATTTCTACCTGGGCGAGTACTACGTCACCTACTACCAGCAGACCGGCCTGACCGAGGAAATCGCCTTCTTCGTCGACCTGGCCGAGGGCGCCAAGGCGGTGCTCTCGCTGATGCGCAGCACCTGCAGCCCGGCGTACAGCCGCGAAGAGATGCAATTGCTGGACTGCGCCCAGCCGGTGGTGGCGCAAGTGGTGAACGAAGCCTGGGCGCTCTGCCGCGCCCATGCACCGCGTCCGGTGCAGGACCTGGACTACAAGATCCGCGAAGCCTTCGACCAGTTCGGCGCCCATGTGCTGACCGCCCGCGAGCAGGAGGTGGTGCAGATGCTCCTGCGCGGCCACTCCAGCGCCTCGGTGGCCGAACACCTGGCCATCAGCCCGGGCACGGTGAAGATCCACCGCAAGAACATCTACGCCAAGCTCGGCATCGGCAGCCAGTCGGAGCTGCTCGGCCTCTTCGTCCGCGACCTGGCCGGCCAGCGCGACGACCCGGAACCCCTGCGCACCGCGGTTTGAACGTTATTGCCAAAAGCGATTAGCAAGTGGCTGCTCAATAACCGTACAGCCTGAGTCAGGCCAGCCACCATGGGCCTTCCATGGCGATGCCCACGACTTATCCACAGTGATTTGCACAGAATTTGTGGGCAGTGATCTGGCGGACGCATCGCTTTTCCTGTGGGGGCGAATTCATTCGCTGAGGGCAACGTAGTTGCCCCCTGAGGTCTTTCCTAAGGGCAGACCTGCGGTCTGCTTAGCGATTGAAATCGCCCCCACAGGGTTCGTGCTCCAAGGGGATAGCTTTGCTCAAAAAGCAGGCACTTGCTTAAAGCCCCCGTCCCATGGGCTCCGCAGCCGGTCATCCACGAGTTATCCACAGTTGATCCCACAGATTTTGTGGGTAGCCGAACGCTCTTGTGGGGGCGAATTCATTCGCTATGGGCAGCGCAGCTGCCCCTTGGGAATCCAAAGGGCAGGCCTGCGGCCCGCTTAGCGATTGAAATCGCCCCCACAGGGTTCGTGCTCCAAGGGGATGGCTCTGCTCAAAAACCAGGCACTTGCTTAAAGCCCCCGCCCCATGGGCTCCGCAGCCCATCATCCATAACTTATCCACACCTCGCTCCACAGTTTCTGTGGAAGGCCTCGCCTATCCCCCAAGGGATATATACAGCCGGAAACCCCCATAGCTAGCCTGTGGCCACATGCCAGGAACACCTGGAACAAGGGGCCGGCCGTGAGCGACGCAAGCGAGTTCATCGATATCGAATTCCGCAACGTGGTGAAGCGCTACGGCGCGGTGGCGGCGGTCAACGGCCTGAACTTCAAGGTGCGGCGCGGCTCCTTCCATTCCTTTCTCGGCAGTTCCGGCTGCGGCAAGACCACCACCCTGCGGATGATCGCCGGCTTCGAGCAGCCCTCGGCTGGCGAGGTGCTGCTGGCCGGGCGTTCGGTGGCCGGGGTGCCCGCCCACCAGCGCCCGGTGAACATGGTGTTCCAGAGTTATGCACTGTTCCCACACCTCTGTGTGGCGGAGAACATCGCCTACGGGCTGCGCTACCACCAGCCGCGTCCTACCCGTGCCGAGCAGCGCCGGCTGGCTGAGCAGGCGCTGGAAATGGTGCGCCTGTCCGGCTTCGGCCAGCGCAAGCCCCATGAACTTTCGGGCGGCCAGCAGCAGCGGGTGGCCCTGGCCCGCGCCCTGGTCAACAAACCCACGGTACTGCTGCTGGACGAACCCCTGGCGGCGCTGGACCGCAAGCTGCGCAAGGAAATGCAGTCCGAACTGCTGCGCCTGCAGCGCGAGGTGGGCATCACCTTCGTGCTGGTCACCCATGACCAGGAAGAGGCGCTGTCCATGAGCGACAGCATCAGCGTCATGCAGGACGGCCAGATCCTCCAGAGCGCCAGCCCCGAGCAACTCTACGAGACCCCGGCGAGCCGCTACGTGGCCGACTTCATCGGCGAGTCCAACCTGTTCGACGGTACGGTGCGGCGCATCGAGGGCGGCCGGGTGACGCTGGAAACCACCCACGGCCTGCAGCTGGCCAGCCCGCAGACGCCCACCGGCCCGGCGCTCAAGGCCTGCGAGCCGGGTTGCATCGCCGTGCGCCCGGAGCTGATCGCCATCGGCGCCGCGCAGGATGCGCTGCCGCGCGAGGTCAGCCTGCCCGGCCAGGTGGTGGATCGCATCTACCTCGGCAACCTCACCGAATACCGGGTACGCACCGAACCTTTCGGCATCGTCTGCGTGCGCGTGCCGCGCCATGGCCAGCACGAGCGCGCGGCCTTCGAGCACGGCACACCGGTACGCATCGGCTGGAACCACAGCAGCGGCCTCGCGATGACCCTGTAGCGACGTAGTACGGAACGGACAAGACCAACCCTTCACAGGCAGGTAGCAGCAATGGATCGGAATGACTTCATCAAGCAACTGCGCAGTTGGCAGAACGGCTCCATCAGCCGTCGCGAGTTCCTCGGCCGCACGGGCCTCGGCCTGGCCATGGCGGTGATGGCCGCCAACATGCCGGGCCTGCTCACCGGCACCCGGGCCTTCGCCGCCGAGAAGGGCGCCATCGGCGACCGCGTGGTGCTGGCCACCTGGCCCAACTACCACAATGCCGAGAACTTCGCCGCCTTCGCCGAGCAGACCGGCGCCCAGGTGCAGATGAACGTGTTCGGCTCCAACGAGGAGATGCTCGCCAAGCTCCAGGCCGGCGGCAGCGGCTGGGACGTCTTCGTGCCCACCAACTACACCATCAGCACCTATGCCGAGCTGGGCCTGATCGAGCCGCTGGACCTGGCGCGCATCCCCAACTTCGACCCGGCCTCCTTCGAGAAGCGCTTCATGGAGCAGGGCGTGGTCAACGGCAAGACCTACGCCGTGCCCAAGGACTGGGGCACCACCGGCTTCGTCTACGACAGCCAGAAGCTCAAGGCCAAGCCCACCACCTGGAAGGAGTTCTGGGAGCTGGCCAAGGGCGAGGCCACCGGGCGGGTGATGGTCCACGACTACCAGCTGACCGTGATCGGCAATGCCCTCAAGGCCTTCGGCTACAGCTTCAACTCGATCGACCCGAAGGAACTGGCCGATGCCGAGAAGCTGCTGCTGGAGGTCAAGCCGCACCTCTTCGCCATCAACTCCGACTACCAGCCGTCCATGCGCAGCGGCGATGCCTGGATGGCCATGTGCTGGACGGGCGATGCCTCGCAACTGCACCGCGACCTGCCGCAGATGCAGTACGTGCTGGGCCGCGAGGGCGGCGAGATCTGGAGCGACTTCTTCGCCATTCCGAAGAGCGCCGAGCGGCCTGACGCCGCCTATGCGCTGATCAACTTCCTGCTCGACCCGCAGGTGAACAAGCGCGAAGTGGAGGCCCACGGCTACCCCAGCGGTGACAAGCGCGTGGATGCGCTGTTGCCCAAGAGCATGCTCGACGACCCGATCATGTACCCGGCCGCCGACCTGCTCAGCGCCCTGGAGTTCGGCGCCGCGGCGACCCTGACCAGTCCGGCGCGGGCGGAGCTGATGGCGCGCTTCAAGGCGGCCTGACCGGCTTCGCTTTGGTAGGAGCGGGGGGACGCCGAGTTCTTGGCCGCGAACCTCGCGGCGAGCATTCGCGAGCAAGCTCGCTCCTACCGTGGGCCGCTTCCATGAACCGTAGGGAATCTTCCATGAACATCGCTCTCAGCGCCCCCGCGCTGGCCGATGCGGGCCAGTCCGCGCCGGTCGAAAGCCGCAGTCTCGGCCGGCGCGTCACGCTGCTCCTGCTGTTGCCGTCCACCCTCTGGTTCCTGCTGCTGCTCCTGCTGCCGCTGGTGATCATCCTGGTCTTCAGCCTGGGCGAGCGCAGCCCGGTGGGCGGCTACAGCGCGGCGCTGACCCTGGACAACTACCTGAACCTCGGCTCGCGGGCCAAGGCCTTCTACAACACCCTGCTGCTGGCGCCGCTCGGCACCCTGGTGTGCCTGGTGGCGGCCTACCCGCTGGCCTACTTCCTGGCGGTGAAGGTGCAACGCAGCCGCTCGCTGCTGCTGACCCTGGTCATCGTGCCGTTCTGGACCAGCTTCCTGATCCGCACCTACGCCTGGATCTTCATCCTCGGCGGCAAGGGCATCCCGGCGTTGCTGGCCACGGTCGGCCTGGACGACGTACGCCTGATCAACACGCCGAGCGCGGTGCTGATCGGCATCGTCTACGGCTACCTGCCGCTGATGGTGTTCCCCATCTACGTGAGCCTGGAGAAGCTCGACAAGCGCCTGCTGGAAGCATCCGCCGACCTTGGCGCCAGCGCCTTCGAGACCTTCCGCCGGGTGACCCTGCCGCTCTCGGCCCCCGGCGTCATCACCGGCTCCATGCTGGTGTTCATCCTGCTCATGGGCGAGTTCCTGATTCCCGCCATCCTCGGCGGCGGCAAGGTGTTCTTCGTCGGCAACGCGCTGGTGGACCTGTTCCTGCAATCGCGCAACTGGCCCTTCGGCAGCGCCGTGGCCATGACCCTGGTGGCGATGATGCTGCTGATCATCGCCCTCTACCTGAAACTGGTGGCGCGCTACGGCAAGCGCGGCACGGAGGGGATGCTCTGATGTGGCTGCGCAGTTACTCCACCTCGCTCTACCTGTTCCTCTATGCACCCATTGCGCTGATCGTGCTGTTCTCCTTCAACGCCGGGCGCAGCGGGTTGTCCTTCGAATGCTGTTCGACCCAGTGGTTCGGCCGCGCCTTCGGCAACCCCTTCATCATGGAGGCCCTCGGCACCAGCACCCTGATCGCCTTCTGCTCGGCGCTGATCGCCACCCTGTTCGGCACCCTGGCGGTGTTCGGCCTGCGGCGGGTGGGGCGGCGGGTGCGGCTGTTCTTCGATGCCCTGACCTACTGCGCGATCATCATCCCCGGCATCGTCATCGGCATCGCCACCCTGATCGCCTTCATCAGCCTGTTCGAGGTGGTCAACCCGCTGCTCGACCTGCTGCTGGGCGCCGGCCTGCCGCGCCTGCGCATGGGGCTGTTCACCGTGATCGCGGCGCACTCGCTGTTCACCATGGCGCTGGTGATGGTGATCGTCCGCACCCGCGTCGAAGCCCTCGACCAGGCGCTGCTGGAGGCCTCGGCCGACCTCTACGCGCCGCCCCTGGAAACCTTCCGCCGGGTGACCCTGCCGCAGATCGCCCCGGCCATCCTCGCCGGCTTCCTGCTGGCGTTCACCTTCAGCTTCGACGATTTCATCATCGCCTTCTTCGTCGCCGGCTCGGAAACCACCCTGCCGATCTACATCTTCTCGTCGATCCGCCGGGGCATCACCCCGGAGATCAACGCCATCTCCACGGTGATCATCTGCGTCTCCCTGGCGCTGCTGTTCACCTCCCGCCATCTGCAGAACCGCCGCAGCGGCGCCTGAGCGCCCGGGGAGCCAACCATGCGTGACCAGCTGTACATCAACGGGCAATGGGTCCGCCCCGACCTGGGCGGCTACTTCGAAGTGCTGGACCCCAGCAGCGGCGACCTGATCCAGCGCGTGCCGGCGGCCACCGAGGAAGACATCGACCATGCCGTGCACGCCGCCCGCCAGGCCTTCAACCGCGGCTGGGGGCAGAGCAGCGGGGCCGAGCGCGCCGCCTGGCTGGAGGCCCTCGCCGCGGACCTGGAAAGCCGCCTGGACGCCCTGGCCGTGCTGGAGGTGCGCGACAACGGCAAGCCGCTGCCGGAAGCGCAATGGGACATCAGCGACGCCATCGGCTGCTTCCGCTACTACGCGGAACTGGCGCGGGAGCTGGACGGCCGCCAGGACCAGCCGCTGGCGCTGCCGGACCAGCGCTTCAGCTGCCGCGTCCGCTATGAGCCGGTGGGCGTGGCGGGGCAGATCATCCC
>RCUT01000682.1_pt1 | contig 17267 bp, 19 predicted proteins | sample 2166171 | NCBI WGS metagenome assembly RCUT01 (sample SAMN09932757, study PRJNA488358) | compost metagenome | isolation source: compost soil in 4-hydroxybenzoic | place: Germany: Experimental Botanical Garden
GGCCAGCAGGACCCACAGGGCTTCCGTTCCTGCCTTTGCCAACCCGCGTACACGAAAGCGCCTCAGACCCAGCTTATCTTTCAGCCACGCATTGACGAACTCTGCGACACGCCCACGTTCGCGGACTAACGCTTTTGTCTCTGGCGAATTTTTCCGAGAGCGGAACGCACTCACTACAGGGTCCTCGTGTGTAACGACAATCGATCGCCCATAGCGTTGGTTGCCTGAGCAACATTGGCGGCGACTGGGGCATAGCCGACAATCGGTCGAGCTGGCCAGATAACGCACCATCTTTCTTCCAGGTCGTACATGGCCATAGCGAGCGGTGAGTATCTTGCCTTCCGGACAAACGTAGCTGTCGGACACCGTATCGTACTGGAACTTATCGGGCAGGAAAGCGTCCGTTACCCCAACACGAGCAAACCGTTGCTTGGCGCGGCCGTCAGTTTCAGTCCATGGCCCGACAAGTTCAATGTCTTTGTCATGCGCGGCCAGAATGTTCGCCCGACTGGTATAGCCTGCATCCACCACCATCTGATCAGGTGACTGACCCAATCGCTTTCTAATCTGCTCAATTGCTGGAGCAAGATATTCGTAGTCAGGGGCCGTTTGCCCAATATCCAGACCCACGGCAATGCCATGAGCTGCGTCAGTCGAGATCTGGATGTTATAACTCAAGGCGTAGTGGCCATCGCCATGACGCATGATCCGCGCTTCCGGATCTGTCGAACTAACGCCGGTCTGGCGCTGGCGGGTGCGCGCATAGCCCGGGCGCTTGGCTACACTTATCTGTTGGGCATGGAGAAGCGCCTGCTCAAGCCGTTCTATGCGTTCGCGACCAGCCCGTTCGCGTGCAGCGGCCTGCCGGACTGTTGCCTCCCCGTTACGAGGATCTCCCATCGAAGCGACATGATCTCGTGCTGCGGCCAGATGCTTGACGATCTGCGCTTCCTGCTTGAAAGAGCCTGGCCCCGCCTGCGCAGTGATTTTCGTACCGTCATGCATGACGCTCTGCAGAGCGATCAGACCCTCTGTGCTTAACACGGCGAGTACTTGGGTGAACATTTCATCAAGAGCTTCTCGATGGGCAAGGCGAAAGTCGGACAGGGTATGGTGATTGATGACAAGGAGCCCCATCAACCAACGAAAGCCCGGATCGTGCTCACAGCGACGTTCCACCTCACGGGCAGATCCGATACCGCGGCTATAAGAGTAAATCCATAAGCTCACCAGAAGTCGCGGATCATAGGCGGGTCGCCCGGCAACACCTTCAACTGAGCCAATCCCTGCCGCAAAGGCAGACAGATCAAGTTGGCCAACCAATTCCCAGATCGCCCGAGCAGGATGATCTTCTTCCACCAGCCGTTCAACATCCAGCATCTCCCAACAAAGCTGCCGACGATCCACTTGCACCAGTCGAACTGGCCTGCTTCGCGATTGAGTTATATGACCGTTAGATGCCGTGGCAACACTCCCTGATGCTTTCGGACCAATGCGATTCATCCCCAAATCCTCCCGGAAACTCTGCCAGAACCATAGCATAGTTCAGGTCCAAACAGGATTTTTTCACAGGTCGTTCAGGGTTGCATGATCAACCGAGATGCCTCGTTCATCAAGGATCTCTTGCAGTTCGCGATAGGAAACGGGGTAGCGCACGTAAAAGAACACCGCATGCAGAATGACGCTTTTGGGGAAATGGGCACCTTTGAAATCGACTGTCATCAGTTGTCACTCCACTCTCAACTATGCGCACCGATGATCCAATAGCGCAGCAGGAGTGAAAATTTCGCGACAGAACCCTTGCGCTTACCTGTTCAAAGATTATGTTGACGCAATTACAGACATAGCAAGCATTTTGGTCAGCCCTTTCGGACATTCAATAAAATGAGCGTCAGCCGCTTTGATTGCCGTTTTCACCAGGTCAATCCGGCCACTGGAGTACATTAGCGGAAGTCCGGAGTGGCTTCATCATTGCGAAATCCGGACGCACGTCGTTTTCCAGAAGCCGACTGATCGAATCGGCGACGATGCCTGCCTCTCCCGGATGTAAATTGCAGGGATCGAGATAAAAATGACCCCGTTCAACTTCATGACCGCGGACGATAATAGGTGGATCAAGTTCAGCCAGTGCCTTGGCTAACCCAGCGGCGGTGAAGCCAGACTCGGATGAAATCGAAACCTCGAGGCGATCAAGCGGGTTGTCGGTCGGGTCCGGAACGATTTCAGAACGCACACCGTTGAAACCGTTGAGTTTAGTGTGCCAGAGTTCAAGGACTTCCCGTTCCGTTTGACGAATAGCTTTGTAATCACGCTTTTCCCACGCTTCAAGAGCAGCCATGACGCCGGCGATGCTCTCTTTGCCGACTTTCATCAAGCGTCCGATGCCCCGGTTCTGGAGATACGCGTTGCGCACGAGGTCTTTACGGCCTGCGACAATTCCTGACGTCGGACCACCCAGGAACTTGTGCCCGCTATAAATGACGACATCGGCACCTTGTTCCAAAAATGCTTTGAAGTCGTACTCAGAGGCAGCATCCACAATGACAGGAATGCCTCGGTCATGACAAATGGCCGAGAACTGCTGCAATGGGATCATTCCATACTGAACCGTATGATGTGAGACTACATAAAGCGCGGCGGCGGTATTCTCATTAATAACGTTGGCAATGTGATAATCGTGGGTAATACTGATAGTGCCTGCTTGGATTACTTTTCCACCGCTCATGCGGATCAATTGTTCTACGTTTCCACCAAAGCTCACCAAATGACCTTGTTGAACAATGATTTCATTCTTTGCAAGGCCGTGGGCATCCGGTAAAGCTTCGATCGCAAGCAGATTATCACCGGTTATTGCGCCTGCCAAAGCCAACGCCATACCACTTGCGCAACATGCAGTGACGAAGCCTGCTTCTCCTCCGGTAAGTCTGGCGATGACAGTGCCAGCTTTCCTTTGCAGGTCATCCATCTCTACAAACTCTGTGCCAATCTCCTGCATGGCCCTTACGGCATCTGGAACAATGATGGAAGCACCAAGTGCTGTCATGGTTCCAGAAACGTTGATGATCGGACGAAGGCCCAATCGCTCCCTGATCGGCAAATTGGATCGCAAAGTCTCTGGTTTCGGTTCAGTCATGGTATGCCTCATCATCATAAACTTCGACCACAGCTTCTATTTCTACGGAAATATTATTAGGAAGAGATCCGACGCCGATCGACGAACGAGCATGGACGCCCCGCTCTCCCAGAATTTCAACCAGTAAATCTGAACAACCGTTAATTACTTCCGGATGCCGTTCGAATTCAGGAATGGCGTTTACAAAGCCAACGATTTTGACGACTCTCTTCACACGATCAAGCGTACCGATTGACGCCTTAAGAACGGAAAGCAGATTGATGGCAATTAATCGCGCATGTTCATAAGCGGTTTTGACGTCTACATCAGACCCGACTTTTCCTTTTTGCAATTGACCGTGACTATCGACAGGCCCCTGCCCTGAAATAAAAATCAGGTTCCCAGTTCTGGAGAAGTTGGCAAAATTACCGATAGGTGTCTGTGGCGAAGTGAGCTCGATCCCGAGCTCCTTCAACCGAACTGTGGTCGTCATGAATTGTCTCCGGACTAGAACAGGGGCTTGGCGTTAAAGCGAGCCAGGAAGTTACGCAAACGTTCATTATTCGCCGTCAGCGAAGGCAATTCGCTCGGTGGACCTTCTGCTGCCACATGGCCGTCCGCCATAAACACAATCCGGTCGCTCGCGTCGCGTGCGAATGCGATCTCGTGAGTAACCATCAACATGGTCATACCTTCCTCGGCAAGCTGACGGACCACATCAAGCACTTCGTTTACGAGCTCTGGATCGAGTGCTGATGTGATTTCGTCCAGGAGGAGGATTTTCGGGTCCATGGCAACTGCACGAGCGATGCCGACACGTTGTTGTTGCCCGCCGGACAATTCACCAGGCAGATTATCGATGCGATGACCCAATCCAACGCGCTTTAGCCAATGTTCCGCCTTCTGGCGAGCTTCTTTCTTGTCCATGCCACGGACCTTGACCAATCCAAGCATTACGTTCTGCACAGCGGTCAGGTGCGGAAAAAGATTGAAGCTCTGGAAAACCATTCCGGTTTCAGCACGTATTCGAGCCAGATCCGTTTCCGTCCTTTGCTGCCGGTTATTGTCGTCACGGAAACCAACTTCCTGACCGTCGATCCGGACAGATCCCTTGTCGTAACTTTCCAGGAAGTTTACGCATCGCAACAGCGTGGTTTTTCCGCTACCGGATGGACCTATGATCGAGACGACTTCCCCTTTATTGACATCAAGATCAACAGAGGTAAGTACGCTGACGGTCCCAAAAGATTTGCCGAGGCCCTGAATACGGAGAAGCGGCGAATTTGATTTTTCGGCCATTTTGTTAATCCCGAATGAAAGAATAGCGACGTTCGACTGTCTTGCTGAGGGAAGACAGGCTGAAATTGATCGCAAAATACATGAGCGCCCCAAGGACATAGAGAGGCATTGCCTCATACGTCCGACCGATTACTTCGTTGATGGATTGCATCAGATCGACAACGCCCAGCAATGAAATAAGAGCGCTTCCCTTCACCGCGTCTGTGACGCCATTTATCCATGGCGGCAGAAATCTGCGAAGGGCCTGGGGAAAAATCACATAGGCGAGACGTTGGCGAAATGTGAGGCCAATGGCTTTGCCCGCTTCCATCTGTCCCTTCGGAATGGAACCGATTGCACCACGAACGTACTCAATGACCTGGGCCGTTTTGAAAACTGTGAGAGCCAATACACCAGCCCAAAAGGCATTCAGATCCAGGCCAAGCGGAGGGAGGCCGTAATAAACTGCAAAGATGAGCACGAGTATGGGTATTCCGCGAATACAATCACTAAACAGACGTACCAACCATCGCACTGGCTTGGGGCCGTATACGATGCCCACCCCCATGACCAATCCCAGAGCAAGGGAAAATGCGACGACAAGTAACGACACCCAAAGCGTTATCAGAAGGCCATTACCGAGAAAGGGGAGAGCATAAAATATTGCAGACATACTAGCGCTCCACCTTAAATTTGCGTTCAAGAGCGCGCAAGCCAAACAGGATCGTGTATCCCGTGACGAGATACATTCCGGTTACGACGAGATAAACCTCGACGATACGGAATGTGTTGAAGTTTATCCATTGCGCACCATAGGCCAATTCAGGCACAGAGATAACCGATGCAACGGAGGTGTCCTTGAACAGGGATATAAATGTATTTGACAATGCGGGCAGCGTGATGCGCGTCATCGTCGGAAGGCGGACGTAGAACAAGCGCTGAATCGGTGTAAGACCGATTGCTTTGCCCGCATCGATATGTCCGCGTGGAACAGCTTCAAGACCGGAACGGAAAACCTCAACGAGATATGCCCCGGAATAAAGTGACAGAGTTATCGTGAATGAAACCGTTGGACTGTAGGCAATGTTAACGACAGTGGGCAGTCCGTAGAACACAAGGTATACGAGCAGAATAAGAGGAACATTTCGGATGAACTCTACATAAGCAGAGATCACCGTTCGTACAATTCGGCTACCTGATACATACCATATTGCCAACACCAGCCCGATGATCGAGCCAATTGCAATAGATAGGAGCGCCAATTCGAGACTCAAAATGAGCCCGTCCCACAGGCGCTCGAAATGCCGCCAGATCAGATTAAAATTAAGATGATAATTCACAGTGCCGTCTCGCTCATTTAGCGGACCGAACAAGCGCCGCCGGTCTCACAGAGCGGCGCTTTACGGTTCAGATCATCGGGAAGCCCGGCTTTCGCACTGGTGCATCGAGCCCAAAAAATTCCTTGAAGCCTGCATCATAAAGAGCCGTTTGATGTCCAAACATCGCCACGGTGAATGTAGCGTTCACGAAAGTTAGCCAGTCCAGATCGCCTTGACGCACTGCAGCGCCGTAGAGCATGCTGTTCCATTGCTTGCCGGCATCAAAATATTTGTCTGGGTTCTTCGACGCCAACCACCGAACCGTTGACAGATCCACTGCCGCCGCATCGACGCGCTTCGCCTCCAAGGCTTGCAGGACGTTCGCCTGCGTGTCGATCTGCATGACCTGTGCCTCAGGCAATGCAGCATGCACCGTTTGTTCCGCGTCCACATTCTGGAGAATAGAAACGCGCGTGGAACTGCCGTTGGAGAGAAGTTGATCAAATGTCTTGAGCGCAGAATCCGGCTTCGTCAGCAATGCCACACCCTCGACATAGTAGGGTCGTGAATAATTGATAAGCTGTGCGCGCTGTGGAGAGATAGTCATGAACTGGATGGTTGCGTCAACCTTGCCTGTCATGATGTTCGGAATACGCTGTTGCGCGTCCTGCTTCACGAATTCGATCTTCGTTTCATCGTCAAAGAGCCCTTTGGCGAGGATGCGGCCCATTGTGATGTCCATGCCGACAAGTTCACCCTTGTCGTTTTCAAAATGCCATGGAGCATTGGTACTGCCCGTTCCGATAATGACATGACCGCGATCAATAACGGTACGCAGAACGCTATCACTACTCGCTTGTGCGGCAGCTTCCTCGCCGCTCATTATGGTGGCGCCGAATGCCGTTCCTGCCGCAACGCTGCCAAGGCCCAGTTTCAAAAAATTGCGCCTTTGTGAAATATCGCCCATAATTTTCCTCCTTTGATATAGAGTGTACCCCTAACAGTCGCTCGAACTGTCTTATATATAAGACATTATTCTTATATTAAGAACGATATGCTAGAATGCGTTGTTTGGCAATACCGGTGTCATCAGGGAGATTTGAAATCAGTGAATTCCGAAGTTCAGACCAGTCAACCGAAAATTCGAGTTGCACATGGTCCCCGCGAGAGGGGCCTGGACCGCGTCATCAAGCTATTCTCGTATTTGCATAATGTTCGGCGACCCGTCAGGCTTGCAGAAATACCCAAAGGCATCGATGCGCCGCGCTCAACCATCTATAGTCTGGTGGGTATTCTTGCCGATGCAGGAATTCTCGAGGTCAACGGCGACGATAATAGGGTCAGTTTCGGGAAGCTGATGTATATTTACGGAGCCAGTTACCTGCGTGAGAACGGCACGATTGATCGTGGTAAGGCGGCGGTCGATAGATTGGCGGAGAAAACGGGGGAAACAAGCGAGCTATGTGTGCGCCATAACAATCGCCAGCTCATCGTGCATACGGCACTCGGATCCCGTCCCCTCCGTATAAGCTCGGAAGCAGGATCGGAGATACCCCTGCCCTGGACTGCTTCCGGTCGCATACTTCTTTCGTCGTGGTCAGAAAACGAGATCAAAGAGCTGCTTGAAGCCAGTGATTACATTCTTCCTGATAAACGAAACATTGATCCGGACAGCTTCGTTGCTGAATGTCACTCAGCGAAAACAAAGAGCACATACACAACGGTTGGACTGATCAACAGCTTCTCCCAATGTATCGCGGCGCCAATAACCGACGCTTCTGGAAACCCGGAAGCGACGATATGTCTGGTTCTTCCGCGGGACTTGCCGGTTGAGCGTATATCGGAACTTGAATCAGTGTTGATCGAGACCGCACGGAATATATCGATATAACGCTTTGATCTGTTTGTTCACTACCGTTTCAGACAACGAGTTTCTACAGGAGCTGTGTAACGTGTATGTATCCTCTTAAAAGCAATGCTCTGGAACTGAAAAAGCCGCCCGGCTACGGACGGCTTTTATGTTGAATGCAGATTAACAGCATTCCATGTCAGACAAGGCAAACAATCGATTGTTACCCGCCGGGGGTTTATGACGGGCGGCCTGCACAGCGCGTGCTCCCATCACAGCCCAACGGGGCTCAAATATCTTCTTCAATGTCAAGTTCGAGCCAGTTGAATCCGTAACGACCTCGTTGCCGTCGACCAGATCAAAGATTGTGAAATTGGCAACGCTGCCAACCTTCAGGAAATCATCAGCTTTCTGTCGAATTGCTTTCAGCGGCGCCAGCGTTGAACCAACAACCACATCCTGCAATGTCATGCCGAGATTGAGCATCTTCGACATGGTGGTCGCCATATCCCGCACCGCGCCATTTACATTGCGGGCATGAATGTCCGTGGAAATGGAATATGGCTTCAGGCCTTTATCCAATGCAAACTTGAATACATCGAACGAGAAGGATGCTGCACCGTGACCTATGTCAAGGTAAACGCCACGAGCCGCCGCATTCTGCAGTGCCTTCAACAAATGTGGGTCTTCCTTGAGAGAACCGCCAACCTTGCCGTTATAGGTGTGCGTAATGATATCGCCCTTTTCAAGCAGATCAGCAACTTCATCGACTGTCGGAGGCGCTTCCCCAACATGGCACATGAGAGGCAAACCAACGATCCGACTGATCTTCTTTGCGACCTTGACCGGTGTTACACCCCAAGAGTTGAGGATAACACCGCTTGCCCTCAACTTGATGCCGACAATGACATCCTTATTGGCTTCAATCACCTGGACCATGCGGTCCGGGTCAATTGATCGGGCATCGATCAGTTCGGTAACGTGTTTGGACGCAACGAGTCCCGGAGAGCCAAGATTCAGCAGCGCATACACATTCTGGTTCAGTTGATGATTGGGTTTCCAGATAAACTCCCGAAATCCGTGAAAATTGGCTTCACCAGCTGATCCGGCATCAACCACAGTTGTCACTCCGCGGGCTGCACCCGCCTGGCTCATCATCACTCCGAGATCTGTCCCACCATACCACACATGAGCATGGAGATCAGTCCATCCAGGTGAAAGATATGCGCCTTTTCCGTCAACAACGGTCGCACCTGCAGGTGGTTGGCCATTCGTTGCCGAAATCTTTCCATCCTCTGCGACAAGAACGGACGTCACGGCCGGCTCAGGGGAACCGAAACCAATGGGTTTAATGTTGGTAATAAATATTTGCGTCATGTCAACAACTCCTTTAATACGATTCAGCTATTTGGCGCGCGGAATTGACATTCGATGACGAAACCAGTCATTCGGATCAAACTTGGCTTTTGTCTTGACTAGTTTTTCATGTATTCCAGGATAATAGAGCTGCAACCAGTTATAGTCGGGGGAGTTTGGTTCCTTCCCCTTGAGCATGTCGATATCGGGATAATTTATATAGCATCCCTCATATCGACCCTCCTTGATAGGATACGGTGTTCCATTTCGGCCATACTTTTCATGAACGGCATAGTACAACTCACGTATCCAGTTGATATGGATATCATCCTCAGCTTTATCATTCCAATATGTCTGGTATTGAAGTTTCAGTATTGAGCTGCGCTGAGGTATCGACGTGCGGTTATCAGCTGGATCGAAGCCATTGTTTGTTTCGCATTTATTATTAATGGCACCCCCGTAGGAATCGATCGCAATGCGGGTATCGTTAAACGAAGGTTTCTGGGCTCGTTCGTCCTGAACCAGGAACTTAAAAAATGCGTCCGCTTCTTCTTGGGTAAAAAGCTCCTTCATATAAGAGGATTTATATTTTCCTCTCCGATTGGAGCCTGATCCATTCACTGTTTGGGTTGCATTGAGCCAGTCCATTTCAGCGACACCCGCCTCCAACTTGACAGCAGCGTCGGTGCCAGATGCAGTAGGCATTGGTATTTCTGTGAAACCCATATGGCTATCAAGTGCTACGACCTCAACTGGATGTTCACTATTAATTCCCTTAATTGCATCCAAGAAATTGTTAAACGGCACCCTATTGGTAAGCGTTCCGTTTTTATCGCAATATTGAACTGTGAGGGCTATTTTCCCGGTCTGATGGGTCGTGAGCTTAAGCATCGAGAACAGGCCGTATGTTTCCGGTTTCACGTCGCTTTCTTTGTAGAATTGCGCATAGCGATTTAAGAACGCGAGAAAGTTCGGTTTAGCGGTCCAATCCTTTGGAGAAGCGGAGCCATGCTTATCAATAAATTGATCCCATCCGATCTGAAATGTCCCGAACAGAACCTTCTTGGGGGCTGGTGGCAGATCATTAAAATAAAAGGCGGTAATTATACCAAAATTACCTCCGCCGGCACCACGACAAGCCTTTAGTAATGATTGGCGATCCATGTCGCTTTCTCTATGCAAGTCCAGGTGATATTTATTCACGGAATTATGTTCGTTTACGACCAGTATATCAACGGCCGCGACCCAATCAACAGTCAAGCCATGAAGTCTTGACAGTAATCCATATCCGCCACCGCTAATATGCCCGCCCGCTCCTACAGAATAGCACGATCCACCGGGTAAGCATTTACCTTCACTTTTATAAAGTTCGACCGCGGTATTCCAGTTTTGTCCTCCCGCCAAAAGCTTGTATTTTGGTTTATTAGATTCACCGATGAAGATTCCAGACATTAGCCCAATATCGATAATGACACCGCCAGGGTTGTTTGAAACAAAGTCCTCATAGCAATGACCACCAGATCTAACCGTAGGGCGGCATTTTTCCGGTTTTTTTTCCTTGTCGACTACAGCCTGAAGCGCGTCGCGAACTTCGTCTTCGGTTCTGCAAACATATACCGCCGCAGCCGATTGTGCATCTTTCTCAGGCCAGCGTAGATTAAAGCCACGTTTTAAAGTCTCGTATCTTGGATCGGTGTTATCAACAGTAATGAAGGTCTTATTCGCCATATCTCTCTCCTCCAGTGAAATATGATTACACATCTTATTGGCTGGGAAATTCATGGAGACATCAAACTCAGCCAATGAATTGACGGCAGTTATGATATTCTTTAATGTCTAATATAAAAGACAACGATATAAAATATAAGACATTGGCTTGACAATAATGTCAATAGGGTTTGGTCCGGCTCGACGTTGGAAGAGTGATATCGGTCGGTTGGCGATTGATGTTGCAGACGTATTGTCAATGACTGCCGCTCTTTCAAAGAGTTCGTCAATCGTCTGGTGTGTTAGGCACGGAAACCCATTCGAACCAAATCTTTCCGGCCATTCACAACGGCTTCAGGATGGGGTCATAACAAGATTAGTCCAAAATCGTACGTTTAGGTCGAACGAAAGAGGAACACGCAGTTATGCCGACCTCAAACGTTGCCGCCACACACGATCACCCAAAGCCTGTGATAGCGCCTTGGAAGTTCTTGCTCGGAAATCGCTGCCAAAGCCAACGCTCCGCTGGGCTCCGCTTGCATGCCTGTTTCACGGGCCATATGCGCTTGCGCTTCGATGACGCCTGCGTCCGATGCTGCTAGTGTAGCCGCCCATGTCTGCGGTGAGGAAGCTCGCAGGATCGCGAATGCGCCCGACACTGTCACGGTCGATCTCACCGGATACCAGCGGATTCAGGTCAATCACAGTTTTACGGGCAGTTCTGCCGAGCAGATAGAGAACGTCTGGCGGTTCGGTCGCAAACGCAGTGCGCGGGTCATGCTCCAATGCAAAGGCGCATTTCCAAACGAGGCTCGACTGGATTGGCTCTTCGATACATCCTTCGGAACAGGTGCTTCGCCGATGAATTGGCCAAGCCTCCCTAGCGAAGGGCCCTTTTGCGGCTATTCCGGAGGTATCAATCCAGGGAATGTGAGGGATGTGCTGCGCTCCATAGATGCAAAGCCCGGATACCTCTATTGGATTGATATGGAATCGGGCGTACGTACGGATGGATGGCTTGATCTTGCCAAGTGTGAAGAAGTGTGTCGAGCTGTCTACGGATGAGGGCGTTCAATCTGCGGTGAGTGGGAGATGCCGGACGCCAGCCTTGTTTTGACACCGATCCAAGTATCGAGACGCATTGGCTCTGGAAATGTTAAATGGTGATGCTCCGAGTGGCCTTGCATTGGGCTGTCTCCGATTAAGCGACGAGCAACGACACGGCAGTCGTTCCCTGATCCGGCAAGATCGTTCAGGCGCCAATGTAATTGATTGCCAATCGCCGCCGGTCAATTCCCCTCCCTCGCCGGTCTTGCCGTGGCTTGGGATAATCTGTTCACAAGCCAACAGCGCCATTTCCAGCAATGCGCAGCGTGGTAATCTTTTGGAGAGCAATCAGACATGCCATGACGGCACCCGTACCTTCGAATTGACGAGCCGGTTCTCGCTTCTCGCGAAATTTATAGAATGTAAAAACAACGGCTTAACATCGGTTTATCAACCTAAATGGTTCTTAGCTTTCGTTAAATCGACGGTATTTTACTGGGCTTAACACCATCGATAATTATACAGTATCGATGATGATTGATTTCAGAGCGCAAATCGGTAAAAGTCAGGGAAAGCAGCAGTGCAAAGGGAGAAAACGACGCGCCAGATATTACTCAGATCGTTGCATTTGCCGATGACGGGCGCTGCGTGCAAGGGCAACAAAACGGTCTCGGATCTCTTCAAACAGTGCCGGTGGCACCGGACCGTAATAGCCGGTATCACCATCGACAGGCCGCAGATCCGGTCCCGGCCAGACAAAGCGATTGCTTTCGCTGAGCACGACCCAGGAACGCTCATCATCCTGGCCAAGACAGCGCTTGGTAGCAGCGGGAATTTCGACCGCTTCGTCAGCCCGTTGCGGTGGCGTGTGGGTGACGGGCAAAACCCTGACAACGGGAGATCCGTCTTCCAGCGTCGTTGTTATAGCCAGAACGAGAACGGGACGATCCTTGTCGCCCTCTTCCCGTCCCTGCTCGAACTGCCAGTGCCACAGATAGGAATATCTGAAAATCCAACCGACCTTGGGCTCACTCGGAAGCATGCTATTTTTCGTTCAGTTCACGATCGAGATGCTCAAGGCCTGCTTCCATCGAGGCGGTTTCAACAGCCGCGAGATCATCTTCTGCCAGCACACTGGTCAATTCGACGCGACGCTCGCGCCGCATCAAACGCAGATAATCCTCGTAAGCGAGCAGAACGGTACGTGGGCGACCGTTCTTGGTAATGATAACCGGATCGCGCACAGCGGCGTCCTGGTAAGCGCCAAAATTCTTGGAAATGGCTGCAGCTGTTACAGTGGATGTCATGATCAACCTCCATTTTCCGTAATATACGGATTTTCCGGGTTTTCCGCAAGTTTTTAAATTGAGAAGCATCGTGCAATGAACAGACCGAACCCCATGTCTTCGAATGTCCAGAGCAGGGCGGAACAGCTGGATACAATTGCAGCCGTCCTGCCGATGAACCGGCGCGACATGCTGGCGGAGATTTTGACGGATCAGGATGTCGAGACACTCCGCCATCTGGTCAATGAAGGCATGGGCGAGAATACGCTCCGCGCCCTGACCTCGGATCTGGCCTATCTCGAAGCCTGGTCGCTGGCCGCAACCGGCAATCCCCTCCCCTTCCCGGCACCCGAAGCCCTGTTGCTGAAGTTCATCGCCCATCATCTGTGGCGACACCAGCAACGCGAGATCGATCCCGATCACGGCATGCCAGCCGGCGTGGAAGCGGAATTACGCAGCCAAGGTTTTTTACGCGCATCCGGACCGCATGCGCCAGCAACCGTGCGGCGGCGCCTGTCCAACTGGTCGACATTGACCCGCTGGCGCGGGCTGGAAGGATCGTTTTCGTCACCGTCCGTCAAATCCGCTCTTCGTCTTGCGGTGCGTGCCACCAATCGTCCGCGCAACCGCAAGAGTGCCCAGGCGATTACCGGCGACATCATGACGAAACTTCTGGGAACCTGTGTTGGTGACGATTTGCGCACGCTGCGCGATCGGGCCATCCTGATGGTCGCTTTTGCCTCTGGCGGTCGCAGGCGCAGCGAGGTCGCACGGCTCTCAATGGAACAGCTCACCATGGAAGAGCCCGTAATCGCCAGCGACGGCGCGCCCCCCCTCCCCTGACTGTCGATCCACCTCGGACGCACCAAGACGGCCAGCGCCGAGCATGACGAGGTCGTCTATCTGACCGGTCGCCCCGTCGACGCGCTCTATGCATGGATTGCAGCGGCGAAGATCGAAAGCGGCAGCCTGTTTCGCTCCGTCGATCGATGGAACAATATCGGAAGACAGGCGATCGATGCCCAAACGGTCAATGCAATCGTCAAAGCACGAGCCGCGAGCGCCGGTCTCGATCCAAAGGCGTTTTCGGCGCACGGCCTGCGCTCCGGCTATCTGACCGAAGCGGCCAATCGCGGCATTCCGCTGCCCGAAGCCATGGAGCAATCACGCCATCGCTCCGTGCAGCAAGCATCTGACTATTACAACAATGCCAAACGGCGCAGCGGACGGGCGTCGCGGCTGCTTTGAGGTCTGAAGCAAGATATACGAGGTATGTGATATCGGAAAGCCTGATGCAATGATGATATCTTCGTCCGCGACGCGAAGGGCCGTTATCCCTAACTGAGTAATGCGGCAGTCGAGTAGATAGAAAAGGCAGAGGATGGGATGCAGCATATTCCCGATGATGCGTGGGATGCCTGGACACCGGAACTGCTTTTTCAGCGCTTCCGCTATCAGAGTTCCCCCTGGTACGTAGTCGGTGGCTGGGCACTGGACCTGTGGCACGGCTACCAGACCCGCAATCATGAGGACTTGGAGTTCTGCATACTATCGGAGGATGTCGACCTTTTTCGCGCCCAGTTATACGAGCTAGATTTCTTCGAGGTTCATAATGGCACGTTTGGTTATCTTGCTCCCGAAATGAGGCCTCGACCAGAGACTTACCAATTGTGGGGAGCTGACACGACCAACGTTTGCTGGCGAGTAGACATGATGATCGAACATGGCACCCCGGAAAACTGGATTTACAAGCGCGATCCATCGTTCCGTTTGCCTAGGTCGACTGTCGTTCGAGAAACACCATCCGGAATTCCTTATCTCGCTCCTGCCCTCGTCCTTTTGTTTAAAGCAAAATACATTCGACCCAAAGATGCTACGGACTTCCAGGCTGCGTTGCCGAAGCTTCACGATCAGGAAAAAGCCGACCTAAGATGTTGGCTGGAGGCGATGTATCCCGGACATGAATGGATCACACAGCTTTAAGAAAAGGCTGAAAGTCCGCTATCGGGTGCTAGCTGGCCTCAATGGGGCGGCTCCACGGCCATCAGCGATTCGAATGCTGCCTCCTCCTCCGCAAGCTTCGTTTTTGCGCTTGCCAACTCGGCTCGTTATCATGACAGTCAGCAAGGCGTCGATCCCAATCTCGGTATCATAGAGCGTTTAGTGAGGATGTTGATCAACGCTCTGAGGCCGGATGATACGTGGTGACGCCCAGAATAATAAAGACACAGTCCTGGAAACGCTGGACACCATTCTTCCAGAACTCGCTTTAGGCGACCGTCTTCCAGTGCTTCTTTCGCAAGATGGTCGGGCACGAAAGCGATGCCTATTCCATCGATTGCGGCCTCGACCATCAGCGGTTGGTCACTCAATGTGAGGGGCCCGGAAACGTTGACCCTTTCCACAGCGCCCAAGCGTTCAAATTCCCAACGATAGATTGCTCCACTTTCAAACCGGAAGCGGATGCAGTCGTGGCTTTGTAAATCCTGCGGAACGACTGGGTATCCCCGGCGCTCAAAATACTGGGGGGACGCAACCGCTGCAAAGCGTACCTCTCCCATCACCGGGATGGCTACCATGTCTTTCGGTACGGCCTCCGCCAATCGGATACCGGCATCGAAACCATCAGCAACGATATCACTCAGCTTGCCATCACTGACTATGTCGAGATGGACCTGGGGATACTCGCGCAGGAAGCCCGCAAGCACCGGCAGCAAAACTAAACGGATAGCTCCTTCACTGGCATTTATCCGCACGGTGCCGCCGGGGACCGGACTATTTCCCTCCAACTCCTGAACGGCTTCTTCGATAGAGGCCATTGCTGGCCTGAGTTTGGAGGCAAGGCGTTCTCCCGCCTCGGTCAAGGAGACGCTTCGAGTCGTTCGGTTGAAAAGGCGGACGTTCAACCTCTGCTCCAAAACTTTAATCGAATGGCTGATCGCCGAGGGCGTCATGTCGAGTTCGCTTGCGGCGCTTCGGAAACTGCAGTGGGTCGCCACCGCCAAGAATGCGGCGAAGGCCGCTAGATCGTTCCCTTTAGATTGGTGAATTACTTTCATCATAGCATCAAGAGTTGATCAGATTGTTTAGATAGTCAACGCGGCATAAAGTGAGCGCAGGGCGCAGGCATCGCAGGGCAACGCTACTTGCTGGTCTCTATCAGGGCCCTAGGCCTCAATGCCTACCAATGGTCCGCCGAAGAGAGGAAAAATTAATGAAGATGAAAGCCGTTGTGATGACGGGGGCGAACCGCCCCTGGGAAGTTCAAGAAGTTCCCGTACCTAAGGCAGAGCCAGGGTTAGTCCTTGTGAAAGTTCACGCCTCTGGCATGTGCTATACAGATGTGTGGGCGACCCAAGGTGCTGGTGGTGATATTTATCCGCAGACCCCCGGCCACGAGGTGGTCGGCGAAATTGTCGAGGTCGGTGCGGGCGTCCACACCCGCAAGGTGGGAGACCGGGTCGGCACCACCTGGGTGCAGTCATCATGCGGTCGTTGCTCCTATTGCCGCCAAAACCGTCCGTTGACCGGCCAGACGGCCATGAATTGCGACTCACCCAGAACGACCGGCTTCGCGACGCAAGGAGGACACGCGGAGTATATCGCAATTTCAGCCGAAGGCACTGTATTGTTGCCCGAAGGACTCGCCTATGCGGATGCCGCGCCAATGATGTGCGCGGGCTATACCACCTGGAGCGGCTTACGCGACGCAGATCCTAAGCCCGGCGACAGAATCGCTGTGCTGGGCATCGGTGGGCTGGGCCACGTCGCCCTGCAGTTCTCGAAAGCATTGGGGTTCGAGACCGTAGCGATCACGCATTCGCCAGACAAGCACAAGCTGGCCACCGATCTTGGTGCTGACATCGTCGTCGCCGATGGCAAGGAGTTGCTGGAGGCCGGCGGCGCGGACGTTCTTCTGGTCACGACCAACGACTTCGGCACCGCCGAAAAGGCGATGGTGGGGGTAAAGCCTGACGGGCGCATCGTCCTTTGTGGGCTCGACTTCAGCCGGCCGTTCTCGATCCCGTCCGACGGCAAGCCGTTTCACATGATGCGCCAACGCGTTATTGGCTCTACCCATGGCGGACAGCACTATCTGGCGGAAATCCTTGATCTCGCCGCCAAGGGCAAAGTCAAGCCGATTGTCGAGACATTTTCGCTCGATCAGGCAACCCAAGCCTATGACCGGCTATCTTCAGGGAAGATGCGATTTCGTGGCGTGTTCCTTCCGCACGGCGCATAAGCATTCTTGTTTGATGCGACTGTGGTGAGCGGGTTTGATCGCAGTCGCCCCAATGGGAATGTTTCCTAAG
>RCUT01000683.1_pt1 | contig 17252 bp, 15 predicted proteins | sample 2166171 | NCBI WGS metagenome assembly RCUT01 (sample SAMN09932757, study PRJNA488358) | compost metagenome | isolation source: compost soil in 4-hydroxybenzoic | place: Germany: Experimental Botanical Garden
GCGCCGGCATCGGCGTCACGCTCATTCCGCAGATGGCGGTCGATATGGAAACACGCCAGTCCACGGTCTCGGTCTTCCGACTGGCGGAACCGCGCCCGTCGCGCACCATCGGCATGGTTTGGCGCAAGAGCAATCCGCTGTCTGCGCAGTTCAGCCATATTGCCGAGATTGTTCGCGAATGCGGGCTGCAGAAACTTGGCATCGCCCAGTAGAATCCGACAGCCGCGCCACCAGCAGGGAATCCGAATTTGAGCAGGCCGAATTATCGCGATATCGCCCGCCTCGCGGGTGTCGGAACAGCAACGGTCGAGCGGGTGCTGAATGGACGCGGCGGCGTCCGCGCCGAACTCGTGGAAAAGGTCGTCATCGCCGCACGGGAACTGGACTATCCCCGCACCCTGCCGGAAACCCATCGCGGGTTGCTGCGCATAGAAGTGCTGATGGTGCGCCCCGAAACCACCTTTTACCGGCGGCTTTCCAGGGCCTTCGAAAGAATTGCCGCAACACTCGATCCTCTTGTCGTCGTTCACCGCAGCTTTGCCGAGGAAATGAAACCGGAGGAGCTGGCGAGCCGCATCATCGCCGCCGGAGAAGCCCGCGCCGGCCTGATCCTCGCCATCCCGAGCAGCCCGGTGGTCAGCGCTGCTGTCGAGGCGGTGGTGGCGCGCGGCGTGCCTGTCGTCCATGTGGTCACACGTGCCTCGGCCGAAAAAGGTGAATTCATCGGCATCGACAATGGCGCCGCAGGGCGCACGGCGGCGCATTTCATCACCCGCATGGCGCGCCGGACCGGCCCGGTCATCGCACTCTGCCATCCGATCTATCAGGTTCATCGTGACCGTATCAGCGGCTTTTCCGACTATTTCCGCGATCATGCCGGCGAACATGGTTTCGAATGGCTGGGTTTTACCCGCGATGACGAATATTACAGCGCCGAGACCCTGCGCATGGCGCTCAATCTCTATCCCGACATGGCCGGCCTTTATAATGTCGGCGGCGCAAATTCCGCGCTGATCGACGTTCTTCGCAGGCACCCACGCGGCGGCAAGATATTCTTCGTCGGCCATGAATTGACCGATTATACGCGCAAGGCGCTCAACGACGGCATCATGGATATCGTGCTGGATCAGGCCCCCGAGGCGCAGGCCCGTCGGGCGCTGGACCTCATCCTTCGCCGGATCGGTCTTACCGATATCGAGCCGGACAGCGCCCCCATCCGCTTCGTTACCATCACCGCAGAGAGCCTTTGATCTGATTTGATCAAGGAAGGCTTCGGCATTCACAAACCTCCCTGCTAATTTTGCGTCAGGGAGGAAAGCCGCAGATCGCAGGGAGCGACGGGCGGCCAAGGCGTGCGAACGCCCTCCTTCATCGTGAAAACTTGCACGGGCGTGTCAAAAGCGGGCGCCCGAAGGAGAGCGCTATGGACGATCTGAAATATGGAACGCGCAACAAGCGCGGCGACTGGGCGCCCAACCAGCCGGTGGAAACGGCCCCGCTCTTCGCTTTCCCGCCGCGCCTGATGGCGGTGCTGAAGTGGCTGCCGCATTATTTTTTCCCGTGGAATGCGATCTTCGCGCTCTCGGCGGTCGCCTATTGGGCCTTTGTCATTCCGCCAGTCGAAACCATGGCCACGCTCGGCATCGGCTGGATCGCCTGGCTTTATGCCGTCAATGCGGTCTGCGTTTTCCTCTTCTACGGCGGTTTCGAACTTCATCTCTATATTCTCAAGCGGCAGGAAAACCGCTTCAAATATAACGGCAAGTTTCCCGCCGAGCAGAAGAGCAAGGCCTTCTGGTTCGAGAGCCAGAACCTCGACAATATCCTGCGCACCTTCCTTTCCGGCGTGACGATCTGGACCGCCATCGAAGTGGCAATGCTGTGGGCCTATGCCAATGGTTATGCGCCCTGGCTCAGCTTTGCCGAAAATCCGTGGACGCTTGCCATCGTGGCGCTTGTGGTGCCGATCATCCACGAATTTCACTTCTTCTGCATTCACCGCCTCATCCACATACCGCTGCTTTATAAATGGGTGCATTCCGTCCACCACAATTCGGTGAACCCGTCGCCCTGGTCGTCGCTCTCCATGCATCCGGTCGAGCATCTGCTCTATTTCGGCACGGCCTTTTATCACCTGATCCTGCCGTCCAATCCGGTCCTCATGCTCTACCAGCTGCATTATGCGGGTTTCGGCGCGATCCCCGGCCATGTCGGCTTCGACAAGGTCGAGATCGGCGAGGACAAGCTGGTCGATAGCCATGCCTATGCGCATTACCTCCACCACAAATATTTCGAGGTGAATTACGGCGATGCCCTCATTCCGCTCGATCGGTGGTTCGGCACCTGGCACGACGGCTCGGCGGAAGGAGAGGCCCGCATGCAGGAACGCTATCGCAAACGCAAAGAAAAACTCGCAGCCCGCAAGGCGCGCAACACCATCGGGGAGGCAGCCGAATGAACTGGGTTTCAGCCTGCAAACTGGACGATATCGAACAGGAAGGGGCGATCCGCTTCGACCACGCCGGACGCACCTACGCGATCTATCGCGGGCCGGATGACAGCGTTTATTGCACCGCCGGTCTGTGCACCCATGAGGCGATCCATCTTGCCGAAGGGCTGGTGATGGATTTCGAGGTGGAATGTCCCAAGCATTCCGGCGCCTTCGATTACCGCACCGGCGAAGCCCTGCGGCTTCCCGCCTGCGAGAATCTGAAGACCTATCCGGCGCAGGTGGTGGACGGCGAAGTACGCGTCACCATCGGCTAGGCCGGGCTTTCGAGCAGGCCCGAAAGGGCCTCCGGAATGCACCCGGGCGGCCCGGCGCCCCAAGGGAGGACAAACATGAAATCCATCTGTACCATGGCCGCTCTGGCGGTCCTTTTCGCCGGCACTGCGTCGGCCGAGACCATCGGCGTTTCGATGCAGAGCTTCGACAATAATTTCCAGACCCTGCTGCGCGAAGGGCTCGGCGCCCGGGCATCGGAAGTCGACGGCGTCAAGATCCAGGTCGAGGACGCGCAGGCCGATATTTCCAGGCAACTCAACCAGGTCAATAATTTCATCGCCGCCGGCGTCGATGCGATCATCGTCACGCTCGCGGACACCTCGGCCGCACCCGGCATCAGCGATGCCGCCGCCAAGGCAGGCATTCCGCTCGTCTATCTCAATCTCGAGCCGGACAATGTCGGCAAGCTTCCCGAAAAGCAGGCCTATGTCGGCTCAAGGGAAACCGATGCCGGGCGGCTGGCCGGCGAAGCGGCCTGTTCGCTGCTCAAGGAAAAGGGAAAGGCGGCGGATGCGCAGGCTTATATATTGATGGGCGACCTTGCCCATCAGGCATCGCGTGACCGTACCTCGTCCTTTAAACAGGCGCTCGCATCCGGCGACTGCAAGGCCGTCACCATCGCCGACGAACAGTCGGCGGCCTGGACACGGACAAACGCCATGGACATGACGACGAACTGGATCACCGCCGGACGTCCCATCGACGTCGTCTTCGCCAATAATGACGAAATGGCCATCGGCGCGGTGCAGGCGCTGAAGGCGGCAAGCGTTTCGATGGATGATGTCATCGTCATCGGCATCGACGCCACCCCGGACGGGCTTGCCTCCATGGCCGCCGGCGATCTGGACGCCACGGTGTTCCAGAACGCCAGGGGGCAATCGACAAGTGCGCTCGATGCCGCCATCGCCCTGATGCGCGGCACACCGGTCGACAAGCAGGTCATGGTGCCTTTCGAACTGGTGACGCGGAAGAACATGACCGACTACGCCAGCCGCAACTGACCCTCCCCCAGCCGGTGCGCCCTGAAAAGCGCGCCGGCCCCTTCTCACGGAGATATCATGGACGCAATCGTCATCATCGGCGCCGGCGAGGCGGGCACGCGTGCCGCCTTTACTTTGCGCGACACGGGCTTCGACGGCGATATCACGCTGGTCGGCGCCGAGCCGCATCCACCCTATGAACGGCCACCGCTTTCCAAGCCGCTGGAAGCTGCGGTGCGGATGAAACCCATCTGCGCGGAGGGAGCGCTGGAGGCCGCCCGTATCGCCTATCTGCAAGGCGTGTCGGCCAGCCGTATCGATGCGAAAGACCGTCTGGTGATGCTCGATGACGGGCGGACACTTGGCTATGACAGGCTGCTCCTCGCAACCGGGGCGCAGCCGCGAACACTCGCCTGCCCCGGTGCCGGACAGGCGCTCAATTTCCGCACCCATGCGGATGCGGAAGCGATTTTCTCCCGCGCCGATAGCAGCGCACGGATCGCGATCATCGGCGGCGGACTGATCGGAATGGAGCTTGCGGCGGTGCTGCGCGGCAAGGGGCTTACGGTCAGCGTTATCGAAGCGGCGGCGCGGCCGCTCGGCCGGGCGGTTCCGCCGCGTTTTGCCGAAAAGATACATGCGCGCCATAGCGATGAAGGGGTGCATTTCCATCTGGGTCAGGGCGTTGCGGAGATTACGCCGGAAGCGGTCCTGCTAACCGATGGTGTACGCGTGCCCGCCGATATCGTCGTCTCCGCCATCGGTGTCGTGCCCAATATCGCTCTGGCCGAAGCGGCGGGGCTTGCGACCGGCAACGGCATTCTGACCGATGCCTTCCTGCACACCAGCGATCCCCACATCTTCGCGGCCGGCGATTGCGCGGCCGTCTCGCAAGCCGCCGGCGGGCATATCCGGTTCGAAAGCTGGCGCAATGCCCGCAACCAGGCGGAAATCGCCGCGCGCAACAGTCTCGGCGCAAACGAGGCTTTTACCGCCCTCCCGTGGTTCTGGTCGGATCAATATGATCTCGGCCTTCAGGTCGCGGGCCTGCCGCAGCCGGGACATCAAAGCGTCATTCGTCCGCTCGGCGATGGCGAGCTGGAATTCTTCCTTGAAGACGGCCAGCTTGTCGCAGCAGCCGGGCTGGGTATCGGCAACAGCGTCGCCAAAGACATAAAACTGGCCGAGATGCTGATTGCCGCCGGTATCAGCCCCGATCCGGCGGCGCTTGCCGATCCCGGCCTCAACCTCAAGACATTGCTGAAAAGCGCGCGGGCGGCCTGATGCAGAAGCTGCTCGTCTTTCAATCGCTCTGGGCCATGGAACGGCTAAACGGTAATGGCCCTGAACCCGGCCTTGAGGAAAACATTGCCAGGATCGCCGAAGCCGGGTTCGACGGCATCAGCGCGCATTATACCGACCATGCGGATGTGCGGCGTCTCAATGAAGCGATCAGCGGCACTGGCCTCAGGGTCGAAGGCGTGTGCTTTCCACGCAATGTCGACGACCTGCGCCACACGCTGGAACTGGCGCAGGAATTTCCGGTCAGCCATATCGATCTGCAGGCGGATATCCGCCCGCGCCGGGTGGAGGACTGCCTGCCGCTGCTGGACGGCTGGATGCGGCTTGCCGAGGAGGCGGGCGTTCCCGTCTACATCGAGACCCACCGCAACCGCATCACCAGCGATCTCCTATTCACGCTGGGCCTGCTCGAACAGCGACCCGATCTGCCGCTTCTCGCCGATCTCTCCCATTATCTCGTTGCCCGCGAATTCGCCTTTCCGGTGGAAGACGAGAGCCACAGGCAAATCCAGCGTATCCTTCATAATGCGCAGGCCTTTCACGGACGCATCGGCTCCTGCGAGCAAATCCAGATCGAGATTTCCTTTGCCCATCACCGGCCATGGGTCGATCTGTTTCTGGACTGGTGGGACTATGGGTTCCGGCACTGGCGATCCCGTGCGCCCGACACTGCCGAGCTGGTCTTCACCTGCGAACTCGGCCCTCGGCCCTATGCGATTACCGACCGGGACGGCAGCGATTCCACCGACAGATGGGCGGAATCGCTGCTGCTCAGGACGATGGCACAGAGATTATGGGCGGAGGCTGCTTATCCCGTGAATACCGTGACGACGGGTGCGGACAAGCCCTTCTGATCCTATTTCGGCGCCACCTTCGCCTGTTTGTCCGTCCATTCGGGCGGCGCGCCGAACTGGTCGGCGACCATTCCCTGCAGGCCGCGCGAACGGCCATAGGCGTCACATTCGGCATATTTCGGTTTTCCCCCAAGGGCCGAGCGCATGCGGTGGCCGGACGGGATCGAGATATCCAGACCTTCGGAGGTCTTGCCGGTGACGAGGATGCGCGCGAAATAGTTGGCGAAGTTGGAGGCAAGCCCGTAGGCATCGCCGATTTCCGAAACACGGGCATTGTCGGTGAAGGAATTGGCGCCCTTCGACCAGACGGCTGCCGCGCGCTGGACGCCGGTACTGTCCACCGCCTCCGCCTCGACCGCCAGGCCGCCGAGCCCGACGGGCAGACGCGGCACGCCGACCGGCAGGACAAAATTGCTGCCGAGCGACACCGCCGTCGAAACACCGGCCATGGTCTTGTCGGTCGGCACCAGATCGGTGATGACGGTACGCACCGTCATATCCGCCGGCTGACCGAGCGCGGCGATCCGGTATCTATCGCTGAGCGCCACGCAGATGGCGCGATCGAGCGCGTTCGACACGAGCGCACGATCCTTTTCCGAAGTGACCCGCGACGAAGCGGTGAAGGAAAAGGTGGTGGGCACGATGGCGACGGTTTTAACCGCGGCCAGTCCCTTGGCATCCACGAAGGTTCTGGTCTTGGTAAACTTGCCCTTGGCGGGGCTGAGCTGGGCATAGGATGTCAGCGTGCCGCCCTCCTGCAGCGGAACGGAGGCACAGCCGGACATGATGAGGGCAAAAGGCAAGGTGGCGAAGGTGGCGCTGCGGCTGCGCGCAACTTTGCTGCCGCTGGCCGTGACGAACGGATTCCGCTGGTGTTTCATCGCATGTGCTCCGGTTGGAAAGATTTCCTGTGCCCCGCACGCTACGACAGCTAAAATTGCGGCAGCATTACAATCGTTGTCCGCAGACGCCACGCAAATCGCGATCAGAAGCAGAGCCGGAATGTGCTTCCGAAGGCGGAACTTTCCAGAAGGACACGTCCATTGTGATCGGCGACGATCTGCTTGACGAGACTGAGACCGAGGCCCGCTCCCGTGCTTCGCGGGGTCACACGATAGAATGGCTCGAATATCCGCTCCTGCTGGTCCTCGGCTATGCCCTGCCCTTCGTCGGAAACCGCGATCTCGCCATTGGCAAGAACCGACACATGGATCATTCCCCGGTTGCCGCCGTGATCAATGGCGTTGCGCACGATATTGCTGACGGCACGCGGCAGGGCGAACGGGTTACCCTGCATCTCGTATCGCGCAATCCGGGTATCGAAGGAAATATCGTAACCCGCAGACAGCGCCAGCGGCGCAAGATCGGCAACGACAGTGCGGGCGATCTCCACCAGATCGACCGTCTCCCACCGGTCATGCACCTGATCGTTCCGCTCGACCGCCAGAAGCTGTTCCGTGGTTTCGCCGAGCCGTGCGACATCCTCCATCAGCCGCTGCCGTTCCGGCCCATCCGGCAGACCCTCTATCCGGGTCTGCATGATGGCGATCGGTGTTCTGAGTTCATGCGCCGCGTCGATGAGAAAACGCTGGCGTGCCCGAAACTGCTGCTCGAGCCGTTCGAGGATGCTGTTGAAGGATACGATCAGCGGCACGACTTCGCGTGGCACATCCTCGACGGGCAGCTTCGCGCCCGCCCGGCGCGGGTCGATCTCCGGGGCTTTCCGGACGACGGAACTGAGACCGGCGAGCGCCTGGCGCACGATGCGCGGCACGGAAAAGAACACCGCAGGCAGGATAACCGCCAGCAGCGGAACATAGATCGGATAGGTGCCGAAAAGAAGCGTCAGAAACGACGCGCTGATATGGGAGGTTCCGCCGAACATGACCCTCAACGGGCCAGATGCCGTATCGAGACTTTCAGACAGCGCGACCTCGGATATGCCGGCACCGCCGCGAATATCGGCATCCACCATCAGATGGGCGTAACGCGATAGCTCGGCATAGACCGGCGGCACAGCGCCATAGGTCACGGACTGGCCATCCAGCGTCGAGGCAACGAACCAGAGTTCTTCATTCTCCGCCTTGAGAGCCTTCAGCGCCGGCCCCTCGGTGATGACGAGCCCTTTCTGCGGATCGAGCGAAAGCGACTCGTCGAGTGTCGAAGACAGGTCCTCCCAAAGCCCGATATTGGGAGAGACCCGCATCACCCCGTAAATGCAGAGGCCGACGATGACGACCGCGATCATTGCGGAGACAACGATGCTGAGCTGCCAGCTCAATTGCCACCACAGGGACGGATTGGACTTGCCCTTCACCTTCATGCCTCTTCCTTCAGCAGATAACCGATGCCGCGGATATTATGCACGCTCACCCCGGCCGATACGTCCAGCAGACGCTTGCGCAGCCGCGATATATGCGCGTCGAGCGCATTGGACTGAATCTCCTCCTCGTAGTTATAGACGGCCGCCTCGAGCGTGGAGCGCAGCACGGATTTGCCTTTGCGTTTCGCGAGCGCGACGAGGACCAGAAGCTCGCGTCTTGGCAGATCGAAGGGAGCCGAATTGATCGTGATGCTGAGATGCAGCGGGTCGATCACGATACGTCCGGCGGTGATCTGGGCCGGCGCAAGGTTTGCCGGCCGTCTCAACACCGCACGCACCCGCGCCAGAAGCTCACCGACGAGAAACGGCTTGCCAAGATAATCGTCGGCGCCGCCGTCCAGCCCCGCAATGCGCTCCTCCGGTTCGTTCATCGCCGTCAAGAGGATGATCGGCGTATCGACACCGGCGCGGCGCAGTTTCGGGATGAAGGCAAGGCCCTCCCCGTCCGGCAGGCGGCGGTCAAGCAGGATGGCGTCATAGACATGCTGGCGCGTCAGCTCCATCGCATCGCCAAGCCACATCGTGTGGTCGATGACGATGCCCTGCTTGCCGAGCGTTGCCGACAGCGCATCCGCCATTTCCTTTTCATCTTCGATCAACAAAAGTCTCATGGATCACCGTCCCTTCGCCATCCGTTGTCTGCCAGAAAGGTTGCGGCAGTATTGCGGCGACAGGGACGGTTCAGGGTAATGCTGCTGCAATTATGGCCCCCTATCCAGACATCATCCGCCTGAGAACAGGCGACATGACCGCTCGGCGAGCGGCCACAGAGAAAGCTTTGCCTGGAAGGATTGATTATGTGGGTAAAGAAAACCATCAAAACCGGCATCGTGCTTGCGGGCTGCGTTGTCGTCGTCACCGCTCTCGACACGGCGCGCGGCAGCGTCGATGCCAATGAGCGCCTCAAGGGCATTGTCGAAGCCGCCACCATGAGCCCGGCCGGCATTCCGTTCGAACTGGCGGCCTCGGAAACGGCGAGAATCGCCGCACGCCGGATGGCGGAAAAGCTCAGCATCAGCGGCGAGCTTCAGCCCGTCAGCCGCGTTGTGATCCGCGCCCGCGAGGCTGGAAAGATCCTCGACATGAACGTCCGGGACGGACAGGCGGTAAAGGCGGGCGATGTGCTGGTGCGCTTTGAAACCGACGATCTGCAATCGGCGCTGCTGCAACGGCAAAGCGACCGGGATGCGGCCGAGGCCGAATTGACGCTGGCGATGCAGGCCCTGACGAGGACGGAACAGCTTGCCGCCAAGAACATTGCATCGGCCGAACAGCTGGACAAGGCGAAAAGCGATGTGGTGGTGAAAACGGCAAGGGTTCAGAGCCTTTCGGCACAGGCCGATATTGCCCGCCTCGCCCTGCGCAATGCGGAAATCCGCGCGCCTTTCAGCGGCACCGTCACGCGCCGGCTAGCCGAGGCCGGCGCACGCGTCGGCGCCGACGGCGAGCTTCTGACGCTGGTCGATACAAGCGTTCTGGAGGCGAAGGTCCTCGTCGCCACCCGCGACATTCCGCGTGTTGCGCTGGGCCAGACAGCGGAACTGGAGATCGACGGCATCAGCGGCCAGACCGTCCCGAGCACCGTCGAGCGCATCAGCCCGGTTGCCGAAGATGGCACGCGTTTCGTCGCCGTCTATCTGCGGCTTGTCAATCACGACGGGCGGCTGTGGGGCGGGATGTTCGCCAGCGGGTCGATCCTCGTGCGCGAAAAAAACGATGCGCTCGTGGTTCCCGCAATAGCACTGCGCAAGGATGAAACCGGTTATCACGTTCTGAAAGTGCTGGATGGCCATCTCCGCCGCCAGACGGTGGCGCTGGGATCACGCTGGAACGACGGCAGCCTGATCGAGGTCGCCGCCGGGCTGAAGGATGGCGAAACAATCCTGACCGCTCCGCTTCCGGAATTGCAGCCCGACATGGCCGTGACCATAGACAGGGCAGGCTGAGATGTTCCTGACCCGCATATCCGTTTCCCATCCCGTCTTCGCCACCATGATGATGGTGGCGCTTCTGGTCATGGGCATGTTTTCGCTGCAGCGTCTGGGGCTGGATCAATATCCCAATGTCGACGTACCCGTCGTGGTGGTGGTCACCACCTATCCCGGCGCGACGCCGGAGACCGTGGAAACCGAAGTGACACGCCCGGTCGAGGATGCGCTGAACGCCATCGGCGGACTGGATGAGATCACCTCGACCTCCTACGAAGGGCGCTCGGTGGTCGTCGTGAAGTTCAAGCTCGAGGTTCAGGCTGCGGCCGCAGCGCAGGAGGTGCGCGACAAGGTCGCCGCAATCGAGACGAATTTGCCGGAAGAGGCCAAGAAACCGGCCGTCTCCCGCTTCGACCCCGCGGCTGAACCGATCCTGTCGCTGGCAATCAGTTCACCGTCGCTGGATGTGCCGGCGCTCACCGCCCTTGCCGATCAGAAGGTGGTGCGCCAGCTGACCACGGTTGCGGGTGTCGGACAGGCGACCCTGGTCGGCGGCCGCAAGCGGCAGATCGACGTTGCGATAGACGAGACGCGCATGCGCGCGCTCGGGGTGGGCATCAACGAGGTGGTGAACGCGCTGCGCACCGGCAATGGCGACAGCCCGGCCGGCAGCATCGTCGATACCGTGTCCGAACGAACCATTCAGGTTCAGGGCCGCATCAGGGAGCCGCAGGCGCTGCTGGACATGGTGGTGGCGAGACGAGGAGGTGTGGCAATCCCGCTTCGTGACGTCGCCACGGTTTCCGAAGGCGCAGCCGATGCCGAAAACCGCGCGCTTTATAATGGCCGCACAGCCCTTGCGATCGACATCGTCAAGGTTCAGGACGCCAATACCGTGCAGGTGGTCACGGATGTGAGGAACCGCCTCGATGAACTCAATGCCGAGCTTGCCCCGCACAATGTGCAATTGCGCATTGTCACGGATACCTCCACGCCCATCCGCGAATCCGTCGATCAGGTGCAGATGACATTGATCGAAGGGGCGGCGCTCGCCATCGCCATCGTCTTCCTGTTCCTGAATTCCTGGCGCAGCACGGTGATCACCGGGCTGACACTGCCAATCGCGATCATCGGCACACTCGTCGTCATCGATTTTCTCGGTTTCACCCTCAATACCCTCAGCCTCCTGGCTCTCACCCTCTCCATCGGTATTCTAGTGGATGACGCGATCGTCGTTAGGGAAAACATCACCCGGCATCTGCATATGGGCAAATCCCATATCCGCGCCGCACTCGACGGCACCAACGAAATCGGGCTCGCGGTGGTCGCGACCACCGCCACCATCGTCGCGGTCTTCCTGCCGGTCGCCTTCATGGACGGCATTGTCGGCCGGTTCTTCTACGAGTTCGGCGTGACGGTCTCAGCGGCGGTGCTGATCTCGCTCTTCGTTGCCTTCACCCTTGACCCGATGCTTTCGAGCGTCTGGTACGATCCGGATACGCATCCGGACACAAAACGCGGCCCGGTCGGGCGGCTGGTCGCCCGTTTCGATCGCGGCTTCGAATGGCTGGCCGAGCGGTACCGGCGTCTGATCGGCTGGACATTGCGCCACCGCCTCGCCACCCTGCTCACCACATCGGGCATCTTCATCGGCAGCCTGTTCATGGTGCCGCTGGTCGGCGTGGAATTCGTGCCTGATACCGATGAGGGCCGTTTCCAGGTCACCGTCACGGCACCGGCGGGCTCTTCCCTGGACTACACGACGGCGAAAGTGCGACAGGTCGAAAACGCGCTGAGGGAGTTTCCCGAGGTCGAGACGCTTTATTCCACCATCAACACCGGCGGGGCGGCGGGCAAACAGCGCGGCGCGGTACTGGTCGGGCTGGTGCCGCTGGCAGCGCGCACGCAAACACCCGCCACGCTGGCCGAACCGGTCCGCAAGCGCCTTTCAGCCATACCGGGCATAGAGGTCGCGATCCTTCAGAACGGTCTTGGCGGCGGCGAAAGCCCGGTGCAGATCAGCATCCTCGGCGACGACCGCGCCGTTCTCGAAAAAATCGCCGCCGGTCTGGTGAACGACATGAAAAAAATCCCCGGCCTCGTGGATGTAAATTCCAGCGCCCGCAACGTCACCTCGGTGCTTTCCGTGCGCCTGAAACGTCAGGCGGCGAGCGATCTCGGCATATCCCGCTCCGATCTCGCCACCGCACTCTCTCCCCTCATCGGCGGTGAGGATGTATCGACATGGACGGATACGGACGGCAACAGCCACGATATCGTGGTGCGCCTGCCCGGCGAACGGCGTTCCGACGCCACAAGACTGGGCGAGCTGATGATCGCAACCGGCCGCACCGCATCGAATGGCGCACCTGAGATGGTGCATCTCGATCAGGTCGCGGAGATCGGCACCGTGCCGGCGCCCGCCGAAATCCGCCGCATCGACAATCGCCGCGAAGTGCTGGTTTCGGCCAATATTGCCGGCCGCTCGCTCGGCGAAGTGATGGAGACCGTGCGAAACCTGACGGCCGCCCGCGACCTGCCCGACGGTTACCGCATCCGCTTCGGCGGCGAGGCCGAGACCATGCAGGAAACCATCGGCCACATGGTCAAGGCGCTCATCATGGCGGTTATCTTCATCTATATCGTGCTTGCCTCGCAATTCGGCAGTTTCCTGCAGCCGCTCGCCATCATGGCCTCGCTGCCGCTCTCGCTGGCCGGCGTCCTTCTGGGCCTGATGGTGGCCGGCAGCACGATCAACATGTTCTCGCTGATCGGCTTCATCATGCTGATGGGCCTCGTGACCAAAAACGGCATCCTGCTGGTGGATTTCGCCAATCGCGAGCGGCGGCGGGGGCTCTCGCTGAACGAGGCGCTGGAGAATGCCGGTGTCATCCGCTTCCGTCCGATCATCATGACGACGCTTGCGATGATCTTCGGCATGATCCCGCTCGGTCTGGCCGTTGGCGGCGGCGGCGCGCAGCGTGCGCCGATGGCCCATGCGGTGGTTGGCGGCCTCATCAGTTCCACGCTGCTGACCCTGATCGTGGTGCCGACCATCCTGTCCTATCTGGACAGCATCATCAGGCGTTTCGCCCGCCTGTTACCGAAAGCGCCGGATGAAACGGGGCATTCGAACCATGAGGCGCAATCTTCCCAAAAACAGCCGGCCTGACAAGGTCGGCTAGACACCAATCCGGCTGACAACGGGAAGGCGACACCGCCTTCCCGTCATTCCGAATGGTGCCCCTGTCGTCATCTCAGCAAAAGAATCGCAGCCGGGCCCGCCAGAAGCAAAGCGATGGCGATAATCGGATGGAGATAACGCAATAAGAAGCGGAGAACGGGACGACGTAAATTCATGCAACGGCTCCTGATGACAATCATCAGGCAAGGGTGGGCATGTCCTATTGCGGTGGCATTACAGTACCGGCTGCAGGAAGGAATGCCGCGCAGATGCGGTTACGGTCTCTCGCCGCTCTGGCGTTTCTTTTTCCCCTTTGGCCGGAAATCGACCAACAGTGATTTCAGTTCGATATCGCGAACGCGTCTTGCCGCCTCGTCAGGGCGCACCCATTCCAGCAGGCGTTCACCGTGCTCCTTGAAGGTCGCGTCCGTTTCCGTCACCTCTATCTGGAAGACGTCGACCATGCAGGGAACGACATCGCCATTGTCGAGCATCTTGAGATAGGTATAGCGGCCCACCGCATCCTTCTTCACCCGGCCGCGCACACCCGCCTCCTCCCACGCTTCTATCGCCGCCGCCTGATGCGGTTTCTTGCGCTTCATCGGCCAGCCGCGCGGAATGATCCAGCGCTGACTGGTACGGGACGTGACGAGGAGGATTTCGACATCCACGCCGTTGGCGGCATAACGGAAACAGAGCGCGGCATATTGCTGCCGGAAAGCACCGGTGAAGAGCTTTTCGGGAACCGCAGCCAGCTGCTGGAGCAATGTGAGTGGACGGGCCGGACGGGTTTTCCGGCGTTTCTTGGAAGATTTCATATCCGTTGATAGTGCTGATTTTCCGGGTTGCATCAATGCCCCGCGTGCATTTATGACAGTTTTATGACAATCACCCCCCACAACTGATAAAGCGCCATTGAGGGCCAATTCGCATGATGAGTATTTTTCGCAAGCTGATGCCGCGCGAGGACCGTTTCTTCGACATGTTCAGCAAACATTCCGAAACCGTCATCAAAGCGGCTGAAGCCCTTGACCAACTTTTAAGCGGCATCGACGTCGAGAAGAACTGCGACCTCATCGTCGCCCTCGAGCATCAGGCGGACGAGATCACCCGCGAGGTGCTGCTTGCGGTCAGGCGGAGCTTCATCACGCCATTCGATCGTGGCGACATCAAGGACCTCATCCAGTCCATGGATGACGCCATCGACATGATGCACAAGACCGTCAAGACCATCCGTCTGTTCGAGCAGAGCGAATTCGATCCGCTGATGAAGGAGATGGGCCACGAGATCGTGCGCGCGGCGGGCCTGATTGCGGAAGCCATTCCGCTTCTCAACAAGGTCGGCACGAATGCGCATCGCCTCTCGGCCATCGCCGAAGAAGTGACCCGCGTCGAAGGCCGCTCCGACGAGCTTCACGACCTGGGTCTGAAGGACCTCTTCCGCCGGCATGGCGCGAGCGGCGATGCCATGGCCTATATGATCGGCAGCGAAATCTACGGCGAACTCGAAAAGGTCGTCGACCGCTTCGAGGATGTGGCCAACGAGATCAGCGGCATCGTGATCGAGAACGTCTGATGGATGTCGCGCTTGCCCTGCCGCTGCTCGTCGGCCTTATCGCCATCGCGCTGTTCTTCGATTTCCTGAACGGTCTGCATGACGCCGCCAATTCCATCGCCACCATCGTCTCCACCCGGGTGCTGCGGCCGCAATATGCGGTCGCCTGGGCGGCCTTCTTCAATTTCATCGCCTTCCTGTTCTTCGGCCTGCATGTGGCGGAAACGCTCGGCACCGGCATCATCGATCCGGCCATCGTGTCGCCGCAGGTCATCTTCGCGGCGCTGATCGGCGCGATCGTCTGGAACATCGTCACCTGGATTTTCGGCATTCCCTCCAGCTCCTCGCATGCGCTGATCGGCGGCCTCGTCGGTGCGGGTTTCGCCAAGGTGGGCTTTAACTCCATAGTCTGGTCGGGCCTGCTGAAGACCGTGGGGGCGATCTTCATGTCGCCGGCCATCGGCTTTTTCCTGGCGCTCGTTCTCGTGCTCGCCGTGTCGTGGCTGTTCGTGCGGCAGACGCCCTTTGCGGTCGACCGCACCTTCCGCGTCATGCAGTTCATCTCCGCCTCGCTTTATTCGCTGGGGCACGGCGGCAATGACGCGCAGAAGACCATGGGCATCATCGCCGTGCTGCTTTTCAGCCAGGGGCATCTCGGCGAAAGCTTCTACGTGCCCTTCTGGGTGGTGATTTCCTGCCAGTCGGCCATGGCGCTCGGCACGCTGTTCGGCGGCTGGCGTATTGTCCATACGATGGGATCGAAAATCACCCGGCTGAACCCGATGCAGGGCTTCTGCGCCGAAACCGGCGGCGCGCTGACATTGTTCGGCGCGACATGGCTCGGAATTCCGGTCTCCACCACCCACACGATTACCGGCGCCATCGTCGGCGTGGGGGCTGCCCGCCGCGTCTCCGCGGTGCGCTGGGGGCTTGCCGGCAACATCGTCATCGCCTGGATCGTGACCATGCCGGCGGCGGCGCTGATCTCCGCCGCCGTTTACGGACTGACATCGCTGTTCGGCTGACAGGTTTCCTCCACCCGAACGCCATTCCCCTGGAAAACAGGGGCGGAACCCCAACCCGGGGGCCGCCCCTGTCTCGCGTCAAACGGAATATTTCTTGCGCGTGGTGGTGCCCGCCGCCTCGGCAGGCGCCACATCCGGCTTGCCGAAGAGGTAACCCTGCGCCTGCGCGCATCCTTCATCGACAACCATGCGATATTGCGCATCGGTTTCGATCCCCTCCGCCGTCACCGGCAGGTCGAGGCTTCGGCCAAGACCGATCACGGCACGCACGATGGCGCGGGCGTTGTCGTCATCGCTCATGGCGGCGATGAAGCTGCGGTCGATCTTTATCTTGTCGAAGGGGAAACTCTGGAGATTGCTAAGGGAAGAATAACCCGTGCCGAAATCGTCCATGACAATGGCGACACCCAGCGCCTTCAGCTGGTTGAGGATGATGAGCGTCGCCTTGCGATCCTTGAGAAGGGCGGCCTCGGTGATTTCCAGTTCCAGCCGGCCGGGCGAAAGGCCCGTCTGCATGAGGACGGTGCAGACGACGTGGCCGAGATTGGCCAGGGAAAACTGCAATGGCGAGACGTTGACCGCGATTTTCAGATGCGGCGCCCAGGTGCTTGCCTGTCGGCAGGCCTCGCGCAGCACCCATTCGCCGAGCGAGATGATGATCCCGCTTTCCTCGGCGATCGGAATGAAGATATCCGGCGAGACGACGCCCCGCGTCGGGTGCTGCCAGCGCACCAGCGCCTCGTAGCCGACGACCTGGCCACATTCGACGGACAGAACCGGCTGGTAGTTCAAAAGCAGCTCGTTGCGATTGATGGCGAGCCGCAGATCCGTCTCGAGCTGGCGGCGCTCACGCGCCTCCTGGTCCATCAGCGGATCATAGAAGGCCAATATGCCACGCCCGCCCACCTTGGCGCGGTAAAGCGCCAGATCGGCGGCATGCATGATGCTTTCGTCATCCTGACCGTCACGCGGGAAAACCGCAATGCCGATGCTGACGCCGACGGAGGTCGGATCATTGGCGACATTCATTTTCAGGGCGAACATGCCAAGAATGGTCTCGGCAAGCAGCCGTGCTTCCTCCGCCTTCGTATGCCGGGCCGTCAGTATGACGAATTCATCGCCACCGAGACGCGCGACCACATCGCCCGCCCTTGCGCATTCATGCAGAATACCGGCGACTTTTTTCAGGACCCGGTCGCCCTCGGCATGGCCGAATATGTCGTTGACCGCCTTGAACCGGTCGAGATCGAGCGCCA
>RCUT01000686.1_pt1 | contig 17196 bp, 14 predicted proteins | sample 2166171 | NCBI WGS metagenome assembly RCUT01 (sample SAMN09932757, study PRJNA488358) | compost metagenome | isolation source: compost soil in 4-hydroxybenzoic | place: Germany: Experimental Botanical Garden
TTTTCGGCGGCTGGGTCATGTCGCAGATGGACCTTGCCGCTTTCGTTCGCGCCAACGATGTGGCCGGCGGCCGCACCGTCACCGTGGCGGTCAATGAAATCGTCTTCAAGAAACCGGTCAAGATCGGCGACACATTGTGCGTCTACACCCGGATCGAAAAGGTTGGCCGCACCTCCGTCACGCTCAGGATCGAGGCCTGGACCCGCAGGCACTATCAGGATTCCCGCGAAAAGGTCACGGAAGCCGTCTTCATCATGGTCGCGGTGGACGATAATGGTGAGCCGCGCCCCGTTCGCAAGGAGGCGTGAGCGGGCTCCCGTTTCCGTTCAAGGCTACTGCGAAGCGCGTGAAGAATGCCCGAAAGAACAACATGCGCTTCCGCTCCGGCACTTCGACCGCCAGCCGCCCATTACTTTAGAAATATCCAATTTATTTATCAATTTTTGCGATCAAGGTACGGAATAGGACGGGGATCAGGCTGTGACCATTCCAGGTGTTGTTATTGTCGGTGGCGCTCACGGCACGCTCGCCCTTGCCCGCAGCCTTGGCGCACTCAATATCCCCGTTTATTACCTCACTCATGATTCACCCCTGCCTGGCTGGTCGCGTTTCGTGCGGGAAACGATCCGCTGGGCCGGGCCTCACGATGCCGGGGCGTTGCCGTTCTTGCGGGAAATGGCCGCAAAACATCATCTGAAAGGCTGCCTGCTGGTGCCGTCGGGAGATGGCGAGGTCCAGCTCGTCTCGCAGCATCGGGAGGAGCTGTCCGCGCTCTACAAGATCATTTTGCCGGAGTGGGCCGCGCTGCAATGGCTGTGTGAAAAACCGCTGCTCTATAAACGTGCCGTGGAGCTTGGCGTCAGTATTCCCCGGACCTATGCGCTGACATCGATCGACGGTGTGGATACGCTGGATGTGCTGTTTCCCGTCATTCTCAAACCGAACATGGGTGGCGGCAATACCGTGATTTCCCGGGCCAAGGTCATTCGTGCCGATGACCGGCAGGCCTTGAAAACCGCTTTCCTGGATGCAAGCGCAGAGATCGGCGCGGCCAATGTCGTGGTGCAGGAACTCATTCCCGGCGGGGGAGAGAGCCAGTTTTCCTATGCGGCCCTCTGGCTGGACGGCGAGCCGGTTACCGAGTTCACCGCCCGGCGCGCCCGGCAATATCCCGTCGATTTCGGCTATACCAGTACCTGTGTCGAGGTTGTCGATAACCGGCAGGCGATCGATGCGGCCCGGACAATATTAAAATCGGCCGGTCACAGCGGACTGGTGGAGGTGGAGTTCAAGTTCGATAGCAGGGATGGTGCGCTGAAACTTCTCGACGTCAATCCGCGTCCATGGTCGTGGTTCGGCCTGTGTTCGGCTGCGGGTATCGATCTCGGCGCATTGCTGTGGCGGACCGCCAATGACCTGCCGGTAAGCCAGCCCCGCAGTGTGCTGCAAGGTGTTTCGTGGTCCTATTTTGTTCGGGATGCGGTTGCGGCCTTCACATTGGGCCGGCGTGGCAAGGTGGATGTGGGGGACTACCTTGCCTCGCTCGGCAGAATCCGAAGCTGGGCCGCTTTTGCGCTGAACGATCCCCTTCCCGGCATGATCGACCTTCCGCTGACCGCGTGGAGGGTCGTCAAAAAGCGGGTTTTGCCCGGTCTGAAGTTACGGCAATCCGCGACGGCGTTCTTGCCGTCGCTGAAACGTCTCGCAAGATATGGGGCCATACGGGCAGGGCTGGAGGTGAGCGCCCTGCCGGCGGTGCGCGCGGCATTTCCATCCTTTGCCGGGCGGGGAATGATCTTCACGCTTCACCATGTGCGGCCGGGGCGGGCGGTTTCGGTGTCCGCACCCAATGTACAATTGTCCGTCACGCCGCAATTTCTTGAAGAAGCGATACAGGCCGCACTCGAATGTGGCCTCGTTCCTGTCCATCTGCACGATCTGCCGACGCTGCTTGCCGACAATCGCGAAGGCCGGTCTTTTTGCGCCTTCACGCTAGATGACGGCTATCGCAACAATGCCGAATATGCCGCGCCGATTTTCCGCAAATATGCCGTTCCCTACACGATTTTCATCACGCCGGGTTTTGTCGAGCGGACGCGCAGCCTGTGGTGGGAAACTGCCGCCGCGCTGACACAGAAGGCCGCGTCTTTCGAATTCGATTTCGGGGCGGGGACTGAGCATGTGGAAGCCGCCACCTCCTCGCAGAAAGCGGAGGCATTCGCCCGCCTGGAAAACTTTGTGCAGACCTTTGCCGAGGATGAGGCGGTGGAAAGGATCGATCGCGCGGCGAGGCAGCATGGTATCGATCCCGTTTCGATTGTGGACGAACTCGTTATGGACGCCGCCGAACTCAGGGCGCTGTCGCAGGACCCACTGGTGCATTTCGGCGCGCACACCATGACGCATGTGAACATGCGCAAGATAGATGCTGCGCGTCTGGCCCACGAAATAGAGGAATCGACGCGCCGCGTGGAGGCTTACGTCGGCCGTCGGCCCCAATCCTTTTCTTATCCCTATGGCTGGACAAAGGCCGTGGCGGAGCGTGAGGCAACGGCGGTGCTTCAGGCCGGATTTTCTGTGGCAGTCACCACGCAGGCTGGAGTTCTAGGGCCCCATAGCCTTGAAAAGCCAACGCAATTGCCGCGTGTTTCACTGAACGGACGCTTTCAGAAGAAGCGCTTTGTCAAAGCGCTTATTTCGGGACTGCCTTTCCGGCTGGTCTAGAGTTCGTCCGGTCTGAAACGGAATCATCAGACGTGCTCCAGCCTTTTGTTTTTTCGCATTTTCCGAGTGTAAAACCGTGACGCACTTTTACTGGGAATGCTTTGATGACGGCTGCCGTTCGTCGTCTTCTTCACCCGTAGCCATGCGCGGGCGGGCAAGGTTTCCATTTTATCTCTAACTTTCGAATTCGGCTTTCATCCTGCGGGCTGTTTACGCCGGACGGCCGACGCCATCATCCATGGGATCATTTTTGTTATTCACATCCATTTATCTATTGATTATAAATAAATTTATTGAGGTAAAACATTACAACTTTTTTGAAGGCCCTGTCCGTGCTGTTGATTTTTGCCGATGACCTGACCGGTGCGCTCGATGCGGCCGCTCCCTTTGCCGGGCGTGGCCTGGTGACGGAAGTCGCAATCGGGCTGGATGGCGTGCGCGCAGCGCTGGCGAATGGGCCTGCCGTTCTCGGCGTCAATCTTGGCTGCCGCGATGGCGAGGCGGATGAAGCCTGCCGCCGCACGCGGGAACTGATGGGGCTGGTTCCGGCCGGTACATTCCTTTTCAAGAAGATCGATTCCCGGCTGAAAGGGCATATTGCAGCCGAGATGGATGCGATTTCCTATAGGCAGGCGCTTGTCGCGCCCGCCATTCCCGATTTCGGGCGTGTGGTCACTGGGGGAGCCGTGTCCGGTTTCGGCGTCGAAACCGCCATTCCGGTTCATGGGAAGCTTGGCGGTCATGCCGACCGTTGCACGATACCCGATACGCATACACAGGCGGATGTCAGAAAAGCTCTCATCGCGGCACAGGCGGAAGGGGTCGATCTTCTGGTCGGCGCGCGTGGGCTGGCCGAAGCGCTTGCGGAGACGATGACGGCGCAGGCTGTTGCTGAGGCGGCTGTTATTCCCCCCGGCAAGGGGCTTTTTGTCATCGGTTCTCGTGATCCGATCACGCTGGAGCAGATTGAGGTGCTGAAGAGTATTGCATCTGTTTCGATTGCAGAGGCGCCAAATGGTGTTGTGCCCCGCCACGCCGGGGATGGTTCCAGCCTTATGCTCGTTCAGGCGACGGACGGGGCGGAAGAAGTGTCTCCGCTTGCAGTTTCACGCCATCTGGCGGAAGGCGTCGTGCCGCGCTTGACGGATGGTGCGGCCCGGCTGCTCCTGTCGGGTGGGGCGACCGCGGAGGCCGTGTTGCGCGCCATGGGCGTTACACGTCTGCGCCTTGCCGGTGAATGCCTGCCGGGTCTCGGCGTCGGCTGGTCCGGCGACCAATGTATCATTGCGAAGTCCGGCGGTTTTGGGCAAGCTGACACGTTGAAACGCATTGCGAAAATGATGCTTGGCGAAAATGGTGCTGGAGAGAACTGATCAGATGGGGCTGATGAAAGAAACGGCGCGCAAGGCACTTCCGGACATTATTTTCGAGAGAATGCACCGGGCGATCAAATCCGGCGCCTACAAGCCGGATGAGCGGCTGCCGACCGAACACGAACTCGCCATGGAATTCGAAGTATCGCGACCGGTGGTGCGTGAAGCACTCCGGCGGCTGCGCGAGCAGGGTTTCATCTATTCCCGCAGAGGCTCCGGCAGCTATGTCAGGGCCTTTGGTCTGCGTGAACCGCTCGGCTTCGGGCAGCTCGAAAACGTTGCTGATCTTCTCAACTGTTACGAATTCAGGCTGACGCTGGAGCCGGCGGCGGCCGCAGCAGCGGCATTGCGGCACGATGGCGAAAGGCTTGCGGCGATCAGGAAGGCGCTCGAACTGATGCGGGACGCGACCAATCGCCAGTCTCACCGCGAGGATGCCGATTATCAGTTCCACCTTGCCATCGCGCGGGCGGCGCGAAACAGTTATTTCTCCACCGCGATGGAAGCGCTGAAAGACCATATTGCAGTGGGAATGAAGTTCCACGGCATGTCGGTGAAGCGGGAGGCATCCGGTCTGACGCGTGTTTTTGCCGAGCATGAGGCAATCGCTAAGGCGATCGCCGATGGGGATGCAGAGGCGGCACGCCAGCTTATGCTCCAGCACCTGACCGGATCGCGCGACCGCCTGTTTGAGTCTTCGCATACGGATTAAGCGGAAGGCCGATGCGCGTGTCCGCGTACCGGATTTTTGCTCAGAAGGCGTGGCGGTAAATCCCGAGCACGTCTTCGACGCTCATATCGACGGGGTTATTGTCCATCAGCCGGCGGATGGCGTGCGCATCCTCAGCGTAGCGGGGAAGATCGGCTTCAGTCGCGCCGTGCCGTGCGAGTGACATTTCGATGCCGAGCCCGGCACAGAAATCCGTTGCCGCCTTGCGCAGATCATCCGGCGAAAGATGTTCGCGAAGCCCGAGCGCTCCCGCCACTTCCGCCGTCTTCGCAGAAACCGCAGGCTGGTTGAAGGCCAGAACATGCGGGAAGACGATGGCGTTCGCCAGCCCGTGCGGCAGGTTGAGAAGCGTGCCGAGCGGATAGGCGATGGCATGGCCGGCCGCCGTATTGACCGGGCCGAGACAGATGCCGCCATAATAGGAAGCGAGCATCATGCCTTCTCGCGCTTCGGTATCCGCGCCATCGCGGACGGCGCGCGCCAGATATTTGCCCACCAGCGCAAAGCCCATGCGGGCGAAACCGTCGATCATCGGATGGGCCTTGCGGTTGGTGAAGGCTTCAACGCAATGGGCCATGGCATCCACCCCCGTTGCCGCCGTAACGGCTGAAGGCACGGAATAGGTGAGTTCCGGATCGAGTACGGCGAAATCCGCAATCAGATAAGGGCTTTCGACCGCGATCTTGTTGCCTTTGACGGGATCTGTGATGAGCGAACGGATGCCAGCCTCCGAACCGGTGCCGGCGGTGGTGGCGATCTGCACCAACCGCGTGTCGCGCCCGACAACCCTGTTCGGCCCCGCCACATCCTCAAGCGTCTGACCGGAATTCCAGAGCGCCGCGACCAGTTTTGCCACATCCATCACCGAACCGCCGCCGAGGCCGATGACCAGATCCGGTTTGGCGGCGCGGGCCGCGGCAAGGGCGGCATCGAGCGTTGTGGTGTCCGGCTCGCCGGGAATGGCATCGAATATGGTGAAAGGACCTTGCAATTGCAGCCGGTCGGCAAATTTCGCCGTCAGCGGTGTGGCGATAATAAGGGTCGAGGTGGTTTTTCCCGCCCAGGCGCCGACCTGTGAAATGGTGCCTGCGCCAACGGCGAGCCGGCGTGGCTGGTGGATGAGAATGGGAGCTGTAGACATGGTACTCATCCCTTCGGTTCCTTGCCCGCCACGAGCTTGCGCGCATAGGCAATGGCCGCATTCATGTTGCCGTGATTGGCGATGCCTTTGCCGGCGATATCGAAAGCCGTGCCGTGATCGACGGAGGTGCGGTCTATCGGCAGATCGACGGAAACGTTGACGGCGGTATCGAAAGCAACAAGCTTGATCGGGATATGGCCCTGATCGTGATATTGGGCGACGACAAGATCGAAAGCGCCGGAATAAGCCCGGTGGAATACGGTGTCGGCGGAAATAGGCCCCTGCACCTCGATGCCTTCGGCACGGGCGGCGGCGACCGCCGGTGCGATCTGGTCGTCATCCTCAGTGCCGAACAGCCCGTTTTCACCACAATGCGGATTGATGCCGGCAACCGCGATGCGCGGCCGCTCGTAACCGATGCGTTTCAGATGCGCGTTTCCGGCGCGGATGGTCGCCAGTACCCGCTCCGTCGTTGCCCGGCGAATGGCCTCCTGCAGGGAGACATGGGTCGAGACGTGAATGACTTTCAGCCGTTCCGAGGCGAGGAGCATATAGGCCGCCGAGGAGCCGGTCAGGCTGCGCAACATGCCGGTGTGCCCATCATAATGGTGGCCGGCGAGATTCAAGGCTTCCTTGTTGATCGGCGCGGTGACGATGCAGCCGATTGCGCCCGCTTCGGCATCGCGAACCGCCTTTTCGATGAAACGGAAAGCGGCGCCTCCAGCCACCGGCGACAATGTACCCCAGGGCAGTGGCGCGCCTTCCACGGGCAGGTCGACGACATGCTGAGAGAGATCGATATCAACGCCAAGCGCATCCCGCGCCGCTTCCAGCGTGGCGAGATTTCCGTAAATCCGTGTCGCCGCGCGATCCGGCGCGGACATGTCCGCCAGCGCCCGCACCGTGATTTCTGGGCCGACGCCGCAGGGGTCGCCCATGGTGATGCCAATGATATTGCTCATCTTTGTCTCCCGTCGTTCTCGTCAGCCCAGCCGGGCGCCAGCCGGACATATTTGATTGCGCGGCGATGATAGGTGTAGCTCGCATGCAGCGTACCGTCCGGCGCTTCCAGAAGCCATGGATAGGACATTTCCTGATTGCGGCCATCCGTCGAATCGTTCGACAGGCAGGTGCCCGGTCCGTCTTCGATCAGAATCCGGGTGGCAAAACTGCGCCCGTCATCATTGGAGAGGCAGATCGAAACCGGCGCGCGCGGCACGCCCCAGACCGGCACACAGCCACCGCTTGGATCGGCATCCGGCCTGTCGTCTTCCTCTCCCAATTCGTCATAAAGCGAGGCGCGGCGATCGCTCGACTGCGCGGCGTTGATGGGGTTGCAGATCATTGCCAGCCTGCCATCGCCGAGCCTGATCACGGCAATGGAGGAATTATTGTTTGGCACGTCGGTCGGCTGCGGCTTTGACCATGAGCGGCCGCCATCGGCGCTTTCCGTGCGGTAAACGAAATCGGCCTGACGACGGCGGAAGAAGGCGGCGTAGTGGCCATTCGTCACCGCGACCGGGCTCATATGCACGCAGCCGGTCGATTTCTGTAATTCCTGCAATTGCCAAGTCGCGCCATTGTCTGTGGATATGCCGAGCGCCGCCGTATCGTGGCTGCCGTTCCATTTCTGGCCGGGACGCTGGACGCAGCGGAAGATTGGCAGCAGCCATGCGCCGTCATCGCGAATACGCAGCGGCGCGCGGATGAAGCAGCCCTGCGGGAGATCGAGAAACCGTCCTTCCTCGGAGGCAAGCTTTTCCGGTGCTGTCGGGTCGCGTGTGACCCGCGCCATGCGAATGCGGCACTCATCTTGGTTGCCGGAGGGCTGGGCTGTGTGAAACAGCCAGAGAACGCCATCCGGTGCGGTGAAAAGAACCGGGTTCTGTTCGGAATGGGCGGGGTCATGGCTCAGGCGCTGCGGCGGCCCCCAGCGGGTTGAACCATGTGTCAGCACGGATGCGAAGATCGAAATATCCGATTTTCCCTCCAATGTGCCGCCAAACCAGGCGCAGAGCAGGGTGCCGTCATCCAGAAGGTGCAGGAAGCTCGCATGGTTCTGGATCATGGGTGATGGCAGGAATGCTTCCTGCCGGTTTTCCGACGCGGCATGCATGGCTCCGGTCATGGCGTGAGCGATGTCATCAGGGGTCATCGTGGTCTCCTCTTGTCCTGATGAAAATGGCATATTCAAAAAGTTGTCAAGTTTATTTGATGAAAAAAGACGCGTAGTTGGTTTTGGTTTACGAAATTAACTACATGTTTTTAAATGATAAAATAAACAGATTTGACCTGAATAAAAACTGCTTTTGAAAAATAAATTGACAAAAAATTCGATAACGTCGATGCTCTGTTTACGGGTGGAGGAGACGATCATCCGCACGCCATGCTCCTCAATGCAGGAGACGGGGCTTTTAGAACGTCCCTTGCGGTGCGCCGCCATGTTGCTGAATTTCTGATCTGGGAGGAGAACGGAATGAAGAAGTCATTGATTGCGGGCGCCCTTGTCTTGGGTTCCCTCAGCGCCGCGGTTTCGCCGGCGCTTGCGGCATCGGGGCCGATCAAGATCGTGCTGGCGGAAGAGGCGGACCTGCTTGAGCCCTGCATGGCCACCCGCTCAAATATCGGCCGTATCATCATGGAAAATGTCAGCGAGACGCTGACCGAGCTCGATGTGCGCGGCAAGAAGGGCGTTCAGCCGCGCCTTGCCGAGAAGTGGGAGCAGAATGCCGACGGAAGTTGGCGTTTCCACCTGCGTGAAGGCGTGAAGTTTTCCGACGGCACGACATTTGACGCCAAGGATGTGAAGCACAGCTTCGAACGCATCATGAGCGACAAGAACGCCTGCGAGTCCCGCCGTTATTTCGGTGGCATGACCGTGACCCCGTCGATCGTCGACGACCACACGATCGACTTCAAGACCGAACCGGCGCAGCCCATTCTGCCGCTGCTGATGTCGCTCGTTACCATCGTTCCCGAAGAAACCAAGATGGAATTCATTCGCGAACCTGTGGGCACCGGGCCCTACAAGCTGACCAACTGGACGCCGGGCCAGCAGATCGTTCTCACCGCGCGCGACGATTATTGGGGCTCCAAGCCGCAGGTGACGGAAGCGACCTATCTTTTCCGCGCCGATCCTTCGGTTCGCGCCGCCATGGTGCAAACCGGCGAAGCCGATCTTTCGCCTTCCATTTCCCAGCTCGACGCCACCAATGCGAAGACCGACTTTTCCTATCTCGACAGCGAGACGGTCTATATGCGTCTCGATCACAATATAGCGCCGCTGAACGATGTGCGGGTGCGCCGCGCGCTCAACCTTGCCATCGACCGGCAGGCCTTCCTCGGTACACTGGTTCCGGAAGGTGCCGTGCTGGCCACCGCGCTCGTTCCGCCGACCACGCTTGGCTGGAACCCTGACGTCAAGGTCTTCCCCTATGACCCCGAGGGCGCAAAGAAGCTGCTGGAGGAAGCCAAGGCTGCCGGCGTTAAGGTGGATACGCCGATCACCATCATCGCGCGCACCGCGAATTTCCCCAACGTCACCGAGATCATGGAGGCGATCCAGCAGCAATTGCAGGAAGTCGGCTTCAAGATAGACCTGAAATTCGTGGAAGTGGCCGAGCACGAAAGCTATTATTCCAAGCCGTTCAAGGAAGGCCGCGGTCCGCAGATTGTCGCCGCCATGCACGACAATTCAAAGGGCGACCCGTCCTTCACCATGTTCTTCAAATATGCCACCAAGGGCACGCAGTCTGGCTTCTCGGACAAGAAGGTGGATGATCTGATCGAACGTGCATCCGCAGCCGTGGGTGACGAACGCGCCAAGCTCTGGTCGGAACTCATCGCTTATCTGCATGACGACGTGGTGGCTGATGTGCTGCTGTTCCACATGGTCGGCTTCTCCCGTGTCTCGGAACGGCTGGACTTCAAGCCCACCATTGCAACGAACTCGATGCTGCAGCTTTCGGAAATTGGCATCAAATAAGACCCCGCGTCTTGTCAATTGAGAAGCGGCGGCGCAGCGAAAGCTTCGCCGCCGCATTGAAAAACCGGAGGCAACCATGCTGAGCTTCATCCGAAAACGTTCCGTTGCGAGCCTGATCTCCCTGATCGGCCTCATCGTTATGGTTTTCTTCCTGTCCCGCCTGACGGGGGACCCGGCCGCGCTGTTTCTGCCGGTGGAGGCTTCGGAGGAGTTGAAGCAGCAGTTTCGGGCGCTGCACGGGCTGAATGATCCGCTGATGGTGCAGTTTCTGCGTTATGCGGGCGATGTGATGACGGGGGATCTGGGAGAATCGCTCAGAAAAGCCCGCCCGGCACTGGATGTTGTGCTGGAGGCTTTCGTCTGGACGCTGTGGCTTGCGGTCATCACCATGTCGCTGGTCACAACCGCCGCAATCGTCGTGGGTTCGCTTGCGGCTTTCCGCTCCGGCGGCTTTTTCGACCGCATGGCCTCGAGCATCTCGCTCATCGGTGCATCCGTGCCGGATTTCTGGCTGGCGATCGTTGCCATCGTCGTCTTCTCCGTTAATCTTGCCTGGCTGCCCACGTCAGGCACGGGCTCCGTGCTGCACTGGATATTGCCGATCGCGGTCCTGTTCGTGCGCCCCTTCGGTATTATCGTGCAGGTGGTGCGCGGCTCGATGATCGGCGCTTTGTCCTCGGCCTATGTCAAAACGGCGCGCGCCAAGGGCGTGAAGTCGGGTCCGATCATTTTCATCCATGCCTTGCGAAACGCCATGCTGCCGGTCATCACCGTCATTGGCGACCAGGCGGCAAGCCTTCTCAACGGTGCGGTCATCGTCGAAACCATCTTCGGCTTTCCCGGTGTCGGCAAGCTGATGATCGATTCCATTCTTCAACGCGATTTCAACGTCGTTTTGGCCGCCATTCTCGTGACCGCGCTGGCGATCTTCCTGATGAATCTTCTGATCGATATCGCCTATGCGCTCCTCGATCCGCGTATCCGGCACTGAGGAGGCCCTTCAGCCATGAGCCTTTCCAACGCCGACACCGAGATCATAGCCGAACCCTCCTTCGCAACGCGCATGCTGCGCATGTTGTGGGCGGATAAATTCGCGCTCTGTGCCGCGGTCTTCCTTATCATCGTCGTTATCCTCGCTTTTGTCGGCCCGGCATGGCTCGGTGATCTCGCGACGAAACAGAACCTGCGCGGACGCAATCTCGCCCCGTTCGACTGGCAGCGCGAGTGGTATTTCTGGCTGGGGGCGGATGCGCTCGGCCGTTCGCTTCTCGCGCGCATCGTCGCCGCCACGCAAAATACGATGATGATTGCGGCCGGCGCAGTGCTTCTTTCCGCCATAACCGGCACCGTGCTCGGCCTGATTGCCGGTTTTTCCTCAAACCGTGTCGGCCAGATCATCATGCGGCTCGCGGATGTGATCATGTCGTTCCCGTCGCTCTTGATCGCGGTCATCGTGCTTTATCTGCTCGGCTCCTCCATCCTCAACCTGATGCTGGTTCTCGCCATCACCCGCATTCCCGTTTACATCCGCACCACAAGGGCCGAGGTGCTGGAGGTGCGCGAACGCATGTTCGTGCAGGCAGCGCGCGTGATGGGCGCATCCGGCAAACGCATTCTGTTCCGCCACATCCTGCCCGTCGTGCTGCCAACACTGACGACGCTCGCAACGCTGGATTTCGCCTATGTGATGCTGGCGGAAAGTGCTCTCTCCTTCCTCGGAATTGGCATTCAGCCGCCGGAAATCACCTGGGGCCTGATGATTTCGCAGGGGCGGCAATATCTCACCAATGCCTGGTGGCTGTCGTTCTGGCCGGGGCTCGCCATCATCCTCACCACCCTGTCGCTCAACCTGCTTTCCAACTGGCTGCGTATCGCGCTTGATCCCGTGCAGCGCTGGCGGCTGGAAATGAAAGGCCGCAAGCATGGCTGACCATCTTCTCGACGTGCGCAACCTTTCCGTGGAGTTCCACACCGCAAGCGGTATCGTCCATGCGGTGAAGGATGTCTCCTACCATATCGACCGCGGCGAAACGCTGGCTATCCTCGGCGAAAGCGGTTCGGGCAAGTCGGTATCATCGTCAGCCATCATGAACCTCATCGACATGCCGCCCGGGCATATCAGCAGCGGCCAGATACTGCTCGACGGTCAGGACCTTCTGACAATGCCGGTTGAAGCGCGCCGCGAGATTAACGGCCGGCGTATCGCCATGATCTTTCAGGACCCGCTCAGCCATCTCAATCCCGTCTATACCGTCGGCTGGCAGATCCGCGAGGCGATGACCACCCATGGCATGGACAAGGCAAAGGCCGAAGCGGAGGCGAGGCGGCTGGTCGCGCGCGTCGGCATTCCCGATCCCGACCGGGCGCTCAAGAAATATCCGCACGAATTTTCCGGCGGCCAGCGCCAGCGCGTGATGATCGCCATGGCGCTGGCGCTCCGGCCCGATCTCCTGATCGCCGACGAACCGACCACGGCGCTCGATGTGACCGTGCAGGCTGAAGTGCTTTCCCTGCTCAAGGAGTTGCAGCGGGAAACCGGCATGGCTGTGCTCATCATCACCCACGATCTCGGTGTCGTCGCCGAAATCGCCGACCGGGTGGTGGTGATGGAAAAGGGCGTTCTGGTTGAGGCCGGCACGGTTCGTGAGGTCTATCGTAATCCGCAGCACCCCTATACCCGCAAGCTCATCAGCGCCGCACCCGGCAGAGGCGAAATGCACGAGCCGCAGGCGGCGGGCGAAGCGCTGCTCAGCGTGCGCGACGTGCGCAAGCGTTACGGCGCCTTCGAGGCGCTGAAGGGTGTTTCCTTCGATCTCATGGCCGGGGAAACCATTGCCGTTGTCGGCGAAAGCGGTTCTGGCAAATCGACGCTCGCGCGCATTCTCCTTCGGCTCGACGAGCCGGATGCGGGCAGTGCTTTGTGGAAGGGGCGGGACCTCTTCCAGCTCTCGCCTGCGGAACTCTTCGCGCTCAGGCGCGATCTGCAGATGGTGTTTCAGGACCCCACCCAGTCGCTCAATCCCCGAATGACGGTGTTCCAGCTTATTTCCGAAGCCTGGGTCATCCATCCCGATATATTACCCAAGGCGAAATGGCGCGAACGGGTCGCGGAATTGCTGCATCAGGTCGGCCTTTCGCCGGAACATATGCGCCGTTATCCGCATCAGTTCTCCGGCGGCCAGCGGCAGAGGATTGCCATTGCCCGTGCGCTGGCGCTGGAGCCGAAGCTCATCATCTGCGACGAGGCGGTCTCGGCGCTCGACGTTTCGGTTCAGGCGCAGGTTATTGCGCTTCTGGACAAGCTTCGCCGCGAGATGGGCCTTTCTTTCATCTTCATCGCTCATGACCTGCCCGTGGTCCGGGATTTTGCCGATCACGTCATGGTCATGCAGCGGGGAGAGGTGGTGGAGTTCGGCACGGTTCGGCAGGTTTTCGAGGCGCCGCGCGAGGCCTATACGCGTGCGCTCCTTTCGGCCAGCCTCGATCCCGACCCCGATATGCAGCCTACGCGTCGTCCGGCCGGTGCCGATCACACTATTGGAAATCCAAGCGGAGTTCTTTCATGACCAAACAAGCCTTCGTCGCGCTCGTCACCTGTTTCAACGAGGACGAAACCATCAATTACGAGGCGACACGCGCGCAGGTGCGCCGCCAGGTGGCGGCCGGCAACAACATCATGTGCGCCGGTACCAATGGCGATTTCACCGCGCTGACGCATGAGGAAAAAATCCGGCTGACGGAAGAGGTGGTGGATGAAGTTGCCGGCCGTGCCAAAGTCATCGTGAATGCGGGCATGCCCGCCACGTTTGAGACCCTGCAATTGACCAAAGCCTTTGACCGTATCGGCGTCGACGGCATCGCCGTCATCACGCCCTTCTTCATCGCCTGCACGCAGGATGGGCTGATCCGCCATTTCTCGACGGTGGCTGACGCCGTCAAAACGCCGGTCTATCTCTACGACATTCCCGCCCGAACCCAGAACCACATAGAGCCGGAAACCGCCCGCAAACTCGCCGCCCACGGCAATATCGCCGGCATCAAGGATTCCGGCGGTGCACAGCAGACGCTCGAAGCTTATCTTCAGGTGGCGAAGGAGATGCCAGGTTTCGAGGTCTATTCCGGCCCGGATCACCTCGTTCTCTGGTCGTTGCAGAACGGTGCCGCAGGCTGCATTTCCGGCCTCGGCAACGCATTGCCGGATGTGCTCGCCGGCATTCTCAGTGCTTTCAACGCCGGTGACATCGCTGAGGCCGAACGCCAGCAGGCAATCTACGCCGACTTCCGCACCGATCTCTACGCACTCGGTTTCGCACCGGCCATGGTCAAACGCTCGCTTTATCTTCAGGACTCTTCCGTCGGCGCCAGCCGCCAACCGGCCCTTCTGCCGGATAAAGAGCAGGATGACAGAATCGTGGAAATCTTGCGGCGTTATCAACGGCTCTAACGCCGCTGCCGAATATGACGCGCACCGTCGCGGTTCGTGCGCGTCACGTCAAAATATCCGCCAAAAACAGCCGGAAGCCGAAGCATTTCCCTAGCCTCATCCATGACGAATAATTTGTGACACAAACACGAAATTCCCCTTGTCAGTCACGCCATTGATGTTTAAGAGGAGCGCGCAACGCAAGCGTTCGCGCATGCGGAGAGGTGGCAGAGTGGTCGAATGCACCGCACTCGAAATGCGGCATACCTGCAAGGGTATCGTGGGTTCGAATCCCACCCTCTCCGCCATAATTTGCCTGGGACAGGCAAGGTTTCCCGAAGGTTTTTAAATCTAGGTTATCTTTGATAGCCGATGCCGAAAGTGGCCGTGATCGCATACCCGGTGCTTCCATATTCTTGGACTGCATGAAGCAGGGCTGCGAGACCCGCAGCCTCCGTTGATGAAGATCGATGCGGCATCAAGGTATCCGATGTGTGTCCCTATTATCAGCCGGAGATCATACGGCATTGATCCGGCAGTTCAGAGGGAGATGGCACGCAGGTTCTTCTCCGCCATTGCCTCTCGCGACAGACGCGCTATCATGGCCGTTCTGTAGGACGGTAAGCTTTGGGAGGAGTGATACGTGAGACGGATGTGGCCAGACGAGTTTGCCTTTCTGCTGGATGATGCGGAAGAGGTTGATCTGCATATTCCATTGGCGGCACATGATGACGGTTCGCCCGGAAAAACGATATCCAGAAGGGCCTTGAAAGCCCGTATCAGTCAGCAGGACTTTGAGAAAATCTGGCCTCTCGCAGAGGCTCGCTATCGGCTGAACGGCAGGTTTTCGGGCAAGGCGATTACGCTGATTGCCAACAACCCCCATTACCAGAAATGGCATCCTTCCGATGGTGGCAGCGTCGAGAGCGTGTCCGATAGTGGTCAGAAATACACGACGCCCTATGTGATCGTGCACTTTCTGTTGGATGATGTTCGCGAGTCCGTTGAAGCCTGACGGTCGCGGAGCCGGTTCTTGCCAGTGAATTGTCGAATGGCCTCGAAGTCATTTCAAACTTCGAGGCCATTTTGTGCCGGTTCGATCTTCTCGCACGTTCTGGCCGTCATGAGCCGTGAGGCTCAAATGATCAGACTTTGGGTTGCTCATGGGTGGCGCAGTGGATGCCGCCGCCTACCTCACCCACGGGGTCGATATTTAATGTGATGATCTCACGGCCGGGATACAGCTTGCCAAGAATGGCTGCGGCCCGCTCGTCGGCTTCCCGGTCGCCGAATTCGGCGGCGATCACAGCGCCGTTGCAAACATAATAATTGACGTAGGAAGACACGAAATCGGCGCTGTCGACTCGGATATCGTGGGGTTCCGGCAAAATGACCATGTCGAGCTTGCGCCCTTCCGCGTCTGTGGCAGCAGCCAGAATATCGCGGGTTTCGAAGGCGGCGACCGACCACGGGTCATCGTGGTCGATCTTGTCTCCCATCTGGATCAGCAATTGCCCCGGCTTGACGAAACGGACCAGCGCATCGATGTGGTAGTCGGTGATGTCGGCGCCGATGATTCCGGGTGCCCACACCATCTTGCGTGCGCCCATCGTGTCGAGCAGCATCCGTTCGATTTCGGTCTTGTTGCTCCGGTTGCGGTTGATATTGACGAAGCTGCTTTCATGGGCGATCAGCGTGTCGTGACCGTCGGTCTCAACCCCGCCAGCCTCGCCCACTAGGCCTGCGTCAAAAACCGGAAGGCCCATGCGTTCGGCTATCCGCGCGGCAATCTTTCCGTCGGCATTATGGGTTTGCTTGTTACCCCAGCCGTTGAAGTTGAACTGCGTGATGGCGAGCCCGCCCTTGCCATCCACAACAAAGGATGGCCCGGAATCGCGGCACCACAGATCATCTGTGGGAATGTCCCATAATTCGACCTTGTCTGACGCCTGTTTGCGGATCGCGCCATGGTGTTGCGTCGCGGCCAGCATCACGACCGGCTCGAATTCCGCGATGGTGTTGGCGATTTTCGCGATGGATTTCTGAAGATCCTCAAGGAAATCGGGATCGTCGTGTATGGCGGGGTTTGCCGGCCACTGCATGAAGGTACGTTCATGCGGTTCCGTTTCCTCAGGATACCAAAAACCGGCGGCACGGGCCGACGGGCCTGCCGCCCGGCCCCGGTGGGGCGAGGCCGAAAGGCCGGCGGTGGCCGCAGCGGCAAACAGCAGGGTCTGACGGCGGGTCATCATCGTATCACCATGAAAATACAAAGGAAATAATCGCTCAACTTATGGGCGTGCACCTTGGGTTCGACAGTATATGCTGTCAACGGAGGTGAAATTGTCCTGCGATCTTCCAATGCGGCTTTTACACGGATGTGACGGATGAATGTCTCCGTTCGAGGCTCGGGCATTTTATGTGCTGGCATCGCCTCGCGTTTCGGGCCGGCTATCGACCATTGTTGCCGTTACATAATGCGTCGGTCTGTCTCTTCGGAAAATGCAATGACTGTGCCTCGTATGGTTCAGAAACCGGTTTTTGCGAGAAACACCCTGCTGGCCGCAAGGTCGTCCAGAATGCTGCCGGCATTGCGCGGGTCGCGTTCCTGCTCGATGGTGATGTAGCCGCCGTAGCCGAGTTCCGTCAGCAGGCTGCGGATCGCCGGATAGTCGATCGAGCCGCGACCGATCGGGCACATGACGCCTTTGGCGCAGGCGTCGAAGAAACGGATGTGTTCTGCCATCACTTCCTTGAAAACAGCAGCGTCGATATCCTTGAAATGAATATAGTCGACACGATCCCAATAGCGGCGAAGCG
>RCUT01000688.1_pt1 | contig 17190 bp, 17 predicted proteins | sample 2166171 | NCBI WGS metagenome assembly RCUT01 (sample SAMN09932757, study PRJNA488358) | compost metagenome | isolation source: compost soil in 4-hydroxybenzoic | place: Germany: Experimental Botanical Garden
TATTTGCATTAATGTTAGCTGCTGGTATGTTCGCAGTAGTTGCTTGCGGTGAAGGTAAAAAAGCTGAAGGTTCTGCTGATTCAGTTGCTGTTGATTCTGCTCAATCTGCAACTGTTGATTCATTAGCTAATTCAGTTGACTCTACTAAAGCTGTTGACTCTGCTGCTGTTGATACAGCTGCTAAAAAATAATTTAGCTTAATAAAAAATGAAAGGCTATCCAATTGGATAGTCTTTCATTTTTTATAGCAATACTATTTACTTAGCCGAAACATTTCCGGCCACAGTTTGCACCGTACTACTTATCGACCTTAAAACTACCTGATCGTTGCTATTTATTACTTTATAAAAGCCCTCATCTTTCCAGTACCTTCGGGCAATTAAAGCTTTTATCTGTTGCTTTATTAAGCCTTTACTTCTTTTTAAATCAGTATCATTTACATTGATCTTCTGTTCGCGCGCCAACTTCATTAGCTCTTTCACATCATTATCAGCTATTTCAAAGCTTTTCACAAAATCCTCCAAAGAGGTATATGATTTCAGCATACTATAATTTTTCTCCATATAATCATAGGCATAATCAACTACTAATCCTTTGTAGGAAATATAATTGTACAAAACTGAGTTAGCAGAAGTATCAACTGGAATAAAATCATCTGGCATAATTCCTCCGCCGCCAAACAAAGTCTTTCCTGATTGTGTTACGTACTTTGGTGCATTAACAAATGCAATCTTGTTACTATCTGCGTTAAACAGCTCTCCATGCTTTAAACGCTCATCCACTTCATTCTTATAACTCTCAATCCCTGCCGAGTATGACTTTTGAATACAACGGCCAAGTGGGGTATAATAACGTGCTACGGTCAAACGCAATGCCGAACCATCAGGAAATAATACCTGATCCTGAACTAAGCCTTTACCGAATGAGCGGCGACCAATGATAGTAGCTCGTTCAGTATCTTGTAAGGCACCGGCAACAATTTCACTGGCAGAAGCTGAATTTTCATCAATAAGAACTACCAGGTTTCCTTTTTCGAATTCTCCCGAACCTGTCGCAAAATATTCTTCTTTAGCCTGCTTACGTCCTTGCGTATAAACGATCAACTGTCCATTTGGCAAAAATTCATCAGCAATAGCGATCGCTGCCCTTAAGTAGCCTCCTCCATTTCCCCGTAAGTCGAGCACCAGACTTTTTAAGCCTTGTTGCTCCAACTTTTCCATTGACTTTAAAAATTCTTTATGAGTAGTAGCGGCGAAACGGGCAATCTTAATATAACCTGTTTGCTCATTAAGCATGTAAGAGGTTTCAATACTATTGTACGGAACCTTTCCACGGGTAATACTAAACTGTTGCAACGCAACTTGTCCGTAGCGCTTGATGCCTAAATTTACTGTTGTACCGGAAGGACCTCTTAAAACCTTGAATATATCTGCATTGGAGGCTTTTACAATGCTCTTTTCATTCACATTGACAATCTTATCTCCGGCTATTAAACCAGCTTCAGCAGATGGACCATCAGGCACTACATTCACAATTAGCAATGTATCTTTCAGCATGTGAAATTCTATGCCTATTCCGTCAAAATTGCCATCTAAAGATTCCGACAGTATCTTATATTCATCCGGGGTTACATATTGCGAATGTGGGTCGAGCCTTGACATTACAGCTTCAATCGACTGTTGCTCTACTTTATCGATATCAACCGTGTCGACATACCTGTCTTGAATTACTTGTAGGATCCGACTCATTTTATCTACAGACCTTGCACTGAAAGGGAAACTAAAGTTGAGATCAGATGTAGATGTATCGCCCATTCTAGACCCCACAACCATACCTCCAGCCATCATTAAGGCTGCAATCAACGCAATTCGGGCATTATTTTTAGTAGCGCTCATTTATAATTAATAATCTGCAATATTAATACAATTAATATTCCGCTATTGTTCTTTAAAAAAACAATCCGTAACAATGCATTTACTGAATTGATTAAGAAAATGTTGTATATTTTTAGTAAATAAATAACGTTTCAACACTATTTTTCATTATGATTTAAGTGTTGCAATACAGAACTTTGCAGTTAAGATATTTTCTTGTATGCACAGAACAACTGAATCCGATTCAAAATATGAACATTTAGAAAAAATGTCAGTTCTTGAATTATTGAAAAACATAAATAATGAAGATAAATTAGTTCCTCTTGCTGTGGAAAAGACAATTCCGGCAATTGAAACTTTAGTTATGGCAATTGTTGAACGACTGCAAAATGGTGGTCGTCTATTTTATATTGGTGCAGGAACAAGCGGCCGCCTTGGTGTTGTTGATGCATCTGAATGCCCACCCACCTTTGGTGTTCCCCATGGCTTAGTGGTTGGTATAATTGCAGGTGGTGATACAGCAATTCGTAAAGCTGTAGAATTTGCGGAAGACAATGAACAACAAGCGTGGATTGATTTGCAACAGCACGACATCAACGAAAAAGATTGTGTTATTGGAATCGCTGCTTCGGGAACCACTCCATACGTCATTGGAGGATTGCAACAAGCTAATAAAAAAGGACTACTTACTGGCTGCGTTGTTTGTAATGGCGGCAGTCCGGTAGCGGCAGAAGCACGGTATCCGGTTGAAGTAATTGTAGGCCCTGAGTTTTTAACCGGATCAACCCGTATGAAATCCGGAACGGCTCAAAAATTGGTACTGAATATGATATCTACTTCGGTGATGATCAAATTAGGAAGAGTCAAAGGCAACAAAATGATCGATATGCAGTTAAGTAATCATAAACTTGTAGACCGTGGTATCAGAATGGTAATGGAAGCAACCGGTGTTGATCAAACGTTGGCTGCAAAATTACTTGAAGAGTGCGGCAGCGTAAGAAAGGCTGTTGAGCATTTTGAGAAAAAAGATTGATCGAAAACTATTCGTTCGTCACTCTGTATTATTTTTTATTTTAAATCATGCACGAATTAGAACCATATTATAACTGGCGGGATTATTATGTTGCTTCGGAAGACAAGTTATCACCGTTCTATAATCGTGAGTATAGCGAGTTTTATTTCGATAAAACTGTTTATAATTATTACATCCATCCGCAATGGGATTTTTTTGGTTCTAACACCTTATACCTGAAAGTCTTGTTTGCTGATTATACTGCAGGCTATAGCATCATTGAGTTTATTGGCGAATGGAATGATTGTATCAACAATGACATCATGCTCTTAAAACGTGAAGTACTGGAAGATATGATGGCTGAAGGAATTAATAAATTCATCCTGATTGGCGAAAATGTACTTAATTTTCATGGTTCTGACGATTCTTATTACGAGGAATGGTATCAGGAAGTAGAAGACGGATGGATAGCACTTATTAATTTCCGTGAGCATGTTTTACAGGAAATGGTTAGCAATAATCTTGATTATTACTTGAATTTGGGAGGTGAACTTGATGAATTAGGATGGCGTACGCTAAAACCAATGCAGCTTTTTAAAAAAGTAGATAATATGATGACGAAAAGGTTAGGGATGTAATTTACACCCTATTCTTTTCAACCATTAGTTTTACCAGAATTACCCATGATCGTCATGAATTACTCTTCCACTCTTTTTAACTCTTCTCCATCAACAGTCATTTTCCAAACACCTTCTTCTTCATGAGGAGGATTTGTAACCTTGAAAGTAGTTGTTATACCTAGTGCTCCTACTTCGAAATCATTTCCAATGAACTTCTGGAGTGGGCCAGATACACTTTTAGATGTCCCTCCTTCAATCCTCTCGTACTGAACACTTCCATCCTTAGTAATAACCAGTTCCATTGATAACGATTTCCACCTGCCAACATAATTCATTTTATCTGACGGGATACCGGGACTTTTTAAATTACAGGCCGTGATCAAAAACATAGAAATCAACAAAAGTAGAATGTGATTTTTCATGATGATAAATGGTTAGTACTCAAGAATACATAATTATTTTCAATAAAAAAGGTCCGCACTCACTTGCAGACCTTAAATCATACTATTTTTATTGGCAAGCAACGATTATTCATCGTCATTATCCATTAAGCTGGCCTTTTTTCCATGTTTCAACACTTTGGCTTCAAGGAAGAAAATGATCTCTTCAGCAATGTTAGTAACATGATCACCAACGCGTTCAAGCTTGCGAATGATAGTCATCAGGAACAATGCCTGTTTAACATTATGAGGGTTTTTGCCAATATAATCAGCAATCAGGTCCGTCGCTTGCTTGTTGATAGCATCTAAGATACTGTCCATGCTAAATACCGTACGAGCAAGCTTTGCATTTCGTTCAGCATAAGCGCGATTAGACGCACTCAGCATCAGCTTAACAGTTTCAGCCATTTCGTAAAAACGACATTCTTCCAAAAGATTCTTATCAAACCCCTTTTCAAAATCGATCACATAATGAGCAATACCTTCGGCGTTATCACCAATACGCTCCAGATTATAATTGATTTTTAAAGTGGCAAAAACAAAACGCATATCCTGCGCAAACGGATTTAATAAAGTGAATATATTCTCACAATCCTTGTCAATCTTTAACTCATAAGCATTTACGCGCTTTTCATTAAAAACCACCTCTCTTGCTAATCCTTTATCTTCGTCTACCAATGAAGCAATACATTTCTCAATTTGGCCTTCAACCAAACTTGCCATATCGTTCATCTGGTAAAATAATTTCTGTAGTTCTTCTTCTAAGTGTGTCATAGTTGCTTCCTCCGAAGAGTGATATGCATAATGTAATTAATAAACCCTAAATATGGTATAAAATAATGACGAAATCCACTTTGTCTGTCAATCCTTTTACATCAACCAAATCTACCCGTTACGTAATTTTGAGTAGCCTCTTTAGCCGGATTAGTGAACATAGTTGATGTTTCATCATATTCAATTAATTCACCCAAGTAAAAGAAAGCTGTTTTATCACTAATACGCGCAGCTTGTTGCATATTATGCGTTACAATTACAATCGTGTATTTGTGTTTAAGTTCGTGTATAAGTTCTTCAATTTTTGCAGTCGAAATTGGATCAAGTGCCGATGCGGGTTCGTCCATCAGGATAACAGAAGGCTCAACCGCCAATGTTCTTGCAATACACAAACGTTGTTGTTGTCCACCAGATAAAGCTAATGCTGATTTCTTAAGATCATCCTTAACCTCATCCCATAAAGCTGCCTGACGCAAGGAACGTTCAACGGTTTCATCAATAAACTTCTTATGAGTAATACCGTTAATTCTTAATCCGTACGCAACATTCTCGTAAATAGATTTTGGAAATGGATTGGGTTTCTGGAATACCATTCCTATCTTTTTACGGTGATCCACTACGTTGATTTTATTTTTATAAATATCACGACCGTCAATAAGTATTTCACCTTCCACTCTACAATTATCGATCAAATCGTTCATACGATTAAAACAACGCAAAAATGTTGATTTACCACAACCCGACGGACCAATAAAGGCGGTAACACTGTTGGCTTTAATACCCATGCTAATGCCTTTTAATGCGTGCTTTTCGCCGTAATACAAATTGACGTCTTTAGCTTCTAATTTATTCATGTATATTCAATTTGGCTAATAGCTATTGGCTATTAGCTATTGGCTATTTAATATTTTATTCTTCTATTATGGCGATTACGTAAAAATACGGCGATGCCATTTAATATGAAAACAAACAATAACAAGATGATAATTGCAGCCGCTGCATTCACAACAAATCCTTGTTGTGGTCTGCTCGTCCAGTTAAAGATCTGGATAGGCAGTACCGTAAACTGATCCATTGGCGATTTAGGAGCAAAGGGTACATAAACCAAGGCACCAACAACAATTAGTGGAGCAGTTTCTCCTACAGCCCTTGAAACGGCCAGAATCATACCTGTTAAAATACTTCCGAAACTTGCCGGAAGCACAATACGGCTAATTGTCTGCCAACGAGTAGCACCTAATCCTGTCGATGCTTCACGCAATGAGTTAGGAACAGCCTTAACAGCCTCACGGGTAGCAACGATAATAACCGGTAATACCAATAAGGAAAGCGTTAAACTCGCAGCCAAAATACTATTACCTAATGCAAGCAAACGACCAAATAATTCTAATCCGAGAATACCGTAAATGATAGAAGGCACACCTGCAAGGTTAGCAATATTGATTTCAATAAATTTGGCAAACCGATTCTTTTTGCCGTACTCTTCCAGATATACACCTGCTCCAATTCCAATTGGAAATGAAATTAACAACGTTAATGTTACTACCCAGATCATTCCTAACAAAGCGGTATAGATACCGGCTTTGCCTGGTCTGCGTGAAGGGAGGTTAGTAATAAAATCCCAGTTGATACGTGTTAAACCAACGGAAATAATGTTGTATAACAGCAAGCCTAAAACAATAAGACCAACAGATGTACAGACAAGCGCAAACACTTTAAAAGTATTGTCTTTCAGCTCATTCTTACGCGCGTTATTCATATTTCTGCTGAAATTTACGTTTCATCCAAAACGAAATATTGTTCAGGATAAAGGTTAAACCAAATAATGTAATACCTGCCGCAAATATTGATCGGAATTCAATTGAGTTTTGAGGGACATCACCCATGCTCACCTGTACGATATAAGTAGTAATCGTTTCAACAGAATTCAATGGATTGAAGGTAAGTTTAGGCTCCTGCCCTGCTGCAACGGCAACGATCATTGTTTCTCCAATCGCCCGAGATATAGCAAGGATCACGGAAACAATTACACCGGAAGAAGCCGCAGGCAGCATAACTTTAAAAGCTGTTTGCAAACGGGTGGATCCCATTCCATAAGCAGCCTCTCGTAAAGAATTTGGTACCGCACTTAAAGCATCCTCACTCATCGACGATACATACGGAATAATCATAACTCCCATTACTAAACCAGCCGACAATGCATTAAAACCGCCTAAGGATGGAATAAATGTTTGTAGAATTGGAGTAATAAATGTGAGCGCAAAAAAACCATATACTACTGTCGGTATAGCAGCTAATATTTCTAATAAAGGCTTAATAAATGCTTTAAAGCGTTTATCAGCATATTCATTTAAATAAATAGCAATGGTTAACCCTAGCGGAAGAGCCACTAAAATAGCTATCAAGGTGGTTAATAAAGTTCCTGAAACCAAGGGCAAAATCCCGAACTTCTTATTGGCAAACAACGGGGTCCATTCAGTACCGGTAAAGAACTCAACAATTGAAACATCCTTAAAAAACTGGAATGTTTCAATTGTTAATATGATAATAATCCCTAATGTGGTTAAGACAGTGATGGAACTGCAAAAGAACAGTATTCCTTCAATGATCTTTTCTTTGATTTTTTGCATTTATGGTGATAGTTCAGAGATGATAGTTTATAGCTAATTAGTTAAGTTATTCAACATCAATAATTAGCTATAAACTGAGAACTTAATCTTATTTTCCTTCTTCCAGTTTAAGAAGATCAGACATTTTAGTACCTACAATTGATTTACCATTGGCAAACATAGTACCTGTTACTTTTTTAGTAAAACGTTCTTCGGCTAACTTATATTCAGCATCACCCAATGGAACGTAGCCAATTTCTTTGGCTAATTTCCCTGCATTCTGAATGTAAAACTTCACGAAATCCTGCACTTCTTTACGCTCTGCAGATTTTGCGTTTACATAGATAAATTCTGGACGAGATAATGGCTGATAGGTTCCGTTTCCTACCGTTTCCTGACTAGGAGCAATCGGACCATTTCCGTTATCAACTGGAATTAGTTTTAACTTATCAATATTTTGTTCGTAATAAGCTAAACCAAAATAAGCCAATCCGTTTTTATCATTAGAAACACCTTGTACTAACACGTTATCATCCTCACTAGCTGTATAATCACCACGTGAAGCTCCTTTTTTACCACAAATTGCTTCGGTAAAATAATCGTAAGTACCTGATGCTGTTCCTGCACCGTATAATTTAATTGGTTCTTTCGGAAAAGAAGAGCGAATTTGATCCCATGTTTTAACAGTACCTTGTGCAGCTGGTTCCCAAAGTTTTTTCAACTCTGCCACTGTTAAATGATCTATAAAAGTATTTTGCTTACTTACAACTACTGCTAAACCATCGAAAGCAACGGGAATTTCAATAAAGTTAATGCCTGCTTTGGTACAAGCCTCTATTTCTTCTACAGTAATCGGACGAGATGCATCACTAATGTCAATTTCATTTCTGGAGAATTTCTTGAAACCACCGCCAGTTCCTGATTCACCAACTGTTACGTTAACATTTGGTTGGATCGCCCTGAATTCTTCAGCTACTGCTTCCGAAACAGGATAAACGGTACTTGAGCCATCAATTTTAATAGCTCCGGTTGCACTTTCCGTTTTATTCGTTTTTTGTCCACCGCCACAAGAGCTTAAAAATGCTGCTGTTGCGATTAAAAGAAAAATCTTTCTCATAATTACTTCTTTGGATAGAATATATTTCGGATACAAAGAAGAAAGAATTACATTACTTGAACATTAATCTAATGTTAAGTAAATGTTAAGTAACATTTCTTTAACAATTTATTCACTTTAACACTGATAAACAAGTAATTAAAAAAGAAAAAAACAGACTAGATATTTACAATTGTTAATTCAACTCCTGCATCTTCAATTTGTCCGGCTGTTCTGGGATTAATATTACTATCGGTAATAATGTGATCTATATCTGAGAAATCGCAAATCTTACCAAAACCACGCTTACCAAATTTCGATGAATCGGTTAAAACAATTGTCTTCTGCGCAGCCATAATCATGTGCTGATTTACATGAGCCTCTAAAATATTACTGGTTGTACAACCATATTCAAGGTCGATTCCATCTACGCCTAAAAATAACTTACTGGCCGAAAATTGTTTTAAAATATACTCAGCAAATGGACCAGTAACTGAGGTTGACGTTTTACGAATAATTCCGCCAAGTTGTATTACTTCAATATTATCCTTCTTAAGTAAAGCCATGGCAACGTTCAACGCTGAGGTAAGCACTGTTAAGCGATCCTTGGGTTCTACCACTTGGGCAAGTTGCAAAATGGTAGTACCTGACGCAAATATCACCGCATCTTTAGGCTCAATTAACTCAGCAGCCTTCAACGCAATCCGTTTCTTTTCATCAGCAGAAAGAAACTCTTTTTCTTCCACATGCTTGTCTTGTGTATAAGGACTCGAAACACATATCCGCCCATGTGTTTTATATAAAAGTTTCTTACTTTCTAAATATTCCAAATCCTTTCTAATTGTTACCATTGAAACATTTAGCTCGTTGCTAATATCTATCACCTTAAGCTCACCCTCTTTCCTAAGTTTATTTAAGATAAAAGTGTGTCTTTGGGTCTGTGAAAGCTTATCCATACCAATTCTTTGTGCAACTAAGATAATTCTTTTATTGCTTTCTGCTTCTTTTTTATAGCCTGCAAAACATGATATAAATCATATAAAAAATAACTATTAAAAACATACATTTGTTTCTAATTATTTCTAATTGTTACTTTTTATTGCGGATATGAAAAAAAGAAATGCATTAATTGATCAACTTGAGCAGGAAGAAATTTGGGATATAGTGATAGTTGGCGGAGGCGCAACCGGTTTGGGAATTGCTCTCGACGCTGTTACACGAGGCTATAAGACCCTATTGCTTGAGCAACATGATTTTGCCAAAGGAACTTCAAGTCGCAGTACTAAATTAGTACACGGCGGAGTTCGATACATGGCACAAGGCGATCTTGCTTTGGTTAAAGAAGCTTGCTTTGAACGTGGCCTTCTACTAAAAAACGCTCCACATTTAGTAAAGAACCAATCATTTGTAATTCCCAATTATTCATATTGGAATAATCTGAAATACACCATTGGTTTAAAATTCTACGATTTCCTCGCCGGAAAACTAAGCTTAGGAAAATCGGAATACATAAATAAGGCTGAAACAAAAAATCTTTTGCCTACCATAAAAACAGAAGGATTAAAAGGAGGCGTAAGGTATCACGACGGCCAGTTTGACGATTCGCGCCTGGCGGTAAACATTGCACAATCGGCTATTGAAAATAATGCTTGTTTATTGAACTACTTCAAAGTTAAAGGTTTATTAAAGTCTGAAACCGGACAAGTTGCGGGTGTTGTAGCTCAAGACATTGAAACCAATAAATCGTATGAAATAAAAGCAAAGTCGGTTATTAACGCTACAGGAGTATTTGTGGATGATGTATTATTAATGGATAAACCTGAAGCACGGAGAATTGTACGTCCAAGTCAGGGAATTCACTTAATGCTCGACAAAAAATTCCTTCCCGGAAACGATGCCTTGATGATTCCTGAAACCAGCGACGGACGGGTATTGTTTGCAGTTCCATGGCACGATAAATTAGTGGTAGGTACCACTGACACTTTACGTGATCATCCGGAACTAGAACCCCATGCATTGGAAGAAGAAATCAACTTTATTCTAAATACTGCAGCTGCTTATTTAGTTAATAAACCTCAACGATCTGACGTTTTATCTGTATTTGTTGGACTTAGACCTCTTGCTGCCGTTGAAGGAAACAACCAAAGCACTAAAGAAATATCAAGAAGCCATAAAATCATTGTTTCATCCAGTAAACTCATCACTATTACCGGAGGAAAATGGACAACCTACAGAAGAATGGCCCAGGATACCCTTGAAAAGGCTATTAAACTCGATCTTTTACCTAATCGTCCATGTGTTACTCAAAATTTTAAGATACATGGATATAAGGAAAAAGTAGACAGAACGGATCCGCTTTATATTTATGGTTCTGACAAGGATGCGCTTTTACAGCTTAGCCATACCGAGAGAGAACTTTCTGAAAAGCTACATCCAGCCCATCCTCATCTAAAAGCAGAAGTTGTATGGTGTGTTAGGAATGAATTTGCGAGAACTGTTGAAGATATATTATCACGAAGAGTTCGGTTACTATTTCTTGATGCAAGGGCAGCCGTTGAAGCAGCCCCAACCGTTGCTCGTCTAATAGCTAATGAATTAAATAAGGATGAAAACTGGATCAATCAGCAAATAGCAGACTTTACAGCTTTAGCCAAAGAATACATACTACCAAACAAATAAAGTTTAACCAAGAAAATTATGAATACACAAAAGTTTATCCTTGCCTTAGATCAAGGCACAACAAGCTCACGTGCAATTATTTTCAACCATCAGGGCGAAATCGTGAGCCTTTCACAAAAACCATTTGAACAAATTTTCCCACAACCGGGGTGGGTTGAGCATGATGCCAACGAAATCTGGTATACACAATCTTCGGTTGCTGCAGAAGCTATTGCCAAATACGATCTCACAGGTGAAAATATAGCAGCAATAGGCATCACGAACCAACGTGAGACAACTATCGTTTGGGACCGTCAAACAGGTATTCCCCTTTACAATGCCATCGTTTGGCAAGACAGAAGAACATCAAGATACTGTGATGACCTTAAAGCACAAGGCCTTGAGAAAATGATCAAAGACAAAACCGGGTTAGTTATCGACGCTTATTTCTCTGGAACTAAGGTAAAATGGATACTCGACAATGTGAAAGGGGCCCGTGAACGGGCAGAGAATGGGGAGCTCTGTTTCGGAACCATTGACAGTTGGCTGGTATGGAAGTTTACACGAGGAAAAATGCACATCACAGATGTTTCAAATGCGAGCCGTACGCTACTTTTCAATATCAATACAATGGAGTGGGACAAGGAATTGCTTGAATTATTTAACATTCCTGAAAGTATGTTGCCTGAGGTAAAACAAAGCTCAGAAATATACGGAGAAACCTCTACTACCCTGTTTGCTTCAAAAATTCCGATTGCAGGTATTGCAGGAGATCAGCAAGCTGCATTATTTGGTCAAATGTGTGTTCATAAAGGCGATACCAAAAATACGTATGGGACTGGTTGTTTTATGTTGATGAACACTGGAGATAAACCTGTTCAATCTAAAAACAGTCTGCTAACAACAGTTGCATGGAAAATAAACGATAAAGTAACCTATGCACTAGAAGGTAGTGTATTTGTTGGGGGAGCTGTTATTCAATGGCTTCGTGATGGATTAGAGATCATTAAAAAATCAAGTGACAGTGAGGCTCTTGCCCTTTCTGTTGAGGACAATGGAGGCGTTTATTTTGTCCCTGCCTTAACAGGATTAGGTGCTCCTTACTGGGATCAATACGCAAGAGGAGCCATTTTAGGTATCACTCGCGGAACAAACAACGGTCATATTGCAAGAGCGGCTTTAGAAAGTATTGCATTCCAGGTTTATGAATTATTAAGAGCAATGGAATCTGATTCGGGACAAAAATCGACCGGACTTAAAGTAGATGGTGGTGCAGCCAACAATGACCTGCTGATGCAATTCCAGGCCGACATCTTTGGCAGTGCCGTTATTCGTCCGAAAACACTTGAAACAACCGCTTTAGGAGCTGCATATCTTGCAGGACTTGCTGTTGGCTATTGGTCAGATATTGATGAGATCAAAAACCAATGGGCAGTTGACAAACGATTTGAACCTGCTATTAATGATGAGAAAGCTGTTGAATTATTAAAATACTGGAAAAAAGCAGTTACCAAATCCTTAAGCTGGATTGAAGACTAATATCAAAAACTAACACAACCAAAAATAGTATTATGTCAAATTTTATTTCTGAATTTATTGGCACTGCTGTGCTTATTCTTCTGGGGGGAGGAGTTGTTGCTAATGTTGTTTTAAACAAAACAAAGGGCAATAGTTCCGGTTGGATTGTTATTACGGCGGGTTGGGCATTTGCCGTATTCTGTGGAGTTATTGTTTCTATGCCAAGCGGCGCTCATTTAAATCCGGCAGTGTCTTTATGTTTAGCCATTGCAGGCAAATTTTCATGGGCAAGCATGGCAACTTACATAACAGCCCAGCTTTTTGGAGCCATGACCGGAGCCTTTCTTGTGTGGCTTACTTACAAAGATCATTTTGACCAATCGGATGCAGGTTCTCAACTTGCCGTTTTCAGCACTGGACCCGCAATTAAAAATCCAATCCTGAATTTAATAAGTGAGGTCATAGGAACTTTTGTTTTAACATTTGTGATCTTATGGTTTGGTACTGGAGCCAATGTGCAAGGATTAGCAGCATTAGGTCCATTACCTGTATCCATACTCGTTTGGGCAATTGGCTTATCATTGGGTGGAACTACCGGATATGCCATTAACCCCGCCCGCGATTTAGGTCCACGTATTATGCACGCCATACTTCCGATGAAAAACAAAGGATCATCTGATTGGCAGTATGCCTTAATTCCCGTTGCAGGACCTTTAATTGGCGGTGCATTAGCTGCTATTATTTTTAATTGTGTACAATAACTATCCCACATCTACCCGAAAAACACCATTAAAATTAACGCTCATGTTTTATGAAAAAACTATTTATTACTCTCTTTTCGCTTGTTGCATTTGCGACAAGCTCTTACGCGCAATCTGAATACAAACCAGTTGATTTTACTTTACAATTAAAGAATATGCACTTATGGCGTGGTTACACAGTTACCAATACGCCAATGACTGCTGTTGACTTACATTACAATTCAAAAAACGAACATTTTAGTGCAGGAGTTTGGGGAGGAGCAGGTTTTACAGGTGATTACAAAGAATTCGATTATTACCTCTCTTATCAAAACAAAGGATTTAATATAGCGCTTTGGGATATTTACAACTTCTCGACAGGAGCAACTTATAACAACTCCGAATTTTTCAATTATAAAGCAGGAGAAACTGGTCATTTTATCGACTTAACTGTTGGTTATAAATTCCAGGGAAGTTTTCCATTGAGCATGTCGTGGAGTACAATCCTTTACGGAAGGGACAGAGGAAGCCAAAATCAGCAAAATTTATATTCGACTTTTGTTCAGCTAGGTTATCCAGTGATGAAAAGCGACATCGTCAATATTGATGTTTTTGCAGCAGGCGCCTTTGCCTTAAATCCTGAAGATGGATCTAAAGCCAACTTTTACGGTTCAAAAAGTAACCTGGTCAGCTTAGGATTTACTGCATCGAAAACCCTGAAAATCGGCAATTTTAGCCTTCCTGTTTCAGTTATGCCAATGTGGAACCCAGAACTAAACCAGGGAAACATTCAATTCGCAGTTAACTTATTCTAGTTTCATAAGTTATTTATAGCACGCAAAGCCGCTAAGACGCAAAGTATTATACTTTTATGCCTTAGCGGCTTCTTCGTATCTATGTCAAAATCACGCAAAGTCACTAAGAGCACAAAGTAATCATTCCTTCACTTAGTGTCTTTGCATGACTTATCTTCTTTCTATATCCATTAAAATCAGGCAAAGCCGCTAAGACACAAAGCAGAACTTTCGTTTGCGCCTTAGCGTTCTTTGCATGACATATCTCCTTCCTTTACCTTGTATGATAAAATCACTAAAGCCGCTAAGCACAAAGTAGAACATCCCTTTGCGTCTTAGCGGCTTTGCGTGACTTATTTCTTAATTTATTTCTTTTCTTCGGTAACCTGTAATACTAAGCATAACTCCACTTCGCAGTTATCCTTAATTTCAACAAGTCGATTAGCGTCTGAAGGATTTAAGCCAAAATCTCGTAGATTAATTTGTTGTAAAGCTTTAAATCTTAACCCACAAGTAGAAGACTCTCCCTTATACGGAATTAAATAAGTCTTTTTAACACCAGCAATGGTAACACTTACCTTGCTTAAACCATTTTGCCATGGCATTTCATTGGCTCCTGGCTTAGGTGAAATAGAAATTACTTCAATCTTACAAATTGGATGTTCCTTGGACTTTAACAATTTTCTAAAATCCCGGTTCATTAAAAAATTACCAGAAGTAAATTTCTCAATTTCCAATTGTAAATCTCCAAATGCACTAATCAGTTGTTCATTGGTAGAGTTTGCTCCTATTTTAAAAGCCCGCACCATATCACCTTTATAGGTAAATGAGTACCCACCTATAGAAGTACGACCTTTTAATTTCACAGTGCTTTCAGGAAGTACTTTTACGAAGGTTTGCTGAGCTTCTACAGGAAGCGTTTGCAGCAGAAAGAATCCGGCAACAAGCACGATTAAATTTAGCTTCATTTTATTCGCCGTTAAAGTCTTTAAGAGGGGTAAATTAGAATTGAGAGCTTAAGAAAGCAGCAGACCTATAGGTCTGCTGCTGGTTATGAAGAATTTGTGTTTGTTTTTTACACCTTAGAAAGAGATGGCTGCTTCAATTACGTAACCATTGAATTTACCACCGCTACGATAATCAGCTGTTGGGAAATCTTTGTATTTTTGGTCAACGTATTCAGCTTTCATCATGATGTTTTTAGTGATGAACCAACCAGCACTTCCAGCGATACGGTCAATTTTTACATCATCAGCTACACCCATTACTTTACCGCTAACTGTATTGTAACGTGCTCCTACAAAAAGATTCTCATTTTTTCCGAATCTGTACACACCTTCAACAGCATATTGATTTAAGGTTCTGCTAGTTGTTTCAGCCGCTGCTCTACCTTTTGCATTTTCGTAAGTTCCGAAGAATTCAAAACCTTCATACTTTACAAAAGCGTTGATCATAAAGGCATCCACTTTCTGACTGAAGTTTGGATTTAAACGACCTGACCAAGGAATATTTTTATAATCCGCAGGAGTAGTTTTGCCATCATTAGCATTATAGGCTCCCCATTTTTCCATCACGTTTTGATAGTTGGAACCTGTTCTATCACCCCAGTATAAAGTACCAGCATTGTTTCCGGCATTTCCATTGTGATAATAACTACCTGACAAACGTACTCTTAAATTTTCCTGGATTTGTTTGTCAACCCCAGCTTTCAGGATAAGAGATGGTGATTTTTTAGCATCTGTATTTGTTGCAGAAGTTACAATTGAGTCAACATTACCTTTTAATTGACCACCAGTTACTCCCACCATTCCGAAGAAACCATCTTTTTGAACGAATACATCACCACCAATTTCAGTTGTGAATCCATCAAGAATATAGCCTTCCATGAACGGATTTTGAAGGGTTTGGCCACCGTCAGATCTGCGGAAGTGCATGTCACCGTAGTTTACTTCATAGTGACCAGCTCTGATCGTGGTGTATTTCATAATGTTATCCCATAACTCACCTTTAAACGGCAACTTGTCAATTTGTAAGTAACCGCCTTTTACCCAAGTTTCATTGTGGTGACGAGATGACAAATAAGTAGTTAAGTTCAAGCGGATACCATCGTATAACTGCGCATCAAGATATAAATTAGCCTGAGCAGTCATAAAACCAGGTGAAAGCGGATATAACTTATTGGCAGCTTGATTATTTAAGGCTTTAGGATTTTCTTGTTTCAAATTTTGAAACTGCTGAGTAAATCCAGCGCCAATTCTAAATTTGAATCCATCATAAACTACGCTATCATTTTTACCGGTTTCAAACATGTTGATACCACGTTGATCGTATGGACGGAAATATTGGATTTTTTGTTGTTGAGCATATATGGCTGTCGAGCTCGCTGCTAATACAGCCAAAAGAGTAAACACTTTTTTCATCTTTTTATCCTTTAACTTTTAAAAAACTTTTTTTTACGTTGGGTTATTTGTAAACCACATCAAATTCGATAGAGATATCGTCGCCTGTTTTTATAGCGCCAAGCATCGCTTTAGGAGGGGTGATACTAAAATCAGTCATCTTCATTTCCTTTTTCCCTGTAATTTTCACAGCACCATTACCTAATACTTTAGCATTTCCGGTTACAACAATGTCTTTTGCAACTCCGGCAATTGTTACCTGAGCAATCGCATTAACATCTCCTGTTGTACTGATACTGTTTACTTTTTTGAGATTAAAGACTATCTGAGGATATTTATCAGCATTTAATGATTTGTAAACATTTTTATCCATTCCTGAATCATAATATTTACCATCTTCTTTTAAACTTTTCATCGATTTCACCACCATTTGCATTTGCATGGCTTTGATCGATTTTAAAGTAGTTCCTGATTTTTCGGCCTGCAACTCACCTGAAAGCTGCTCCACTTTACATCTCCAATCATGAAGTGTAGAAGTTCCTTTAACCATTACTTTACTTTCGCTTGCGGAAATTTTTTGTTGAGCACTCGTCATTAGTGGCAATGACAACAAACAAATTCCAATGAGAATTTTCATTTTACGTTTCATATAATTC
>RCUT01000689.1_pt1 | contig 17165 bp, 9 predicted proteins | sample 2166171 | NCBI WGS metagenome assembly RCUT01 (sample SAMN09932757, study PRJNA488358) | compost metagenome | isolation source: compost soil in 4-hydroxybenzoic | place: Germany: Experimental Botanical Garden
TCATGTAATGCAAGCGGTCCAGCGGGTATTCCGGATCCAGCGGCACATAGGCGCCGCCAGCCTTGAGGATCGCCAGCAGGCCGACGACCATCTCCAGCGAGCGCTCCAGTGCCAGCCCCACACGAACCTGCGGTCCGACGCCTCGCTCGCGCAGCATCCAGGCCAGGCGATTGGCCCGGCCGTCGAGTTCGGCATAGCTCAGGGTTTGCCCGGCGAAGGTCAGGGCCGGAGCGTCCTGGCGCATCAAGGCTTGCTCGGCGAACAGGTGATGGATGCACTGGTCCAGCCGATGCTCGCCCGGCTCGACGCCGAGGCTGTCGAGCAGATGTTGTTGTTCACCACACGCCAGCAGCGGCAGTTCGCTCAAGCGCTGCTGCGGATCGGCAATCAGCGCCTCCAGCAGGTTGCGCCAATGCCCGGCCATGCGCGCAATGCGCGGCTCGTCGAACAGATCGGTGCTGTAGGTCAGGCAGCAACCCAGGCGATGGTCCAGGTCGGTGACTTCCAGGTTGAGGTCGAACTTGGTCGCGCGGGCATCGTTGGCCAGGTACTCGACCGTCATGCCGGCCAGGGTGCGGCTTTGCTGGAACTCCCAGCGCTGCACGTTGCACATCACCTGGAACAACGGGTTGTAGGCCGCACTGCGTGGCGGTTGCAAGGCTTCCACCAGATGATCGAACGGCAGGTCCTGATGGGACTGGCCTTCGATCACCGTGTGGCGCACCTGCTCGAACAATTCGCCCACGGACATCTGCCCGTCGAGCTGGCAGCGCAGCACCTGTGTGTTGAGGAACGCGCCGATCAGCCCTTCGCTTTCCGGGCGAATGCGGTTGGCCACCGGCGCGCCGATGCGCAGATCGGTCTGGCCGCTGTAGCGGTACAGCAGCGTAGCCAGGGCGGCGGTCATGGTCATGAACAGGGTCAGGCCGTTTTGCGCGTTGAAGGCGCGGACCTTTGCCGCGAGCTCATCGCTCAGGTCAAAACGATACAACTCACCCTGATGGCTTTGCACCGGCGGACGCGGACGGTCGGCCGGCAACTCCAGCAGCGGGTGTTCGCGGCCCAGTTGCGTGGTCCAGTAATCGAGCTGGCGCTGACGCTCGCCGGACTCCAGCCACTGACGCTGCCACACGCTGTAATCCAGGTACTGCACCGGCAACGGCGCCAGCGGTGATTCACGGTCATCGACGAACGCTTCGTACAGCGCGCTGAGTTCCCGGGCAAAAATGTCCATCGCCCAGCCTTCGGTGACGATGTGGTGCAGGGTCAGAACGAAGTAGTGTTCCTGTTCGGCGGTCTTGACCAGGCAGGCGCGCAACAGCGGTCCGGTCTCCAGATCGAACGGCTGGTGCGCTTCGTCGTCGGCCAGTTGCTGGACCTGCCACTCGCGGACCTCGGCATCCAGCGCGGTGAAATCCTTCCACGCCATGCGCACGCCGGTTTGCGCGTGTACTTGCTGGCGGGCGACGCCGTCGATGCTCGGGAACGTGGTGCGCAGGGTTTCGTGACGCAGGATCAGGGCTTGCAGCGCGGCCTCGAAGCGCGCCACGTCGAGCACGCCACGCAGCCGCGCCATGCCGCCGACGTTGTAGGCCGGGCTGTCGGGCTCCATCTGCCAGAGGAACCACATGCGCTGCTGGGAATAGGACAGCGGCACCGCCTGCCCGCGGTCGACTTTTTCAATCGGCGGCTGTTTGTTGGTGCTGCCACTGGCCTGGATCAGGCGAACCTGTTCGGCAAACGCACCGAGTTCGCTGTGCTCGAACAGCGCCCGCAGCGGCAACTCGACGTCGCAGGCCTGGCGGGTGCGGGAGATGATTTGCGTGGCCAGCAGCGAGTGACCGCCGAGGGCAAAAAAATCATCGCGCAAACCGACTTGCGTCAAACCCAGCACTTCGCGCCAGATGCCGGCGATGTGTTGTTCCAGTTCTGTCACAGGCTCGACGTGCTCGCGAACCTGCCACTGCGGTTCCGGCAACGCGCGGCGGTCGAGCTTGCCGCTCGGGCCGAGGGGCATTTTGTCCAGGCGCATCAGTTGCGCCGGCACCATGTATTCCGGCAGTTCGGCGGCCAATGCGCTTTTCAGGCGCGCGGTTTGCTCGACCTCGTCCCCGGCATTGTCCGCAGCGGTGTAGTAACCGATCAACTGCGCCCCGGCCATGGTGTCGCGCACCAGCACCACGGCTTGCGCAACGCCGTCCTGGGCCAGCAGCCGTGCCTGGATTTCCTCCGGCTCGACCCGGAACCCGCGCAACTTGACCTGTTGATCGAGACGACCGAGGTATTCGATCACGCCATCCGCCGTCCAGCGTGCCCGGTCGCCGGTGCGATACAGGCGTGCGCCCGGCTCGCCCAACGGATCGACCACAAATCGTTCGGCGGTCAACGCCGGGCGACCGAGGTAACCACGGGCCAAGCCAACGCCGCTGATGCACAACTCACCCGGCACACCGACCGGAACGGGATGCAGATCGCTGTCGAGCACGCGGCAGATCACATTGCCCAGCGGCCGGCCAATCGGCGAGCGTTCGCCATCGGCGCTGGAGCATTGCCAGTGGGTGACGTTGATCGCGGTTTCGGTCGGTCCGTAGCGGTTGTGAAGTTGCACCGCCGGCAGCTGCGCCAGCACCCGGTTGCGCAGCTCCGCGGGCAAGGCCTCGCCCCCGGAGAACAGCCGGCGCAGGCTGGTGCATTCAGCACTGAGCGGTTCGTCGATGAACAGCGAAAGCAGCGGCGGCACGAAGTGCAACGTGGTCACGCCGTACGCTTGCACCAGCTGCGCGATGCGATGTGGATCGCGGTGTTCGCCGGGACCGGCGATCAACAGACGTGCGCCTGTGATCAGCGGCCAGAAGCACTCCCACACCGACACGTCGAAACTGATCGGCGCCTTTTGCATCAGCACGTCGGTTTCGTTCAGGCGATAAGTGTCCTGCATCCATTGCAGGCGCTCGGCCAGCGCCGCGTGGGTGTTACCGACGCCTTTGGGCTGGCCGGTGGAACCGGAGGTATAAATCACATAGGCAAGATTGTCGCCGTGCAGATGCAGCCCCGGCGCATGGCTTGGCCAACTGTCCAGGTGCAGGGTGTCCATGGCGATCACACTGACACCCTCGCTGGCCGGCAAGCGCTCGAGCAGTCGGGTGTGCGTCAGCAGCAATTGAACACCGCTGTCGCTGAGCATGTAGGCCAGGCGTTCGGCGGGGTAATCCGGGTCCAGCGGCACGTAGGCGCCACCGGCCTTGATGATCGCCAGCAGGCCGATCAGCAGTTGCGGCGAACGCTCGCAGGCGATGGCCACGCAGACGTCCGGGCCGACGCCTTTGTCGCGCAGGTAATGGGCCAGACGGTTGGCCTGGGTGTGGAGTTCGGCGAAGTCCATCTGGCCGCCCTCCCAGATCAACGCCGGGCGCCCAGGTGTCAGCCGGGCTTGTTGGTTGAGCGATTCGGGCAGCCATTGACTGGCCGCTGCGCAGGGTGCGCTGGCCCAGTCCGATTGCTGATGCTGCTCGGCGGCCGTCAACAGCGGCAAGTCACCGATGGCGATGTCCGCTTGCTCGCAGACAGCCCGCAACAGGTTGCTGAAATGGTCGGCCAGGCGCTCGATGGTCGCGGCGTCGAACAGTTCGTTGGCGTAGTCGAAGGACAAGGTCAGGCGACCGTTGCGGTCTTCTTCGCTGTGCAGCTGCACATCGAACTTGGCTTCGCGGCTATGCCACGGCAACTCTTCGGCCAACAGCCCCGGCAGGCGCTTCAAGGCGCCAAGGTCGCGTTGCTGATGGTTGAACATGACCTGGAACAGGCCCTGTTCACGGGCCTGCGGGAAGGCTTCGAGCAGTTGCTCGAACGGCAGGTCCTGATGCGCTTGCGCACCCAACGCCGCCTGACGGGTCTGCGCCAGCAACTCAACGAATGGCAGACTTGAGTCCACTTCGGCACGCAGCACCTGGGTATTGATGAAGAAGCCGATCAGACCCTGGGTTTCCAGGCGTGGACGGTTGGCATTGGGCACGCCGATGCGGATATCTCGTTGGCCGCTGTAGCGGTGCAACAAGGTCTGGAACGCAGCCAGCAACAACATGAAGACGGTCGAATCATGGGCCTGGGCGGTCTGACGAATCGCATCGCTCAGGGCCGCGCCCAGACGTACGGTGTGGCGAGCGGCGCTGTGCAGTTGTTGTGCTGAGCGTGGATGGTCGGTGGCCAGGCTCAGGGTTGGATGTTCATCACCCAAGCGGTCTTTCCAATAAGCCAGTTGCCGCTCGCCTTCCCCTTGCGCCAGCCATTGCCGTTGCCAACTGCCGTAGTCGGCGTACTGCGTCGGCAATGGCGCCAGCACCGCTTGCAGGCCCTGGGAGGCGGACGCATACAGGCGCGAGAACTCGTCGATCAACACATTCAGCGACCAGCCGTCAGCGATGATGTGGTGCAGGGTCACCAACAACTGATGGTCTTCGTCGTCGAGGCGCACCAGCGTCACCCACAGCAGCGGGCCTTTCTCCAGATCGAACCGGGTCCGTGCTTCGTCCTCGCGGATCTGCTGCGCCCGGGCCTCACGCTCGGCGGCCGGCAGGTCGCTGATATCGATCAGTTGCAGGTTGAACTCACCGGCCGGATCGACCTGTTGCAGCGCCACGCCATCACGCTCGAAGAATCGCGTGCGCAGGGATTCGTGGCGCTCGATCAACTGCTGGAAACTGGCGCGCAAGGCGTCCTCATCCAGCTCGCCACGCAAGCGCAAGGCACCCGGAATGTTGTAGGCGCTGCTGTGGGGGTCGAGTTGCCAGGTGATCCACAAACGGTTTTGTGCCAGCGATTGCGGCATCGGTTGCTGGCGCGACAGCGCCGTGATCGCGCCCTGGGCCAGGCCACCGTCCTGTTGCTGACGGGCCACGGCATCGGCGAAGGCGCCGAGGGTCGGGGCTTCGAACAGCAGGCGCAGGTTCAACTCCAGCCCCAGCGCTTCACGCAGACGCGCCACCACTTGCGTCGCTGCAATGGAGTTGCCGCCGAGCAGGAAGAAATGATCGTCGGCGCCCACCTGCGCCACTTGCAACTGCTCACACCAGATACGTGCGATCAAGCTTTGCAGCGTCGATCCCGACTCGCTATTGCCCGTGCTTTCGTTGCTGGCCGACGGGAACACCGCGTAGCTGTCGAGGCTGCCGTCCACCAGGCGATTGCGACACGCCGAGCGCTGCAATTTACCGCTGGACGTTTTGGGCAGCGCGCCCGGATTGAGCAGCACCACCACGCTCGGTGCCTCCTGATACGCCTCGGCGACGGTCTGGCGAATGGCTTTGATCAAGGATTCAGGCGGCAGGATTTTCTGCACGCTGCGGCTGATTTCAGCGGCGATGCCGATGCCTTCCTGACCGTCAACCGTGACGGCGAAGGCGGCGACGCGTCCTTTGCGCACCACTTCCACTTCACGCTCGACAGTCTGCTCGATGTCCTGCGGGTACAGGTTGTGCCCGCGCACGATCAGCATGTCCTTCAGGCGCCCGGTGATAAACAGTTCGCCGTTGCGCAGAAAACCCAGGTCACCGGTGCGCAGCCAGGTCTGCCCGGCGTGCTGGACGAAGGTCTTGGCGGACGCCTCGGGGTTGCGCCAGTAGCCTGAGGCGATGCTCGGCCCGCTGGCCCAGACTTCGCCGACGACGTTGTCGGCCTGTTCGCTGAGCGAGACAGGATCGAAGATCAACACCGCGTGCGCCGGCTGGCTGATACCGCAACTCATGATCGGGCTGCCCTCGCCCGCTTCGATGCGGTTCTGCGCCAGGGCCTGATCGTCTACCCGCAGGTTGCCGATGCCTTGGCCGCGCGCTGTGCCGGCCACGAACAAGGTGGCTTCGGCCAGACCGTAGGAGGCCATGAAACTGTCCGCGGTGAAGCCGCAGGTCGCGAACTTCCCGGCGAAGCGCTCCAGGGTGTCGAGGCGAATCGGTTCGGAACCGGAATACGCCACGCGCCAGCCACTCAGGTCCAGCCGTTCCAGGGCCGATTCGCTGACCCGCTCGCTGCACAGGCGATAAGCAAAATCCGGCCCGCCGCTGATGGTGCCGCCGTATTCGCTGATCGCTTCCAGCCAGCGCAACGGCCGGCCGAGGAAGTACGCCGGCGACATCAACACGCAAGGCACGCCGCTGAAAATCGGCTGCAGCAAGCCGCCGATCAGGCCCATGTCGTGATACAGCGGCAGCCAGCTGACGATGACGTCGTCGGGGTTCAGGTCAATGCCGAAACCGTGGCGAATCAGCAATTCGTTGGCCACCAGATTGCCGTGGCTGACTTGCACGCCTTTGGGCAGCGCGGTGGAGCCAGAGGTGTATTGCAGGAAGGCGATGTGATCGTCCTGCAAGTCCACCGCGACCCAGCGCTCGGCCAGTGCACCGTCGAGGGTATCGACACACAGCAGCGGCGGCGCGCCTTCGATCTGCTGCAACCCATCGCGCAGCCCGGCGCTGGTCAACAGCACGCGCGGCTGGGCATCGCTGATGATCGACAACAGGCGCTCCTGGTGATGACGTCGTGTCGACTCCGGCGGGTAGGCCGGCACCGCGATCACCCCGGCGTACAGGCAACCGAAGAACGCCGCGACGTAATCCGGGCCGCTGGGGAACAGCAACACCGCTCGGTCGCCGACATCCGTCTGGGCCTGCAACGCACCGGCAATCGTCCGCGCCCGCAGATCCAGTTCGCGATAGCTGAGCACCACAGCCTGGTCCGGGGTCTCGGCGAGAAAGCGCAGGGCCACCCGATCCGGCGTCAGGGCCGCGCGGCGCTGAAGGGCTTGGACCATTGTGCTGGGGAGTTCGAACGCGTCGGTCATGAGGTTTCCTGCCTGAATTCGGCTTGGTAGGAGCGAGCCTGCTCGCGAAAATCCGGAGAACGCCGCGGGGTGTCAGGCGCCCATCGTTGACGACCATCGCGAGCGAGCTCGCTCCTACAGGGTGATGAGGGTTGCGCTGTGCAATTCACCAATGAGAACGGATGACGTCTGGAAATAATTAGTCGCCAGGCTGGAACGCAAAGCGGACTGAAGTGAGTCAGCGTGTCGCAGTTCTCACTCTTTACCTTTGTAACGCATTAGTTCTTTTTCTCATTTGACAATCATTATCATTAAGCCTAATTTGTCGCTCGATGTGTAGGACGGCCCCCCGGCTCATTCGCCGTCCCACTAACCTTTTGGCAGCAAGGTGATTTCCATGATGGAACCAGTATCCACAAGCAGGTGCGATACACCGCTACTTCAGGCATTCGTCGACAATCGATTGATTCTGGTGAAGATCGCAGCCCGAATTACCGGTTGCCGCTCACGTGCCGAAGATGTTGTGCAGGATGCATTCTTCCGGCTGCAATCGGCCCCGCCCATCACCAGTTCGATCAAGGCTCAGCTCAGCTACCTGTTCCAGATCGTGCGCAACCTGGCGATCGACCACTACCGCAAGCAGGCGCTGGAGCAGAAGTATTCCGGCCCTGAAGAGGAAGGGCTGAATGTGGTGATCCAGGGTGCGTCACCGGAAACTTCGCACATCAATTTCTCGACGCTGGAGCACATTGCCGATGCGTTGACCGAGTTGCCGAGCCGCACCCGCTACGCCTTCGAGATGTATCGCCTGCACGGCGTACCGCAAAAAGACATCGCCAAGGAACTCGGCGTCTCGCCGACCCTGGTGAACTTCATGATCCGTGATGCGCTGGTGCACTGCCGCAAGGTGTCGGGCAAGCGTGGCGATATGGCTGCTCGCCAATAAGATCCGAGATCTGCATCGCGCCCATCGCGAGCAAGCTCGCTCCCACAGTGTCCTGCGAACACAGGGAAAATGTGGGAGCGGGCTTGCTCGCGAAGGCGCACTCAAGACCGCAACGAATCTTGACCCTCAAGCCTCAGGCCAGTGCGCACCGATCAAAAAACCGCTCCCGCCCCAACACCATCAGGGCCGCGCGCTTGTGCGGAAAGTCGAACTCTTTCTCGCAGTGAAAGCGCTGCTCTTGCATGTATCCGATCATCTTCGCGTTATCGGCACGCGGCTCGGCAACCACGCGCTGCGTGCGCGGGTCATCGAGAAACAGATAATGCACCAGCGCCGATAACCAACTCGCCACCTTGTGCGGACCGCGGTGATTTTCTTCGCCCACCAGCATGTGAATGCCACGGTCGTAATCGCCGGCCTCGTAGAACGGCGCGATGCGATCTTCCCTGGCCCAGTAGGCCTCGAAATAAGCGAAGGGCTGATCGTCGAAACAACCGATCAGCGTCAGCGTGTGCGGGTCGGCTTCGAGTTTGCTCAGGTATTGGCGATGCTGTTCGAGGCTGCCCTCCTCCTGCCAGAAACTCGCGACACGCGGGCTGTTCTGCCAGCGGTTGAAGCGCGCCAGGTCTTGCTCGATGTCCAGCGTGCGCAGGGAAACCCGGGCACCCAGCCGCGCATCGAAGCGTTGATACACTTCACCACGGGGTTTGACCGGCCGCCGTGGATGACGCTTGCCGTCGGTGATGAGCATTTGCTGCGGGTAGCTGCCGGTCAGGGAATGCCCCAGCCAAGGCTGCGGCAACTGCCAGAACAAGGTGCGCTCGCAGTGATACTGGCCGCCGATGGGGGTCGCAATCAGCAAGCCGCTGGACACGGCTTCGTTCGGCACGTCCTGCAGTTGCCAGATCAGGCGCTGACAGTCGGGGTTGCGAGCGAACAGCCAGTAACAGGCCACCCACAATGACTGTCCTTCAGGGCGACTGAAACGCTGCTCCAGTTGCACGTGCAACTCGGGGCCACGATTCAGCCGCAGGGCAAGCAACGGTTGCCCTTCCAGGCTGAGGCTCAGGCGGCAATCGGTTTCATCGGCGGCAAGACGACTGCCTGTCGGCAGACACAGGGCAGTCAGGTCATTGAGATTGGGCATGGGTCGGGCTCACGATAATCGTCGACAGTTCAACGAGGTGACGTCAGCCACAGCGGGAAATTTAGGAAAAGACCATCATTTGGCGACTTGTGATGCCGGTTCGTTGTGCGGGACCGGCACAAGCGCAATCTTGTACGGATCGAAAATCTTCAACATCTGGCCGTTGTCCCGCAAGCCTTGCAGCACCTTGGCGAATGCCTCGCCGCTGATGGGAGCCGTCGGGCGCAGGATGGCGTAATGGTGATAGACCTGATCGATGCGTTGGGACGCCAGCAACTCGCTGGCAACTTTTTCATTGCGCAGGAAGTAGTCGCTCAGGTACGAACGCGTGACCAGCGCGATGTCGGCCCGGCCGCGCAATACCATCAGCAGATTGCTGTCATGGGAATAGGTCAGCGTGGCGTTGTAGTTTTTCGCCAGGTACAGGGGGTCGGCATTGAAGTTGGCGAACTCGTAGTGATAGCCGCTGAACAGTGCCAGACGCTTGCCGCTCAGGTCGGCAAAATAGCTCTGCTGCCGATCGGGCAGGCGTTGCGCAACAAAAATCTCGGCGTCCTCCAGCCCCATGTCGACGGCCGTGTGGGGGAACTTTTCCCAACCCCAGGCGGGATTTTCAAAGATGGCCATGTCGATCCGGCCCTGCTCGAAGTCACCAAAACGCCGGGGAACGGACGTGGGTACCAGGACAAACTGGTAGTCGCTTTGCGATGCGTTCATCGCCTCGACCAGTTGCGGCAGCAACCCGGTATCGGCCCCGGATTCCGGGCGCACGGTGTAGGGCGGAAAGTGCGCGGCACCGATGCGCACCAGTTGCGCAGCCTGGGACGGCATCATCGTTGACGCCGCAAGCATCGTCAGCAAAAGCCGCGAGGCTGATCGAATTGGCGAACCCATCAAAACGTCCCCACTCCCCTAATAAAACGGTACCAATGCATTCAAGCTAGGCGGTTTCGTCCAGTTAGCCAGTTTAAAGTTGGCCAACACAACTTTATTACCGGTCTTCCAGCACCAGAATCAACGCCTCATCGGCCAACTGATCGAGGGTCATGCTGCCCCCGGCGCGAAACCAGGTGGTGGTCCAGGACAATGCGCCGGTCAGGAACCGTCGAGTGATGAACACATCGCCGCGGATAAACCCGGCGGCCTTGGCTTCGCCCAGTACTTGCAGCCAGATGTCTTCGTAGATGTCCCGCAGCGCCAGGACCTTGGCCTGGCCCTCTTCGGACAGCGAGCGCCATTCGTAGACCAGCACGGCCATGGCCTCGCCGCTACCGCCCATGATCGACTGCAATTCACAGCGGATCAGCGCCAGCACCTGCTCACGCACATTGCCGGCCTCGGCGATGGCCGCACGCATCAACGCAGTGTTGTAGCGTATGGTTTCTTCCATCACGGCGCGCAGGATTTCGTCCTTGCTCTTGAAGTGATGGAAAATGCTCCCGGACTGAATGCCCACGGCGCCGGCCAGGTCGCGCACGGTCGTGCGCTCATAGCCTTTATTGCGGAACAGGTGGGCCGCCACTTGCAGCAATTTGCCACGGGCGCTGTCCGGGTCGGTCAATTGGCCGTCGTCCACCAATTGGCGCATCACCCTCAGGGCTTTTTGCTCGTCCACCCGTTCTCTCCTACAGTCGTTCAATCAATAACGCCAATCCCCTCGAAAACAGCGGGGTTGCGCGGGCAATTTAAGCGCATGGATGCAACCAAGCAAGCGCTTGGGCAGAAGATAATCAAGTCATTTACAAACCAAGCGCTTGCTTGGTAATGTCGACGCACTTCGGTTGGAGGTGGCTATGGAATGGACTGCGCCTGAAACAATTCGCATCGGTTGTGCCAGCGCCTTCTGGGGCGATACCTCGACCGCTGCCGCGCAACTGGTGGAACACGGGCATCTGGACTATCTGGTCTTCGATTACCTGGCCGAAATCACCCTGTCGATCATGGCCGGCGCGCGGATGAAAGATCCCCAGGCCGGCTATGCGGGCGACTTCATCGAAGTGCTCGCGCCCTTGCTGCCGCAGCTCGCGCAGCAAAACATCCGGGTCATCAGTAATGCCGGCGGGGTCAATCCCCAAGCCTGCGCCGCCGCCCTGCAAGCGGCCTGCGACAAGGCCGGGGTGGCGCTGAAGATCGCCGTGCTGCTGGGTGATGACCTGCAGCCGCAATTCAAAAAGCCGGGCAACCTGGGCATTCATGAAATGTTCAGCGGCGCGCCCCTGCCATCGATGTGCGTCTCGACCAACGCCTACCTCGGCGCACCCGGCATTGTCGAAGCCCTGCGCCTGGGGGCGGACATCGTGATCACCGGGCGCGTGGTGGACAGTGCGGTGGTCAGCGCCGCGCTGGTGCATGAGTTCGGCTGGTCGTGGCACGACTACGACAAGCTCGCCCAGGCGGCATTGGCCGGGCACATCATCGAATGCGGCGCCCAGTGCACGGGCGGCAACTTCACCGACTGGCGCGACGTGCCCGACTACGAACACATCGGTTTTCCCATCGTCGAAGTCAGCGCCGACAGCCAGTTCATCGTCAGCAAACCCGAAGGTACGGGCGGGCTGGTCACGCCGCTGACGGTGGGCGAACAGATGCTGTACGAAATCGGTGACCCGCGCGCGTATCTGCTGCCCGACGTGGTGTGCGATTTCACTCAGGTCAAACTGCTGCAACAAGGCAAGAACGCGGTGCAGGTGCACGGCGCCAAAGGCTTGCCGCCGACGGCTCAATACAAAGTCAGCGCCACATACCCCGATGGTTTTCGCTGCACCGCCAGTTGCCTGATCGCCGGCATCGATGCCGTCGCCAAGGCGCGGCGTGTCGGCGATGCGATCATCAACAAGACCTCGGAAATGTTCCGCCAGCGCGGCTGGGCGCCGTACAGCGAGGTGAATATCGAGTTGCTGGGCAGCGAGGCCACCTACGGCCCCCACGGCCAGCGTCAGGACAGCCGCGAAGTGGTGATCAAACTCGCGGTACGCCATCCGGACAAGCAGGCTTTGATCGTGTTCTCCCGGGAAATCGCCCAGGCCGCCACCGGCATGGCGCCGGGGCTGACCGGCATTGTCGGTGGCCGGCCGACGGTGTACCCGCTGATCCGGCTGTTCTCGTTCCTGATCGACAAAACCGCCTGCACGCTGGACATTGATTTCATGGGCCAGCGCCACCCGTGTGCCCTGCCCGCCCTCGATGTGCTCGACCCGCTGGACCTGCCAGCCCTGCTCGCGCCACCGAAACCGGATGGCCTGGCCGACGCCAGTGTGGCCCTGGTCAAACTGGCGGTCGCCCGCTCTGGCGACAAGGGCAACCACAGCAATATCGGCGTCATGGCCCGCGAGCCCGAATTCCTGCCATGGATCGCCGAAGCCCTGACCCCGGAAGTGATCGTCGACTGGATGGGCCACGTCCTCGATCCAATCCACGGACGGGTTGAGCGCTGGTACTTGCCCGCCAGCCACAGCCTGAATTTCCTGCTGGAAAACGCCCTCGGCGGCGGCGGTGTCGCCAGCCTGCGCATCGACCCGCAAGGCAAAGCCTTCGCCCAGCAACTGCTGGAAATCCAGATCCCGGTGCCGCAGCGCATCGCCGACCAGTTCAACTAGAGGATTGCCGCCATGGCCTACGATTCGATTTTCAAAGCCGATTTGTTTGCTGGCCAAAACATCATCGTCACCGGTGGCGGCAGTGGCATCGGCCGCTGTACTGCCCACGAACTGGCGGCCCTCGGCGCCCATGTGCTGCTGGTCGGGCGCAATGCCGACAAGCTGAAAACCGTTGCGGCGGAGATCGCCGACGACGGCGGCAAGGCCGACTGGAGCACCTGTGATATCCGCGAGGAAGAAGCGGTGACGCATCTGGTCAGCGAGCTTATCCGCAAGCACGGTCCGATCCACGGCCTGGTCAACAATGCTGGCGGGCAGTACCCCTCGCCCCTGGCCTCGATCAATCAGAAGGGTTTCGAAACCGTGATGCGTACCAATCTGGTGGGCGGCTTCCTGATGGCCCGGGAAGTGTTCAACCAGTCCATGAGCAAGCACGGCGGGGCCATCGTCAACATGCTCGCCGACATGTGGGGCGGCATGCCCGGTATGGGCCACTCCGGCGCGGCACGTTCGGGCATGGACAACCTGACCAAGACCGCCGCGTACGAATGGGGTCATGCCGGGGTGCGGGTCAATGCCGTGGCGCCGGGCTGGATTGCCTCCAGCGGCATGGACACCTACGAAGGCGCCTTCAAGGCCGTGATCCCGACCCTGCGCGAACACGTACCGCTCAAGCGCATCGGCACCGAATCGGAAGTCAGCGCGGCGATCGTTTTCCTGCTCAGCCCGGCAGCGGCGTTCGTCAGCGGCAGCACTCTGCGCATCGACGGCGCCGCCAGCCTCGGCGGGCGCGCCTGGCCGATCCACAAGGCGACCAACAGCGAGTCGTACAACGGTTTCCACCGCGCCTACATACCAGACGTATTGAAGGACAAGGAATAACCCATGCCGGTGATTCAGTCGCAACTCGACCCCCACAGCGAGTCGTTCGCCCAGAACCGTGCGGCGATGCTGAGCGCCATCGAGCAAGTTCGCGTGCTCGAACAGAACCTGCTGAACAAGGCCGCCGAAGCCAGGCCGAAGTTCGAAAAACGCGGCCAGTTGCTGCCTCGCGAGCGCCTCAATCTGCTGCTGGACCCCGGCGCACCGTTTCTCGAACTGGCCAGCCTGGCCGGCTACAAGCTGCACGACGACAAGGATGGCAGCTCCGCCGGTGGCGGCTTGATCGCCGGTATCGGCTACGTGTCCGGCGTGCGCGTGCTGGTGGTGGCGAACAACAGCGCGATCAGGGGCGGGACCATCTCCCCCAGCGGCTTGAAGAAATCCCTGCGCCTGCAACAGATCGCCATGGAAAACAAACTGCCGGTGATCACCCTCGCCGAAAGCGGCGGCGCCAACCTCAATTACGCGGCGGAGATTTTCGTCGAAGGCGCGCGCAGCTTTGCCAATCAGGCGCGGATGTCGGCCATGGGGTTGCCCCAGGTCACCGTGGTGCACGGCTCCGCCACGGCGGGTGGCGCCTATCAGCCGGGGCTGTCGGATTACGTGGTGGTGGTGCGCGGCAAGGCCAAGCTGTTTCTCGCAGGTCCCCCACTGCTCAAAGCCGCGACCGGCGAAGTCGCCACCGATGAAGAATTGGGCGGTGCCGAGATGCACGCACAAACCGCCGGCACCGCCGAATACCTGGCTGAAAACGACGCCGATGGCGTGCGACAAGTACGCGAGATTATCAGCCTGCTGCCGTGGAACGAGCAGTTGCCTCCACTCCCCGAACGTCGCTGGGAGGAGCCGCTCTACCCCATCGACGAACTGCTGGGCCTGATCCCGGATGATCCGAAAAAACCCTACGACGCGCGCGAAATCATCGCCCGCCTCGCCGACGCTTCGAACTTTCTTGAATTCAAGGGCGAATTCGATCAGCAGACCCTGTGCGGTCATCTGAAAATTCAGGGCCGCGCCTGTGGCTTCATCGGCAACAACGGCCCGATCACGCCAAAAGGCGCGAGCAAGGCCGCCCAGTTCATCCAGCTGTGCGACCAGAGCCAGACGCCGCTGCTGTTTTTCCACAACACCACCGGGTTCATGGTCGGCACCGAATCGGAACAGCAAGGCGTGATCAAGCACGGCGCGAAGATGATTCAGGCGGTGGCCAACGCCCGGGTGCCGAAGCTGACCATCGTGGTTGGCGGCTCCTACGGCGCGGGCAACTATGCGATGTGCGGTCGCGGTCTCGACCCGCGTTTCATCTTCGCCTGGCCCAACAGCCGTACCGCCGTGATGGGCGGCGCGCAAGCGGGCAAGGTGCTGCGCATCGTCACCGAGGCCAAACAGGCCAAGGACGGCCTGGTGCCCGATCCGAAAATGCTCGACATGCTCGAACAGGTCACCGCGCAGAAACTCGACAGCCAGTCCACGGCGCTCTATGGCAGCGCCAACCTCTGGGACGATGGTTTGATCGACCCGCGCGATACCCGGACCTTGCTGGGTTACTTGCTGGATATCTGTCACGAGGCCGAGGTGCGGCCATTGCAGGCCAACAGTTTCGGTGTGGCGCGGTTCTAAGCCGACTATCAGGAGAACAATAAAAATGATCTTCACCCAGGAACACGAAGCACTGCGCCGCACCGTTCGCCAGTTCGTCGAGCACGAGATCAACCCGCATGTCGAGGAATGGGAAAAGGCCGGGCGCTTCCCCATCCACGATATCTTCCGCAAGGCCGGCGACCTCGGATTGCTGGGTATTTCGAAACCGGAAAAATTCGGCGGCATGGGGCTCGACTACAGCTATTCGATCGTCGCCGCCGAAGAGTTCGGCACCATCCATTGCGGTGGCATTCCGATGTCCATCGGCGTGCAGACCGACATGTGCACGCCTGCGCTGGCTCGGTTCGGTTCCGATGAACTGCGCGAGGAGTTCCTGCGCCCGGCCATCAGCGGTGAGCAGGTCGGCTGCATCGGCGTCTCCGAAGTCGGCGCCGGCTCTGACGTCGCCGGGCTGAAAACCACGGCGCGCAAGGACGGCGACGACTACGTGATCAACGGCAGCAAGATGTGGATCACCAACTCGCCGAGCGCCGACTTCATCTGCCTGCTGGCCAACACCTCGGACGACAAGCCGCACATCAACAAGTCGCTGATCATGGTGCCGATGAATACGCCGGGCATCAGCTTGAGTTCGCACCTGGACAAGCTCGGCATGCGCAGCTCGGAAACCGCCCAGGTGTTTTTCGACAACGTGCGCGTACCGCAGCGCAACCGCATCGGCCATGAAGGCGCGGGGTTCATGATGCAGATGCTGCAGTTCCAGGAGGAACGCCTGTTCGGCGCGGCCAACATGATCAAGGGCCTGGAGTACTGCGTCGACAGCACCATCGAATACTGCAAGGAGCGCAAAACCTTCGGCAATGCGCTGATCGACAATCAGGTGATCCACTTCCGCCTGGCGGAACTGCAAACCGAAATCGAATGCCTGCGGGCGCTGGTCTATCAGGCCACCGAGCAATACGTCAAAGGCCAGGACGTCACGCGCCTGGCCTCCATGGCCAAGCTCAAGGCCGGGCGGCTGGGCCGCGAAGTCAGTGACAGTTGCCTGCAATACTGGGGCGGCATGGGCTTCATGTGGGACAACCCGGTGGCCCGGGCTTACCGCGATGTACGGCTGGTGTCGATCGGCGGCGGCGCCGACGAAATCATGCTGGGAATCATCTGCAAACTCATGGGCATTCTGCCGGGGAAAAAGAAATGAACAGCCTGCCGGTTTGCCAGACTTTGCTGCTGGAGCTGCACAACGGCGTGTTGCACATCACCCTCAACCGCCCCGAAAGCCGCAATGCGATGAGCTTGCAAATGGTCGCCGAGTTGCGCTCGGTGCTGGCCGCGGTACGCGATAAACCAGGGGTTCGCGCACTGGTGATCGGCGGCGTCGGCGGGCACTTCTGTGCCGGCGGTGACATCAAGGACATGGCCAACGCCCGCGCTCAAGGCCCAACTGCGCACCGGGATCTGAACCGGGTGTTCGGCGCGCTATTGCAAGAAGTGCAACACGCTCCGCAAGTGGTGATTACCGTGCTGCAGGGCGCGGTGCTCGGCGGCGGTCTCGGCCTGGCCTGTGTCAGCGATATCGCCCTGGCCGATCACCAGGCGCAATTCGGCCTGCCGGAAACCAGTCTCGGCCTGTTGCCGGCCCAGATCGTACCGTTCGTGGTGCAACGCATCGGCTTGACCCAGACCCGGCGCCTGGCCCTGACGGCGGCGCGTTTTGATGGCCACCAGGCACGGCGCATGGGCCTGGTGCATTTTGTCGAACATGATCCGCAGGCCCTGGCCGAACGTCTCGATGAGGTGTTGGCCCATGTGTTGTGTTGCGCGCCGGGGGCGAATGCGGCGACCAAGAAACTCTTGCTCGCAAGTGCGGGTCAGCCCTCCGATGCCCTGCTGGATCAGGCTGCCGAATGGTTCAGCGAAGCGGTGACCGGAGCCGAAGGCATCGAGGGAACGATGGCCTTCGTGCAAAAACGCAAACCGGGGTGGGCCTCCTGAAAAGCATCGCGAGCAAGCTCGCTCCCACCTTGGATTTATGCCGTTCATAAACCCTGTGGGAGCGAGCTTGCTCGCGATGAGGCCCGACCAGACACCGCTAAAAATCAGAGAGCCTACCCATGCCCGGACTCAAAAAAATCCTCATCGCCAACCGCGGTGAAATCGCCTGCCGCATCCAGCGCACGG
>RCUT01000692.1_pt1 | contig 17121 bp, 17 predicted proteins | sample 2166171 | NCBI WGS metagenome assembly RCUT01 (sample SAMN09932757, study PRJNA488358) | compost metagenome | isolation source: compost soil in 4-hydroxybenzoic | place: Germany: Experimental Botanical Garden
TACCTTGGCAAAGGCGCTGTTCGAAGCCCAAGCAATGGATGAAGAGGCCGTGCTGAAAATTCTGACGTCTTGAAGCTTATCGCTCGGGCGATGAGGGGTGTAAGGGCCACCGTCATGGCAGCGTTATTGAAGGCGCGCGAGCCGCACGAAGTCATGATAAGCGATCTGGTCAAAGATAAGATCAGCTCTGCCGCAATAGGTCAGGAGGTGAGGACACGCGCCCGGATGCCAACAATGCTCGTAGTAGAAACCAGCCCGCGCGGCGAAGCCTCGATATCGCGAAACATGACGCGGCGTTTTGTCGACGCGTGGAAAAGAACCTGGCCTGATGGTCAGATCGTCAATCGGGATCTCATGAACACTGATCTTCGGTTCGTGACCGAGCCATGGCTGCAGGCTTACTTCACGCCGAGCGACCAGCACTCACCTGAGATGAAACAGGCTTTAAGCCTGTCCGACGAGCTGGTTCAGGAGTTGATTGCGGCGGACCATGTCGTCATCGCCACTCCTGTCTACAACTATAATATTCCCGCCGTCCTGAAGGCATGGTTCGACCACATCGTTCGCAAGGGGCTGACACTTGGGTTCGATGGCACGGGAATGCCTGAAGGCAGGAAGGCGACGGTTTTGATTGCTTCCGGTGGAGTTTACACTGAAGGATCGCCCATCCAGGACCGCGACATCGCCGCCCTGTACCTTCGGCTTATTCTCAAAGTTATCGGCATCACCGATGTAACATTCGTCGCAGGCGGTGGTGCCAAAGCCGTAGACCTGCGCGAACAGACCATGGATGGTTTTCTGGGTACCTTGCAGGACGGGATCGAACGGGCCGCCGGAATGGATGCCGGTGTGGCAGAAAATCAAGCCCGGCACTGACGCCTTACGAGCCTCAATGCCGGGACGATCTCGAAGGTTGCGCTTTGAAGCAATCAGAGCCTGTAGCCACCATTCGCTTCGATCGCCTTCACGATGTTGGTGTCCTCACGGACGGCAGCATTCATGTCTGTTCGTGTCAGTCCGAGACTCCACAGCGTTCACCGATCCCACGCACCCCAAGGGGTGAATGTTCAGCGCTGATTGACAGTCCAGCAAAGAAAAAGCCCGACCGGTCACTGAAAAGTAACCGGCCGGGCAAAAAGCAGGGCCGGTTGGCTCAAAGCCCTGCTGGGAAATTGCAAGTGCGAAAAAAACGCACTCCAGTCGCGGCGTGAATACTTATCGAAATTTCGCCAATGATCCGATGCTCCTGCTCCCTCTATCATCCCCGGCCTGCAATTGGTTGTTGTTCTCAGTCGGGGGCTGCTGCGATTGGATTTCGCACAAGGGACAATGCGCGTCTTGAACGCTATAAACCTTCCGCGAAAAGTCCCTGCGCCGCTGCATCGCCACACTCATGCTGGATTGCTGGTCGTGTCGTCATTACCAATCGACTGGATTAAAAAACTTCGGTTACTATGAGGGACTGTGAGCGCGCGTATTTGTAGGAAGGGTTACCGAATGGTGCGAGGGAAGAAGGACGCGGGAGGTATACGGATTTGGCGTAGTCATGAGGTAGCTGGGGTCGAACTATTGCGCGCATCCGGAACGCAGCACCGCTTTCCGAAACACTTTCATGACGCGTATGCGATCCATCTTCATGAACGCGGGACGATGACCTTCCTCTGTGAAAAGCCGCACGAGGCCCTTAGGCCCGGGAATATAAATGTTCTTGCACCGGGTGTCGTTCACATGTGCTTGCCGGGCGATGAGGAGACGTTGAACTACCGTTGCCTGTTCGTATCTCCGGCGTTTCTTCAGTACGCGGTGCTTGATCCAGGGGAGACGCGCCTACCACCCCTCGAGCGTTTGCAATGCCTTGGCGATATCCAGCTATTCCAAAACCTTGGCAACGCTCATCGCTCGCTCGAAATAGATGATGGTGGGTTTGAGGGAGAGACGATGCTCACAAGTGGTCTTGCTGCCCTTGCCGCTTACTCAAGAGGGAAATGGACCGCGACGATCGACGCAGGAAACGAGCCGCGTCATGTTACGACCGTTCGTGAGTTTCTTGACGCCAACTACGACAAGCGCATTTCTCTTTCTGAACTTGCACGGCTGGTCGGTTTGAATCCGGTTTACCTCGTACGATCCTTCCGATCGTCAATTGGATTGCCGCCACATGCCTACCAACGACAATTGCGGCTGTCCCAGGCTCGGCAATTGCTTCGGTCAGGTATTCCGCCGGCGGAGGTGGCCGGCATTGTTGGCTTTGCGGATCAGAGTCATCTTTCGCGTTTGTTTAAGCAAACGACCGGAGTTACTCCCATTTCCTATGCGCGAGGTTTATAGCGTTCAAGACGGTTGGGCGTCCGTATGTTCTTCCTGCTTTTGCGGTTTCTTTTGAAAGACCGCTCGCGGCCTGCGTTAGGCATGCGAAAATTAAAGCAATTGGAGGACAGTTATGCCAGCGATAGAAAATCTCGGGTTGTTCGTCGGCTCCGCCTTGGCATTACTTCTGATTCCAGGTCCTGCGGTTCTGTACATTTTTGCCCGATCGCTCGAGCAGGGCCGCCTCGCAGGCTTTGTTTCGATCCTCGGGATTCATGCTGCGACGCTCGTACATGTCATTATCGCAGCGCTGGGTTTGTCGGCGGTTTTGGCATCGTCGGCTCTGGCGTTTGGCGTTATCCAGTATGCGGGAGCGGCCTACTTGGTCTGGCTTGGGCTGAGGAGGATTTTGGGCCGGAGCCAGATTCCTGACGACAATATCACAATCAAGACGAATGGTTATTGGCGCCTGCTGCGGGATGGTTTTGTCGTCAATCTGCTCAACCCTAAAACTGCCCTTTTCTTCCTGGCTTTCCTACCTCAATTTGTCGATGTAAGCCTCGGCCAAGTAGCGATGCAAATCGCTTTTCTAGGCCTGGTCTATACTCTGCTTGGTATTATCACCGATGGCGGCTATGCGCTTGCCGCAGGCTTTGGGGGCGACTACCTGAGGCGCAATCGGGGCTTTCTCACAGCCGAACGCTATGTCAGTGGGGGCCTCTTGATTGGCCTTGGAATAACGGCTGCCTTTGCGGGAAATCAGGTCCATAGAACCTAGCGGAGATCGAGTAAGTGGAGTCCCGTTGATTGACCCGCAGCGAGGCTTCTGACTCAAACACGAACGAAAGGGAGATTGCAGTGCATGCATCCGATAACTTCGTTACTGTGCTCCAGAGCGTGACAGAGCATTGGTCTCCCAAGGTCATTGGCTGCGTTAATGACCAATAACTGAAGGTCGCCAAATTTCTTGGAGAGCTAGTTTGGCATATGGGCAACGATCTCGCCGCTATCCGCATCCGGTGCCAGATGCAGCTTTCGCCAACCCCGGCGGGATCTGGCGCCATGCTTCTCCTCGAGCCACTGGCCCGCGCCGTAAACCGTAAGCGGTGTCTCGCTGGCACATTGACCAAACATCTGTTCGCGTCATGGGTATCGGTCACCGCCTATTTGACGAAGCGCTTACTGCGATCAGCCTATTGAGTAGTCCCGGACGCCTTATGTTTGGCATCTTTCGCTATCTGCGCCAGTGTCGTGACAGCGTACTTCGCAATAAGGTGGGCCTCTGCAGCAGCATGCGCCTTTTCCAGCACAGAATTCGATGCACGTTCGACTGGGCAGGTTGGGTGATCTCGCGAAACGGGCGCGGCGAGCGCTGGCCCCTTCGTTAGAGCGCGCTGGACGTCAAGCACTGTGACCTGGTCGAGCGACCGGGTTAGTTTCCAACCGCCTCCTCGGCCACCTTCGGATTGAACGATCCCGTGTTCACGGAGTGCCCCAAGCGTGCGGCGCACAACAACGGGATTTGTGTTCAGCATCTGAGCAATTCGTTCTGACGTTTCCCTGCCGCCGAGTAGTCCCATGTGAACCAGCACATGCAGCATTCTGGCAAGCCGGGCATCGGTCGTCATTGCACACCTTTCCGCAACAATAAAAGTTACGCTATCTTGACATTCGGCCTTTATCGTAACAGATATTGTTACATTAAAGAAGGAGCGCAAATGCGACGCCGCCAGTTTTTGAGTCTTTCGTCGTTCGTGTTTGCCTTTCCACCAATAGCCCTGCCAGCAAATCAGGAGGCGTCCGTGAAAGAGACAATTATTCAGACCCGCACGATCAACATGAGCATCCTAGATTCTGGTCAAGGCCCGTTGGTTCTGTTTTGCCACGGCTTCCCTGAGACCAAATACGCATGGCGACACCAGATCAACGCGGTTGCACAAGCTGGTTACCGCGCCGTTGCGCCAGATATGCGAGGTTATGGCGGTACCGACGCGCCTGAAGACCTAGATCAATACACGGTTTTTCACGCGGTTGGCGACCTGGTGGCACTGCTTGATGCGCTTGGTGAGCACCAGGCCGTTGTCGTCGGCCACGATTGGGGTGCGACAATTGCTTGGCAAGCTGCGCTGTTGCGGCCAGATCGGTTCCGCGCTCTCGTCGCACTTAGCGTACCGATGATGGGACAGCCACCTATGCCACCATCAAAGATTTTCCCGCAAACCGAAGACGCACTTTTCTACACGCTGTATTTTCAAAAACCTACGCTTGCCGATGAGGAGTTTAACCGTGATGTGAGCTTGACGCTTCGCAAGCTCATGTTCGCAGCCAGTGGTGAAGCAGGCCCACGCAAGCCGGGCGATGGAACACCCAATCCATTCGGCATGGTCGCGAAGAGCACCGGGTTGCTGGCGAGCCTCCCGACGCCAGCTAGTCTGCCGGATTGGCTACCGAGCCGAGACTTCGACCAACTGGTGAGAGCCTTCGAACAGGCAGACTTCACCGGCGGTTTGAACTACTATCGCAATCTTGATCGCAACTGGGAACTGCAGCAGGCTTACGTCGGGCAAGTCGTCCAGGTGCCCGCACTTTTCATAATCGGCGAGCGTGATACTGGCCTGACTATACCCGGCATGGAACAGATTATCGCCGCAATGCCGAACTTGGTTCCCGACTTGCGAGGCTCCTATGTTCTTCAAGACGCGGGCCATTGGCTTCAACAAGAGCGAGCGAAGGAAGTATCGGATTTAGCGATCAATTTTCTGGGCGAGCTTTAGACTATCCCTGATAGGATTGCCTCGCGTCTGGCCGAGGCCAGACGAACCGACCAGCAGCTAGTTGGTCAGTTCAAACTGCCGTGCCGCCGAAGCTGCGTAATTCCACGGCAACAACTCATCGACCCGACTTTGCTTATGTCCTTTCACGATGGCGGTGAGCGTGGCGGTCAGGTAGCTGCTGCTGCGGGTGTGGCGAAGAGGTCGTCACACCGTTCACTCCGACTGACTGGCGCATGGACTTCGACGGAGAAACCATTTCGCTCAACCCTTCTGTGGGTAGCTGGACGTTGCGGTGCCGCTCGCACTACATCATTAGGCGCGGTAAGGTCACCGAAGCCGGGACGTGGAGCAATGAACAGATCGAGGCAGAACGTCGTCGTGACCGTGGCGCGAAGCAGAGATACTATGGCCAAGTCAATACTGCGCCACCTGCCACCTCTTCCGCGCCGCCCAAAGTGCCGGAGAAGAGGAAGGGCTTCATTGATCGCTTTAAGGACTGGCTCGGCCTTTGAGCGGCGTGATGCAGAGTGCATATTCAACTCAGCCGCATCATCAGGCATCGCCGGTGCGGCTGTCCACTTGCTGCTGTATCTGTTGGAAGCGGAAATAATTGCGGCCAGTGCGGGAGCTATTTAGCTGAATTTACAAGTCTCTGCGCGTTCAGGCCCCCGCAACCAGATTTTACGAAGAAATTCAACATGAAAGCCCTCTCCCTGTAGAGGGCTTTCTTGCGTTTTACCCCTAGCACAACGCAAGCACAAAACCGGCCCCCTCGTTTGACACTTCCCCTATGCCGTGATTCCATCCTGTTGAAACAACAAGAAAGCGAACGGAGGCAGGCATGGCGAGTCATGAAATCCTCGGTGGAAAGGTCAACGTCTACCGGCGCGGGAGACTGACGTGGCATTGCTCCGCCTCTCTCAAAGGCCAGCAGTATCGCACCAGCACCAAGGAAACCGGAGTGGAGCAGGCCAAGGCGTTTGCGGAGGACTGGTATCTCGGTTTGCGCGGCATAGCGGCCAAGAAGTTTGAACAGGAATACGCCATCATCACCGAAGGCGAGCGCAGGCCAAACATCTTAGGCAGCGTCCCAAACCCGATTGAGGATGTTGGCAGCTAAGGCTGCCCTGATGCCTGTGCGATGGCTATCTTCCGGGTCCTCGACGTCTCTACCCGGCAGTTTGAGCGTTCTCTTGCCTGCCAAGATGGAACATCCGGCGCGGCAGCACGGCGATGGCCGTTAATCCCCCGTATGCGATGGCCGCCACCGCCACGATCTGAAAAAGGGAATTGAGACTTGCCTGAAACCAGATCACCGAAGCCCATCCGACGAAAGCTGCCAGGATCATCCTGACTGTTCCGGCAAGAACCGGGAGAAGAACACGCTTCAGTCCCTGGCTTGCAAAATAAAGCGCCAGTCCCAATCCAGCTGCACCATAGGCCGGTGCGACGATTTGCAGATACTGGGAGCCTAGCTGCTGCACATCCGGGTCCGCCGTGAATAATCTCATCCAGGTCATGGGGAACAGAGTGGCCAGAATGCCGATTGTCTGCGTGAGGCCGAATGCGATACCTGCGCCAACCCAGGCGACCCGGCGGGCGCGTTCGATCTGACCCGCTCCGATATTAATCCCAACCATGGTGACGATAGCGGTTCCAAGACCGAAGATGATGGGGATTTGCAGATAATCTAGCCGCGATGCGATGCCGAACCCCGCAATCGCGTCTGCGCCGAAATGGCCGACGGCTGCCGTTACGAACGTAACCGTCAGATTGACCTGGATCGTGCCGACTGCGGAAGGCATGCCGACACCCAGAATGTCCTTGAACAGTCGACCTTGCAGCGGAACAATTTTGAACTTTAGCGGGCTGCTTGACGAACGCAGGTAAAGGGCAAGCACCAGTGCCGCGATGAGATAATAAATGAAGACCGCAGCCCCTCCGCCTGCGACGCCGAGCTCCGGGAAGGGCCCCCAGCCGAAAATCAACGGCGGCGACAAGGCGAGGAGAAGGAACGCGCCGGAGATAATGACGAGAGCAGGCACGTTCACGTTGCCAGCGCCCCGCAGGGCTGCCGAAAGCAAAGCCGTGATCCAGATGGGAATAGAGCCTGTGAACACAATTCCTGAATAGATGAGGGCGGCCCTAAGGGTTTCTCCAGTCCCTCCCATTGAGCGATAGAGCAGAGGTCCAAAGAGGATTGCAGCGACTGAGAAAATGGCTCCGAATACTGTGGCCAGAACAATCGAATGCCAGACAAGCCCATCGGCATCCGTGTGGCGGTTGGCTCCCAGCGCTCGGGCCACAGCCGAGGAAACTCCCCCTCCAATCACGCCATTCGACATCATTTGCATCAGCATGAGGACCGGAAAGACGAGGGTCACGCCCGCTAAAGCCTCGGTCCCAAGGAAACTGACGAAGTAGGTTTCGGCGACCCCAACAAAGGTCTGGACGACGAGAACGACGACCGTGGGCAATGCCAGCCGGAACAGCGTGGCTGTAATTGGTCCATGAAGAGTTCCATGTGGTGTCTTCTGTGAAATTGTCGAGACATGAGAATTTTTGCTGTCAGGCATATCGGCCATGGCTGATCCTAAAAAGTTCTCCGAGGCTCTGCTCCGCTCCCAACGCCATGGGCTCGCAACCGGTTCTCAGAATTGGAAAATAGATTGTTTTTGAAATCTAAATTATATAGAGTTCATTCGCAATCTAAAATATCGCTTCCGAGCGTGAGACCGGAGCCCGTGCAGGTGTTCAAAATCCATGTTTCCGATCGAGGATCGATAAAAGCTGAAATGGTGGAAAACCCGCTTGCCTGGGATCTATGCTTTGCCGTGCAGCGGACCAACCGCATCATTTCCCGCCAGGTCAACGAGGCATTGCGTTCGACAGGACTAACCGCAGAGCAGATATTTCTTCTTGCAGCGATTGGTGAGGCAGGTTCCCCCCGAATATCGGAGGTTTCGCTACTTCTTGGCCTTGACCACTCAACCGTCGTTTCAAATCTCAAACCCCTTGTGAGGAAGAATTGGGTGACGATGTTCGTGGATGTCGATGATCGCAGGGCACGAAGACTTCTGCTCACCGACAACGGGAGCGCTCGGCTTATAGTGGCATTTGAACGGCTTCAGGAACTTGAAGACGCGCTGGTGAAGAAGGTTGGCGGGACGCAGAACGCACTTAGCCTGTGCCGGCTGCTTGGCGAGTTATCAACAGCGTGCGCTTGACATAAGCCGCGCGGCCAACTGTAAGAATACAGCCATCACCTCTTGTTTTCGGAGCTCTCCTCCCGCACTACCTCCTCGCCGGGCTGCGCCTTTAATCCAGCCACTTCGGTCTCCAGCCGATCCAGCCGTTTTTCCAGCGCGGTGAGATAATCTCCCTGCAGATCGTCGATACCCAGGAAGGCATCTTCCCACGAGCGCCATTTTTCTCGAAAACGCTTCAACATTTCAAATCTCCATGGCCATCAATTTTACAAATCGGCGCTTGCAGGCCCCAAAGTGTGAGCGAGCATCACGCCATTCGCTCCGAAAGGCGGATCACCTCTGCCGGTTGCCTCAAACCTGTGGCGACGACTGAAACTCTCAGCCGCCCTTCAAGTGCGTCATTGAATGTCGCGCCGACGACGATATTAGCGTCGTCATCGACTTCCTCGCGAACACGTGTTGCCGCTTCGTCGACATCAAAAAGGGTCATGTCCGGTCCGCCGGAGATCGAGACGAGAAGGCCTTTCGCTCCCCTGACGGACGCTTCATCGAACAGCGGATTGGCAATCGCTGCCTCGGCGGCATGTCGGGCGCGGGCGTCTCCCGTTGCCTCGCCCGTGCCCATGACCGCTCGGCCCATGTCACGCATGACTGACCTTACATCGGCGAAGTCGAGATTGATCAATCCTTCCTTGACGATCAGATCGATGACGGAACTGACCCCGGCATGCAGCACATGATCTGCCATTTCGAATGCATCCGCGAAGGTTGTCTTCGCATCGGCAATCCGGAACAGGTTCTGATTGGGGATGACGATCACCGTATCTGCGCATTCGCTGAGACGCTCGATTCCCTGCCGCGCTGTTCGCATTCGCTGAGTACCTTCGAATGTGAAGGGCAGGGTGACGACGCCGACCGTCAGTATGCCTGCCTTGCGCGCAGCATGGGCGATAACGGGTGCGGCACCTGTTCCTGTTCCGCCCCCCATGCCCGCCGTCACGAGACACATATGGGTTCCGTGGAGTTGATCCATGATCTCGTCAATCGACTCTTCGGCGGCCGCCTGTCCAATATCGGCCAATGATCCGGCACCAAGTCCCTCCGTGACGGTCGGGCCAAGCTGGATAAGCCGTGGCGCTTTTGACATGGACAAAGCCTGGGCATCGGTGTTCGCAACGATAAACTCCGCGCCCTCGAGATCGTGCATGATCATGTTGTTGACAGCATTGCCGCCGCCACCGCCGACGCCGATGACGGCAATCCTTGGCTTGAGGAGCCTTATGCTGGACGGTGAAACGACAGTCGTTGGTTGCATAGTGGGGAGCGTCCTGGTGGAGACTTTGTTCAAAGGGGACCACGCGCGGGGGTTAATCAGCTAATGGCGTACGATTGCCTCTCCTCGGCCAGCGTCGAAACACTGCGCTGGCATTGACGCCACCGAAGCCGAAGCCATTGGATATCGCATATTCAACATCGAGGGGTCGGGCATCGTTTGCGACAAAGTCGATGCCATTGGCCTCAAGGTCCGGTGAACTGAGATTCAAGGTCGGGGGCGCGATCTGGTGCTGGAGCGCCAGGATCGTAAAAATAGCCTCAAGGCCGCCGGCGGCCCCCAGCAGGTGTCCCGTCGCCGACTTCGTCCCGCTGACAGCGATCGACTTCTTTTGGCCGAACAGGCTCTTGATTGCTCTGAGCTCTCCGAGATCTCCAACCGGGGTCGAAGTCGCATGCGCGTTCAGATGGCCGATTTCGTGCGGCGCGATACCCGCCTGCGCGATGGCGATTTGCATTGCCCTGCGGGCGCCGCTTCCATCTTCCGGCCCGGAGGTAATATGATGGGCGTCGGCGGTCGTTCCATATCCAACGAGTTCTGCTATCGGCGTCGCACCACGAGCAAGGGCGTGGCTCAACGCTTCAATGACGAGGATGCCTGCGCCTTCGCCCATGACGAAGCCGTCACGCGCCGTATCGAAGGGGCGCGATGCTTTGCTGGGCGTGTCGTTGAAACCGGTGGAGAGCGATCTTGCTGCAGCGAAACCGCCGAGGCTGACGATGTTCATACAGGCTTCCGTTCCGCCGCAAACCGCAATGTCAGCTTCATTGGACCTGATGAGCCGTGCGGCATCGCCGATCGCCTGAACGCCTGCGGCACATGCCGTTACAGGCGCGCCAAGCGGACCTTTGAAGCCATGTCGGATGGAGACTTGTCCGGCGGCGAGATTGACAAGAAAGGATGGAATGGTGAAGGGCGAAAGGCGGCGGACGCCGCGTTGGTCGACGGTACGCACCGCCTCCGTTATCGCGGGAAAGCCACCGATGCCCGATGCGATGATTGTCGCCGTTCTCAGTTTTTCTTCTTCAGAAGCTGGCTTCCAGTTCGCCTGCGCCAGAGCCTCTTCCGCCGCTGCCAGCGCAAAGATGATGAAGCGGTCGACCTTACGTTGATCCTTCGAGGGCAGAGTCCTGTCCGGATCAAATCCTCCTTCAGGATCTTCAGCCAGGGAAGGGACCACGCCTCCGATTTTTGAAGGCAAATCCCCGACGATGTCGTCACCCAGCCGACGGATCCCGCTTTTGCCAGCAAGGAGCCGGGACCAGGAGATATCGACATTTGTACCAAGGGGGCTGACGACTCCCATTCCCGTGACAACGACACGACGCATTTGCATTCCACCTGTCTATGATCAAAAATTTGGCATGCCTTCGGCGTCCGACCGAATGACCGGTCGTGAACTTGGGACATGCGGTTCGCGCTATACTCGCCTGATACGCGTGCGGATTCGGCTGAGCCGTGACAGCTATCGGCGACGAATATCCAAAAACTGTCCGTTAGTCGCTGCCATCGCGGCCAGCAATGCGCCGGACCTCGCTCGCTGCCGCATCGAGTACGCTCGTCGACAGCAGTTCATCCTCGATAATCCTGGACAGCGTCACCGCACCGATCATCATCGACAATATTGCCATGGCCTTTCCGCTTCGAGCCCTATCGTCACCATCTCCGATGAGTTCTTCGAGCACCTGGAAATGCGCCCGGATACCATCCTCAAACGGGCGCCGAACTTCGGCAGTTTGACGCGCAGCGTCGGAGCCGAGAGCAACAAGCGGGCATCCTTCTGCCTTCTCGCCGCTATGGTCTTTGGAGAGGTAGAAGCTGATGATCGACTCCAGGGGATCTGACGTGTCTGCTGCGGCATCAGACCACCTCCTGGTGGCGCTCTCGAGAGCACGCCGTGATGCGAGCGCCGCAAGATCGTCTTTCGATGCGAACTGTTTGTAGAATCCACCTTGGGTGAGGCCTGCACCCTTCATCAGGTCTTTCAGGCCGATCCCGTCGAACCCATGCTCTCGAAACAACCGGCTGGCGACGTTTATCACCCTCTCGCGGTTTTCCTCTGCCTGTATGCGGCTCACTCTCATGTGGACCTCCAATTAGATTTCATTTGACATCTATATGTCTTTTAGAGTTAGAGTGCAATCTAATATTTTTGAACTTGCCGTCAAGAAGGGGCGATGAAATGAAACGGAAACTTGTTGTCACTGCAGCAGCAGTGCTGGCGCTGGCCGCGGGCGGAGCCGCGGCACTGCTGCTGCCGGCGCAGGCGCCCGAGGCAAAGGCGGCCGACCCCCGGACCTTGGCGCCATTGGTCAATCTCGCGACGGCCAGGCTTCCTGGCAATTCGAGCAGCAGCTTCACCGGAACCGTTGGTGCCCGGGTCCAGAGCAATCTCGGCTTTCGCGTTCCCGGCAAGATCGTTGAACGTTTTGTCGATGTCGGGGAGCAGGTAAGCGCTGGGCAGCCACTGATGAGGCTTGACGAGACTGATCTTCGCCTTGCTCTGACCGCCAAGCGAAACGCTGTCATCGCAGCACAGGCGACATTTGTCCAAGCGAAAGCCGATGAGAAACGCTTTGCCGTGCTGGTGAAGACCTCTGCTGCCTCGACGCAGCAATATGAACGATCGAAAGCCCTGCTGGATACGGCGACGGCACAGTTGGCTGCCGCTCAGGCTGAGGCGAATGTTGCCGAAAACGAGGCCAGATATGCGGTTCTCGTCGCCGATGCAGATGGAACCGTTGTCGAGACGCTCGGTGAGCCGGGCCAAGTGGTAACCGCCGGGCAGCCGGTTGTGCGGCTTGCGAAGTCTGGTCCGCGCGAAGCGATTGTCTGGCTTCCCGAAACCATGCGTCCTGCCATTGGAGCTCAGGCTTCCGCATCTGTCTATGGCAGAAACAATGCGGAAAAGGCCAGGCTTCGCCAGATCTCCGATTCTGCCGATCAGCAGACCCGCACCTATGAAACGCGCTGGGTGCTTGAAGGGGGCGCTGCAAATGCGCCCCTGGGGGCGACCGTCACCATCGAAATGGAGAATAGGGATGCGCAGAATCATGCCGAACTGCCGATAGGCGCGCTGTTGGATGACGGGACGCGGACAGGCGTCTGGGTGATCGATCAGCAATCGTCCCTCGTGAAGTTTCGTGATGTGAACGTGGAGCGGGTGAGCGAAGAGAATGTGGTCGTCACTAACGTCAAGCCGGGAGAAGAGGTCGTTGCGCTTGGCGCACATCTTCTCAAGGACGGAGCGCAAGTTCGCACCAGCGTTGGGACAAAAGAGGCGGCAAACTGATGAACCTCAATCTGTCCGCCCTTGCGGTTCGCGAACGCGCCGTTACGCTGTTCTTTATCGTCCTTCTGTCGCTTGCCGGCGTCTATGCCTTCGTCAAGCTGGGACGCGCTGAGGACCCCTCCTTTACCATCAAGACATTGACGGTTACGACTGTCTGGCCGGGTGCAACCGCACGCGAGATGCAGGATCTCGTTGCCGAGCCGCTGGAGAAGCGTATTCAGGAATTGGCCTGGTACGACCGGGTCGAGACAACGACGCGCCCCGGCTTTGCCTATCTTACCGTCACGCTCAAGGACAATACGCCGCCACACGCGGTCGCCGAAGAATTTTATCAGGCGCGTAAGAAGCTCGGCGATGAAGCCAGAAACCTGCCGCAGGGTGTTCTGGGACCATTCGTGAACGACGAATATTCCGACGTCAGCTTCGGCCTTTACGCTCTCAAGGCGAAGGGCATGCCGATGCGCGATCTCGTCCGGGAAGCCGAAAAGATCAGGCAGGACATGCTTCATGTTCCCGGCGTGAAGAAGATCAACATTCTCGGCGAACAGCCCGAGCAGATATTCGTAGAGTTCTCCTATGAGAAGCTCGCCACCCTCGGCATATCTTCTCAGGACATTGCCGCAGCTCTTCAACGGCGCAATACCGTTACGCCCGCTGGCTCGATAGATACCCAGGGTCCGCAGGTCTTCATTCGTCTCGACGGTGCCTATGACAGTATTCAGTCTATCGCTGATACGCCCATCGTCGCTTCCGGCCGTTCGTTGAAGCTTTCCGACATTGCTGAGGTACGCCGGGGTTATCAGGAGCCGGCAAGCTATGTCATCCGTCATGACGGCGAGCCGGCCATCATGCTCGGTGTTGTCATGCAGCAGGGCTGGAATGGCCTGGAGCTTGGCAAGGCTCTTGAGGAACGCTCCGGCCGGATCGCACAGTCGTTACCCCTTGGCATAACACTGACGAAGGTCAGCGATCAGGCCGTCAACATTGACGCGGCGGTGGGTGAATTCATGGTGAAGTTCGCCATGGCCCTCGGCGTGGTGCTCTTCGTCAGCCTCATTGCGCTCGGCTGGCGGGTGGGCATCGTTGTGGCTCTGGCCGTTCCGCTGACGCTCGCTGTCGTCTTCATCATCATGCTCGAGACGGGGCGCTTCTTCGACCGCATCACGCTCGGTGCATTGATCCTGGCACTTGGCCTGCTTGTCGATGACGCCATCATCGCCATCGAGGTGATGGTCGTTAAGATGGAAGAGGGCATGGATCGCATCAAGGCGGCTGCCTATGCCTGGAGCCACACTGCGGCACCGATGCTGTCGGGCACGCTTGTGACCATTATCGGTCTGATGCCTGTCGGTTTCGCCGCCTCAGCAGCGGGTGAATATGCGGGTAACATCTTCTGGATCGTCGGTTTCGCACTGATTGTTTCCTGGTTCGTGGCGGTGATCTTTACGCCCTATCTCGGCGTAAAGCTGTTGCCCGATATCAAACCAGTGGCAGGCGGCCATCATGCAATTTACGATACGCCGAACTACAGACGCCTGCGCGGGGCGATCGAATTCACCGTCAAGCACAAATTCCTGACCTGTGCCGTGGTCGGCGTCGTCATGGCGCTCTCGGTCGTCGGGATGGGTGCGGTGAAGCAGCAGTTCTTCCCGACATCGGACCGCCCTGAGGTTCTTGTCGAAGTCCGCATGCCTGAAGGCACGAGCATCGAAACGACGACCGCCACGGTCAAGAAGCTCGAGGCCTGGTTGAAGCAGCAGCCCGAAACAAAGATCGCGACCAGCTACATCGGCCAAGGCGCGCCCCGCTTCTTCTTCGCCATGGCGCCCGAACTGCCCGATTCTGCCTTTGCGAAGATCGTTGTGCTGACATCCGACGCCCATGAGCGTGAGGTGCTGAAACTTCGTCTGCGGGAAGCCGTTGCGCAAGGGCTGGCGCCCGAGGCATTCGTGCGCGTCACGCAACTCGTCTTTGGCCCCTACACGCCATTCCCCGTCGAGTTTCGGATCAAAGGACCGGACGCGGAAGAGCTGTACAAAATCTCCGGACAGGCACTTGGTCTCATGAGCTCTGTACCTGACGTCAGAAATGCCAATCGTGACTGGGGTAACCGCACACCCGTCGTCCGGTTCGTTCCTGATCAGGATCGCCTGAACCTCATCGGCATGTCGTCCGCCGAGGCTGCCCAGCAGATACAGCTCCTGTTAAGTGGTGTTCCCGTCACGCAAGTCCGTGAGAACATCCGAAACGTTCCCGTCGTGGCCAGAAGTGCCGGTGAAATCCGCCTTGATCCTGCAAGGCTCGCCGACTTCTCGCTCGTGACGAGAGACGGTCGTGCGATCCCGCTCGATCAGATCGGCCACACGGAGGTGCGCTTCGAAGAGCCGATCCTCAAGCGTCGTGACAGAACGCCTGTGGTGACGGTCCGGTCCGACATTAACGAGGCAACACAACCGCCAGAGGTTTCGCAACAGGTGATGGCCGCTCTCCAGCCACTCATTGCATCTTTGCCTGCCGGCTACACAATCGAGATGGGCGGCAATATCGAGGAGTCCCTCAAGGCGAATACTGCCTTGGTGAAGGTGTTCCCACTGATGATCGCAGCGACCCTGATCGTCATCATCCTTCAGGTACGCAGCCTGTCGACGATGACGATGGTGATGCTGACAGCACCGCTCGGTCTTGCAGGCGTCGTGCCGACCCTGATCCTGTTCAACCAGCCTTTCGGGTTTAACGCGATCCTGGGTCTTATCGGCCTGGCGGGCATCCTCATGCGCAACACGTTGATCCTGACCGAGCAGATCAAGGAGAACAAGGCTGCGGGTCTGGACGACTATCATGCCGTGATTGAAGCCACGGTGCAGCGAACGAGGCCCGTCATCCTGACAGCGCTTGCCGCGGTCCTCGCCTTCATTCCCCTGACGCATTCGGTTTTCTGGGGTTCGATGGCCTACACGCTTATCGGCGGTACGGCAGTGGGCACGCTCATCATCCTGCTCTTCCTGCCGGCACTCTATGCTGCATGGTTCCGCATCAAGCCGCCCAAGGCAGAAATATATTCGACGGAGCACGGAAACACGGAAAGAACTCAGCATTCGCTTGCTGCGGAATAGCCAACCCGTCCCTCCGCAGCAGATGATGCTGCGGAGGGATCATACTGCTTGGCGAGATGTGGCGTGTGTTTTGCGTGCCCACTGGACCCTTCCGGAAGCCATGCCTTCGTCCCGCTTCAATCCTGCCAATGATGAGGCCTTCACATGAACCCTGTCGTATCCATTTTCAAACATCCTCCGGACGGGGGTAGAGGATATCACCGGGATATGCGCGTCAGGTGGGCTCTCGAGGAAGTCGGCCAGCCTTACACTCTACGGCACCTGACTTTTTCCGAGATGCGCCGCCCCGAATATCTGGAAATGCAGCCATTCGGCCAGATGCCGGTCTACCAGGAGGGCGATCTCATTCTTTTCGAATCCGGTGCTATTGTGCTTCACATAGCACAGCGTTTCGCCAGCCTCCTTCCCGATGAAGCGAATGCGCGCTCGCGTTCCATCATGTGGATGTTTGCAGCGGTTAATACGATCGAACCCTGTATCGCCTCCGGCAGCGTGGGTCATCTCAGTCAGCGGCTCCAGCAACTGGGCGATACGCTTGGAGGGAAAGAGTGGCTTGAGGGGGCTCAGTTCAGCGCCGGTGATCTCATGATGGTGAGCGTACTGCGGCCGCTCAAGCACTCTGATATTCTGCTGGATAGCCCTGGCTTGCAGGACTACGTCGAAAGAGGCGAGCAACGATCCGCGTTCCAGCGTGCGCTGGGCAATCCACCAGCGGACAGGCGAACGGCGTGACTTGATGGCATAAGCATCCGTCACACCTGTCACTCCTCAGGCAAGAACCGCCGCATTAATTCGACCGATGTTTCCTGCGTCGAGACGACTCACCCCAAGTGTCGTGTGGGCTGACTATCTGCCTCCTCAGTTTCTGCAAATACGTTTTATTTCGCTTGCAATCTAACGTAATTATAGATTACAAACGAAATCTAAATTGATTTCTGAACCATCCACAATTGGAGAGCTTTAATGTCGTCAGGCAAGATTGTAGTAGTAACCGGTGCATCCTCCGGGATAGGGGAGGCGACCGTAGGGCTGCTATCGCAGAATGGGTTCAAGGTGTTTGCAGGATCGCGCAATCCGGACAAAAGTGGACCGG